>Ga0302313_10000108_pt1 | contig 75867 bp, 71 predicted proteins | sample III_Palsa_N2_2_FD_200454 | JGI IMG/M metagenome (GOLD analysis project Ga0302313, IMG submission 200454) | Peat permafrost microbial communities from Stordalen Mire near Abisko, Sweden - III_Palsa_N2_2 | ecosystem: Environmental > Terrestrial > Soil > Palsa > Peat permafrost | place: Sweden...
TCAAAGGCCGCATAAAGCGGCAGAATTTGTAGATTGGTGCGGAGGAGGGGACTTGAACCCCTATGCCTTGCGGCGCTAGCACCTCAACCTAGAAATGAGTGTATCACTGGGTATCTTGGGCCCGCAAAGTGTTGATTTAACTTGCGGCGGTGTATCCCCGAGTATCGCCGTTTATCCGACAACTGCTACAAGACCACTACACTTCCGCGGTGCTTTGAGCCGCCTTCATTCGTTTTTCCATGAACTCTTTGGCAATGCTCAAATCGTCTGCATCAACGATATTGTATCGGCGCTCCATCGAGTCGGTCTTGTGACCGCTAATCTTCATACGAATCACCTGGGGTACGCCGGCCCGCCGCATATTGCGTACAGCTGTCCGCCTGAGGTCATGGAAGTTGAGATCGGGGACTCCGGCCCGCTTGCAGGCTTCTTCCCAACCAACTCGAAAATCTTTGATCTGTCGGTCGCCCCGTCTGAAGACCCAGGGGGAGTCCGGCCAATCCTCGTCTCGCTCTTCTTTAGCGGCGACGAGCAAGTTCTCCATGTCCCCTTCGAGGATTGGGACGGAGCGACCCTCCCTGTTCTTGGTCTCGTCTGGCTCCAACGCAATTATTCCGCTTTCGAACTCAACCTGTGGCCATCGGATATCGAGCAGTTCCTGCTTTCGAATCCCCGTGATGTACGCGCAAACGAAGAGTGATTTCAACTCATGGGGAAGTTCATCCCGGAGGGCTGCATACTGCGCGTCGGTGAGAAAGCCTTTCCTTACGGTGGTCTCTTTGACCATGGGAAAGTAAGGAACGAGGTTCACCTTCGGAGGAGTGCGCTTTCTTGCATTATGAAAGGCTGTCCTCATGATGGACAGTTCACGATTGACCGTTGCATCGGTACAACCCTGGGCGGTGCGTTTCTCCCTGTACAGGTCCATGAGGTCCGTTGAGAGTCTGGCAGCGCGAACCTTCCCAAAGGCGGGCCTCAGACTCTTCTCCACAACGAGTTTCCAGATGTAGCGAGTGGATTCTTCGATATCGCTCTTTAGGACATCATTCAAGAGTTCGCCAATGAGGATTTTATCGGGCGTTCCACCCGTGATTTCTCCACGATGTTTTTTGGCCAAGAGTTTGTCCCGCAGCTTAATCGCATCCGATTTCTTTGTCGATTTGCTTGACTCGGACACTCGTTTGTTGTCGACACTGACTTGGACCCACCAGATGTCGCCACGCAGGAAGATTGAACCGGTCCCGTATGCGCTTTTTGCCATATGCGTATTGTAGTTAAACTGCTAGTGCGTTTTCAAGTTAGTATTTGTTCTTCTCAATCCACGCATCAAGATCGCTCCGATGGAGATGAACCCTCCGGCCCTTCCTCACGACCGGCAGATCCTTTTCGAAAATTAGGTGTTGGACCGACTGCTCGGAGCGCCCTAAATACACAGCCGCTTGTTTCACGTCTAGCAGAACCGGTTGCACATCAGCCACCGACAGCCTAGCCAATTCGATTTTCAGCAAAGAGGCGACCTCTCCTGCCAGTGCCTTTGCCAGACCGGATACCGCTAGATTCTCCATTCCCTCAATCATGATGCTGGTTGATCGCATACTACGACTCCCTCTGCTTCGTTGAAGGGCGGAGCGAGTATTCCAGGAAACTGATCCGACCCATGCCGTAGATTCCCCCGAATACCTTTCGTTGTCCAATTCATCTTGCAAATGGCGCCATCGCTTATGGAGATGGCCGCCGGCACTGGGGTTGACGATCTTGATACCTCTTGTAGAAAATTGTTAATGCAGGGTTGAAGGCAAGACCTGTGAACGAGACGTGTCCACCGCAAGCACAGAGCATCGGGGGCCCCATGATTGACTACGATCAGTTGGAACTTCGTCACTTGAAGTATCTCCAGGCGATTGCTGAAGAAGGAAGCATCACCGCAGCTGCAGCCCGAGTGCACATCACCCAATCTGCGATCAGTACTCAGATTCGGCAACTCGAAGAGCTGTTCGATATTGAGCTCCTCCAAAGAGACCGAGACGGCGTAACGCTTACACCTCATGGAGAGATTCTCCTGGCCTATGGGCGGGATCTCCTTCAAGGACGTGTAGACGTGATCGATATGCTGAATTCTCTCCGGACCGGTGAGATAACGCCCCTAAGAATGGGCTTCTCATCCCTTATCGAGAAGCGAACATTGGAGTCGGTGATCGCGACGACAAGACGACTCTTTCCATACTGCGATGTCCTTGCTGGTGGAGACGAGATTGAGGATCTGGAAACTCGGGTTGGAATGGGTGAATTGGACGGCGCCCTCGTGACGCTGCCGATCGAACACAATTCGGACTTGATGACCTGCATCATCGAGAAGGTACCACTCAGGGTTTGCATGCGCGCAGACGACCCTCTCACGGCTCATGAAGCCATTCCAACCCATTTACTCACGGGCAAGCTTGGGATATTTCAGTATCAGAAAGTCCATCGCGCGGCGTATTCCCGTCTACTTGAACTATTCAGATCCGTCGGGATAGAGCCACGCGCCACGAAGCCGATGACCAACCGAGAGCATATCCAATGGACTGTACTGGAGAAGCAGGGCTATGCGTTGGTCCGGGAAGGTGCACGGCTATTGCCGGGCCTCGCTACACGACCGATACACGGAGCGGATTGGACAATCGATACAGCTTTGGTTCTGAGACCTACGTCTCAACATCCCGCTCTAGCGATGCTGCTTCGTGAACTGAGGAAAAGAGCGGTCGATCTCGGAGCAATATGGGCACCTCAATTGGCGCACTCTTCGTTCGGTTCGAATGCAAAGAAAAAGCCTAGATCTGTCAAGGAGAAGAGAGGGAATTCACTCTCCCTATTTGAAGCAGGTTGAGCATACAGGCTGGGCCATCTTTCCAAGAGATGGCGGTATCGAAAAGATGAATTGGACGACAGGCATCCTTCCGCCTAATGTCTCGGCATACCGCGACTGATTCACAGTTGCAGGAGGTGCCGATGTCCAGCAGTATCCGTGTCATCATTCCCAGCCAAACAGTACAGGCCGTTCGCAATTGGGTTCGGTCTCGTTTCCTCTTTATCGGCGTGTCGTTGCTACTGCCCGTTGCAGCACACGCGCAATCATCCCCATTCGACAGCGGATTTACCAACCTGCAGACCCTTTTCACCGGGACGATTGCAAAGGCGGCAAGTCTGATTGCAATCGTGATCGGAGGCTACGGTTTCGCTCATGGCGAACCCGGCGCCAAGAAGGCTCTCGCGGGCGTCGCGGCCGGTACAGGCATTGCCGTGATGGCGGCGAACGTCCTGAGTTGGCTTTGGGGCGCGTAGTCCCTCTGCGTTCTCTCTCCCTACTTCCCACCAAGCAATCCCACCTTGCGAGGGGCTTATGTCGGAACAACCGAACCGGAAGCGGCGCACAAATCGCGTTTTCAAAAGCTTGCATAAGCCCCTCACCTATCTCGGAGTGGAGCGCACGCTCTTTTACTTCGTCTGCGTCGGCGCAGTCGGAGCATTCAATCTCTTCAACAGCATCCTCGCCGGTATAGGCGTCTTCATTGCCGGTTTCATCTTCGGCCATTGGGTCACGAGCAGCGACCCGGCCTTTCTTCGCATTCTCGCCAAGTCTGAGCGTTACAAGCTTCGGTACGACGCTGCGAAGCAGCTCGTCCCGCGCGTGGAGGTCCGCTAATGCTGCGATTGGATCGAGTCATCAAACCGTGGAAAGAGAGTGCCGCTCTCAACGACCACATCAACCTTTACGGCTTTTGGAACGGCACTACGTTTCTGACCAAATCGGGAGATTTAGGTGTCGTGCTGCAGATTCAAGGGGTCGATTATGAAAGCCTCGATAGCGTCGAGCAGGAATACGCCGTCAAGCGTCTTGAGGCCGCCCTCAAAGCGTTCGGGGCAGGATTCCACGTCTACCAGTACCTCTTCAAAAAGAACCGACCCGACATCCCGTTCGCCAGTTACGAAGATCCTGTTGTTGAGGCCGCAATCGACCAGCGTCGCCGCTTCTTCGAGTCGAAGCGCGAAGATCTTTACGAGATCGAGATTTTCTACGTAGTGATGCTCGAAGGTGCGCGGTCCAAACGCGGCGTCGGCACGGCTCTAGGACGCTTCTTTAGCGATCCGGCCGGCGCCATTGACGAGCTTCGCGCTCAGTTCACGAACAACAGTATGAAAACCCTGTTGAGGGCACAAATTGAAACCGACCTCGCACGACTCGACCAAAGAGTCCAAGCTTTCAACCGGCAACTCGCAGACTTCGTTTCGATTTCGGTCTTGGACAAAGCATCGCAGTTCACCTTCCTCCGTCGTCTCCTCAACTATGACGATTGGCGGATTGCAGGCGAGCCGCAAAGCACACAGTTTCTCGATTACCAGATCGTCAATTCGAACATAGAGGCCGAGCGAGACCATTTGCGAGTCGCAGAGCACTTTGTCCGTGTGCTCACGATGAAGGAAGCCATCACGGAGACGAGGCCGTTGGTGCTGGACTCTCTGTTGAAGATCCCGGCTAGCTTTATGGTTTGCACCGAGTGGACACCTCTGCCTACTGATAAGGCCCGCAAAGAGGTGAACAAACGTCGCCGTCACTTCAACATGTCGAAGACCGGTTTCGTTTCGCAAATGGGAAACGACGCCAGCAAGACCAACCCGCGCGATGTCTTGGTTGATGAGTCCAAGCAAGCCGACATCGAAAACCTCGGAGACTGCCTTCGCGCCCTCGGCGATGGACAGTCACTTGGTGATTTCTCACTCTCGATTGTCTTGCATGGCGAATCGAAGCGCGACCTGGATCAGCTTGCCGGGGAGTTCACCAGTGTCTTCACCAACGCGGACGGAAATCTCTTCACTGAGACCTACAACCAACTTAACGCCTACTTTGCCACAGTCCCAGGCAACTACGCTCTGAACCTGCGCAAGCTTTACCTGCTCAACAGCAACTACGCAGACCTCAGTTTCCTTTTCACGATCCTGCCGGGCGAAAGGCGCAATGCTCACCTCGGCACGGAGTATCTCGCTGTCCTCGAAACCGAGAACAGCACGCCCTACTTCCTCAATCTCCATAACGGCGAGGTGGCGCACACGCTGATTCTGGGTATGACAGGTAGCGGCAAGAGCTATTTCTGTAATTTCCTACTGCAAAACGCTCAGAAGTACGCGCCCCTCACGTTCATTTTCGATATCGGCGGCAGCTTCCAGTCCCTCACGACAATCTTCGGCGGTTCATATCTGAACGTCGGCCAGGACACGCGCGACTTCACGATCAATCCGTTTTCGCTCGCGCCTACCAAAGAGAATCTGCAGTTTCTTTTCAGCTTCTTTCGGGTGTTGATCGAAGGGACGGAGCAGCGTTATCGCCTCGACTTCAAAGAGGAGCGCAAGCTCTGGGACGCCATCGAGCGGATTTACGTCCTGGAGCCGGGACAGCGCACGATCTCCAGCTTCGTGAACATCATTGGCGAGTTAAAGGAACGCCTGCATCGGTGGACGGCAGGAGGACAATACGGGTTCGTCTTCGACAATCCCGAAGACACCCTATCGTTCAGCTGTTTTCAAACATTCAACTTCGCCGGCTGGGGTGATGCCCCCGAGGTGTTGGAACCACTTTTGTTTTATGTCCTTCACCGGGGGTCGAACGAGATTGCCAACCCTCAGAAGCTCGCCACCTTCAAGATGTTTCTACTGGACGAGGCATGGCTCTTCATCAAGAACGAAACGATACGCACCTACATTGTTCAAGCACAGAAGACCTGGCGCAAACATAATGCGGCGATGATTCTGGCAACTCAGTCCATCAAGGAACTCGAAGAGTCGGGCATGTTGCAAATTGTCTCCGAAAGCTGCCCAACAAAGATTTTCTTGGCAAACCCCGAGATGGATCGCGATTTGTACCGCGAAGCGTTCCACCTGAACGATACCGAGTTGGAACTGATTACTGGTCTCGTGCCTCCCGGACAGATGCTCATCCGCAAGGCGCAGTCGAGTAAGAAGGTGCAGTTGAACGTGGATTCCGTCTCCCATTGGACCGCGACCAACAACGCCCGCGACAACCTCAGAAAACGCGAATACTTCGAGCGATACGGAATCGCCGACGGTTTACGAAGGCTTGCAGAAGATCACCCATTTCGACCACGCACAATGGCCGTTTCCTCCACCACCAACCGCTAAGGAGAATCACCATGAACCGCAAACTGATCGCACTTGCCGGGATCGCTCTGGCTCTCTCTCCCAACCTCATGCTCTCCGCTCAGGAGGCAACGGCTCGCACGGTGCAGTATCACTCGCAGGACATCGTGCCTATCCGCGCCAAGCTCAAGTACACGACTTTGATCCAGGTACCCGCCACCGAGAAGATCATGGAAGCAGCCACGGGCGACAAGGACTTCTGGGTAGTGGATGTTGTCGGCAACTTCTGCTTTGTGCATCCGGCCAAGGCAGGCATCAGCTCCAACCTGAACCTCATTACTGACAAAGGAAATATCTACTCCTTCACTCTCCAGGACGTTTCCAACAGTTCCGTTCCACCGGACCTCAAAGTGCTCGTCCAACCTGCTGACCAATCTTCGATCGTTGCATCTTCCGGCCCGGCACAATACGTTCCCGCCGCCCAACTCGATCAGTCGAAGCAACAGCTCGCCGCACTGCAAACGCACGTTGGGCAGGCGGTTGACGAATACAAGAGCGCTTACCAAAGCAAACTCACGTTCGATTACCACTTCAAAGCGAACGAGAAACCCTTCGATATCCAGTCGATCTATCACGACGACAAGTTCACATACATCAAGACCAATGCTCCCGAGAAGTTCAGCGTGTACGAGATGAAGGACGGCAAGCCGAACCTCATCTCCTATGACTTGCGGGAAGGAACTTACATCATCCCGAAGGTGATGGACTCCGGCTACGTAGAACTTGGCAAGCAGAAGATGGAGTTTTCCCGCAAAGGCTAGTACCGACACCCAAGAGAGGGAGAGAGCATTATGGCAGAGACAGTCAGCACATCACAGCAATCTGAGCCGGTACTTCGCAAATGGGCCATTGACCCGCGCGGTGTTCTGCAGAAGAACATGAAGCCGCTCCTCTATCTGGGCGTGGCCCTTCTCGTCATCCTTGCCGCCGTCTTCAGCTCACGCGGGAAGAAGACGCCGGCACAGGAAGCGGCGGCTCGGCATGAACCCCCGCAGCCCGTCGTGCAGGACAACAGCGAAAACAACATTCAAGACCTGAAGACTCAGCTTGCTGCCGAACGACAGAAAGAAGTCGAGCAGAATAACGCGCAGCTTGCGGCGGCAACAGATCCCTCAATGCAAATGGCTACTCCCGCCCAGAGAGCAGCCGTTGCGGGATACGGCACCACGGGCCAACCCGTCCCGTGTGTGCCAGGGCAGCCATGCCAGCAGCCGCCCGCTTACGGATACGCTCAGGGAAACGGAGGCGGACAGCTATCGGCAGTCCAGCAGGCTTCGCAACAGCTTCAGGCTAAAGAGCGTGAGTTGGCGTATGACTCCCGATTCTCGTCCAATTTGGTATTTGCCCAGACCGCTTCACAAGCTCGCGGCCAAGGGGCAGAGCAGCCCAATCCGTCTAGCGGCATGGCAGTTCCACAGCAAAGCAATCTGATGGCACCCCACGAGGCGGGTGCGAAATCGCAGGGAGAGTCAGCAGCCGCTCCCAAACGCGCCCCGGAAGTGAATATCGACGCCGCCTCCGGTCAGCCCTACGTCATTTATGAGGGTACGACCGTGGACACCGTTCTTATGAACCGCCTGGACGGCGACGCGGTTGGCCCCGTCAAGGTGCTTGTCTCCAATCCGCTTTACTCGCATGACCACCAGCACGTTCTCATTCCTGACGGAACGATCGTGCTGGGAGAGGCGAAGAAGATTGGTGGCAGCGGCTTCGGCCAGCAGCGGCGTATGGCCGTCGTCTTTCACCGGATGATTATGCCGGATGGGTACAGCGTGGACTTAGACCAATTTCACGGCTTGGATCAGATTGGTGAGGAAGGACTTAAGGACAAAGTGAACAACCACTATTTGCAAATCTTCGGAGCTTCCATCGCTTTAGGAGTAATCGCGGGAGCCGCCGAGATTACCCAGGGCGGCGGCGCTTTGACCGCCTCTGGCCCGGAGGTGTTCACTAATGGTGCGTCGGCATCTGTGGCGCAATCAGCAACGTCCGTCTTGGACCGGTTCATGCAGATTCCTCCGACCATTACGATCCGCGAAGGGCACCGCGTGAAGGTCTACGTTACGCAGGACATGCTCCTGCCCGCATACGAAAATCACGCAATACCTCAATCCTTCTAGGAGACACCATGAAGAAATTGATTCCAGCCGTCGCTCTCACCCTTTGCATCGTTTTCGCAGGTTGCGAGAACAAGCAGGTCAAGCTCGACAAGCTCCAAGTGGATTACAAGGCCGCGAACAAGCAATATACCGATGACTGCATCGCGCCAGCAATGGGAGCCGCCGGTGCCAGCGACTACCTCAAGGGCACTAAACCAAAAATCGCATCGCCACAGGAGGAGGCAGCCCACCAACAGAAGTGTGCACAAGAACTCAAGCAAGTCACGGCTCTTGAGCAACAAATAGCCGCAATCTCGAAATAACCAACACTCAACTGACTGTCTTTCCCCAACTCAGCCTAGGAGGCAGAGCCATGAAGCCGTTTTGTCTTAAAATCACACTTCTTATAACGATTGCCGCACCTACTGTCGCTCTCGCGCAGTTCGGTTCCGGCGTCGTATTCGACCCTACCCAATCCGCACACGCCCTTCAACAGATCGAGCAAGGCCAGAACATCTTCACCAACTCCGTCAAACTGGCAGACAACGCCATTTTGACGTACAACCTCGCCCACCAGATGGCCATGTCCCCCGACAGCCTCTATCGACCGTTCCTGTCGTTCTCCAGCTATTGGATGGCGATAAACCAGGCTGCCAACACCTACGGTAACTCGCAGCAGTGGGTGAACTCCACCAATAACGGTGTCGGTGCGCAGTCTGCATATCAGCAGGCGTCCGTGCCCCGAACCGCTCAGATGAACGGTTACGCCAACCTGAGCCTAAGCGCCCAACAGCAAATCTCCGCACAAGGCGCGACAGCAGATCTAAACGACTCCGTGACCGCCAGCAATATGCAGACGTTGGGGGTAATCCGATCCAACTCCCAGCAGCGGCAAACGGACATCAACGCACTTCAGGCAGCCACGCAATCAACAGACCCAGCCCAACACACCGAACTCGCAACACTGCAACGCATAAACCAAGCACTTGTTCTGCAACTAATGGCCCAGCAAGAGGCCAATCAAATCAGCCAGGCAAATGCGCTCCAGCAGATCGTCGCGCAGAAGCAGCAACAGGACACGCTCAAGATGAGCTTCCAGCAGGCGAATCAGTTTCAGTCTGGCTACAACGCTGTTGCGCCTTCCTATGCAGGCGCAGCGGCAGCAATGCGGTACTAACCCAAGGCGAGAGCGAGGAAGAAAATGGATCTCCTAAGTTGGATTACGCAAGCGTGCAGCTCTCTGACAAGCAGCGTCTCTCCGTCAGTCGATGCAATGGGTGTTCACATCTGCGTCGCTCTCGCCACGATCATGCTCGTTTGGTTCGGTGTGCAGGAGGCATTAGCCTCCGCGCAGGGCGGTCCCGGCTTCAGCATTGGGAAGTTTCTGAACTTCTTTATGCTCATCACCTTCGCTTACGTCATGGTGAAGTTCTATGACTCCTCAATACCCGGCATTGGCTATTCGCTCAAGGGCTTTATCAACGGCGGAGCGCAGCAGCTTGTGGATCTCATAGGGACGGACAGCGCGACGTCGATCTTGAACACATTGAAGCAGGCCGAAGCCAATGAAGGCCCAGGGATGGTGTCCGCAGTAATGAATCCTTACAACGCGATCATTCTAGCGTTGATACAGGTTCTAATCGCCGGCCTATCGGCTCTCATATCCGTCATCATCGCCTATGGAGCAATCGCCAGCACCATCGTTGGTTTGCTCGGTCCTATCTTCATTCCATTCCTTGTTTTCGACAAGCTTGAATTCCTGTTTTGGGGCTGGCTTAGGGCCTTCCTTGGTTTCACGTTTTACAAAGTGGTCGCAGCCGCAACTCTGAGCGTTCTCTCTCAATTGCTGGCGCATTATTACGCGATGATGAGCGGTTTCACCGACCCCGGAACGATGGTGAAGCAGTTGCCCATTCTGATTCTCCTCGTTCTCGTAAATGGGTTCATTCTCCTCAAGATTCCGGCGATGACGGCAACCATCTTCTCCGGTCACGTCGGCGGCCACGACGCCGGTACAGGGATTGTTTCCAGTCTCGCAACAACCGCCGCTACTGGCGCACTGATGGGCTAAGGAGCTTCCAATGACTACAGCAACGGTAAAAGCCAACCCCGAGATCACAAGAGCCGCGGAGCGCTATCTGGAACAGTATGGCGATCCGTTGGTGATGAATACCTACTTGAAGGTCACCATCATCGCTCTTGTGGTGATTTGTCTCGCGCTCGCCGCGCTCGTCTTCAAGAGCCAGAAAGCGCTTGCTTCCATCCACCCGCTAATCGTCCGAATCAACGACGTAGGACACGCGGAAGCGATCGACTACCGGAACTTCCAGTACAGGCCCCAGGAAGCCGAGAACAAGTATTACTTGACCCGCTGGGCCGAACTCTACTTCTCACGCAATCGCTTCACTATCGAACGCGATCAGACCAATGCCTTGTACTTCCTTAACAGTGACGTGCAAAGGGCCGTCATCGAGGAGGAGCGTAAAGACAACATCATCCAGACCTACGTCAAAGATGCAACCCTGCCGTACATCGACGTAGAGGTCAAGAACGTCGTTCTTGACGACCTCCGGCAATCCCCTTATTCGGCTCGGATTGAGTTTGAACGGGTGTACACGAATCCGGCGGATCATACCGAGCTCAAGCGGGAGCGATGGACAGCCAGCGTTACCTATGTCTTCCGCGAGTTTGTGAAGAACGATGAGCTTGCCGTTGACCCTCTCGGACTGACCATCGTTCGCTTTCGTGCCGACCAGGCGTTCAGCTAGACAGAATCGACTTTCCCAGAGGCTTAGAGATGTCCAGACATGCTGCCAATCCGGCTGCTTTACCCCACCTGTCGCTAAGTGGGTTGGGGCAGGCGTACGAGACCTCTCAAACCCGGGCCATAGCTTGCGATTCATGCCTTCTTGCGGGGCCTCGGTGCCAGTTCCTTTCGAGCGGTGATGGCGATGAACTTCCGCAGCAAAGACGCAGACGAGAACTTTGGTCCCGTATGTGTCAGCCGTCCGGTATCCCGCCTTTTGCACGGTCACTGCTTCGGGGCCTATCCGGCGCCCTGCGGCAGCTCGCTCTTCTGCTTCGGCTACGCCGCCCTACGGGTTACGGTTTCCCTTCGGGACCCTCCGTAAATGCAGAGCTTCGGCACTTGGGAGCCGGGCCCTCTTCGCTATTTAGTGACCCGAGCAAGATCGGGAAATTCAACCAAACGGAGACACCATCATGTACCAGAACAAAGTAAACCTCATCGGCTTCCTCGGCAGTGACGCAGAAGTTCGCGCCAACAACAACCGCAGCTTCACAATTCTCTCGCTGGCAACCAAGTCCTCCTACAAGAAAGACGGCAAGTACGTCTCGCAAACCGAGTGGCACCGTTGCGTGGTTTTCGGCAAGCTCTCTGACTTCGCCAAGACCCTCAAGAAGGGCGCACATCTCCAGGTTGAGGGTGAGCTTCGCAGCCGGGAGTACGACAGCAAGAAGACGGACAGCAAGCAGCGCATCTGGGAGATCAAGGTCGATTCGATCCTGAAGCTCGACCGCGCTGAGAAGGCAGCCGTGGAAGCGGAAGATCACGACGACAGCCCTGTAGAGGACGTGGCCGCTTAGGCCATCCCATTTCACCCACGGAAGCCCGGCAATGCTGGGCTTCCATCACTGGAGACCCCCCTATGAGCTTCGAGCTAATCCTGCCGTTCCTTCGCCCCATCGAGCCGCTGCTGTTGGATGACAGTATCAGCGAGATCATGGGCAATCCCGACGCTTCATGGTGGTACGAGCGCGACGGTATTGTGCGGCGGGAAGAGAGCATCTCCTTCGACGCAGGCAAGCTCCGCACCGGCCTCGAAGTGGTTGCCAACAAGCTCGGTAAACGGTTGGATGAAGACAACCCGGTCCTCCACGCGCAGCTTCCGGATGGAAGCCGCTTGGCGGCTGTCATTCCGCCCGTTGTGCGGCCTTCGCCCGCCCTGACGATTCGTAAGTTCACCAGCAGGAAGTTCACGGCTGAAGATCTGATTGCTCGCGGGGCGCTAACGCGGTCGCTCGCCGATCTCTTGGCAGAGCAGATTCGCAGCGGAAAGACGCTGCTCATCAGCGGGGGAACCGGCACCGGGAAGACAACCTTGCTAAACATCCTCGCGAACGCAATCCCCGAGCATGAGCGCGTTGTCGTGATCGAGGATACGTCTGAGCTTCGTATTCAGAAGCCGAACCTATTGGCCGTGGAATGCCAGACCGATACCTTCAAATCGGCCGTCACGTTCGACGACCTCTTGAAGTCCGCTCTCCGGTGGAGACCGGATCGCATCATCCTGGGAGAAGTTCGTGGAACCGAGGCGCGTACGCTGCTCGATTCCTTGAATACAGGGCATGGCGGATCGCTGGCTACTATTCATGCAAACTCCGCCGAGAAGGCCCTGCGGCGATTCGCCAATTTGGTTATGCGGAGTCACGCGCAAGCCACCCTCTCTGATGTTGAAGCGGAGATCGCCGAGGCGGTCAATCTCGTTGTCCATGTAGAACGCCAACCGGGACGCCGTCGCATCAGCGAAGTTCTTGAGATTGAAGCCTACGATCGTCGGCTTCAACGCTTTGAAACCACCCCACTCTATCGGGCCGATTGCTCGCCGGAATCGGCTCACAACCTTACCCCTGAATCATCTCGAAAGGATGTCCACAATGCCACTGCTTGAAGTTACCCAAACCAAACACATCAGCGCTTCCATTCGGCTATCTGAATCGACAGCGTCGCAGGTTGATCAATATGCCGCTTACATCCAGGCCACGGCAGACGATGTCGTAGAGAAGGCGCTCCAATACGTCTTCGGCAAAGATCCCGGATTCCGGGATTTCCAGAAGACTCCGGAGGCTTCCAAGGTCACCGCGACTTTGCGTATCCGCAAATCCGTGCAGCCGGTGACGCCATCCGAGGGCGCAAAGAAGCCAGTTGCCGCCATGCCAAACCCGAAGGATGCCGGTGCTAGCAGTGTTGCAGCTCGCGCATAACTTCGTTCCGGTGCAGGCACGGTGCTTCGCACCGGAAGAATGTTGACACTCCACCCCTCCGAGGGTCGTGTCAGGGACACTTGGAACCGCCTCAGACACAAGTTGCAAATGCAAAGACTTACGGGTGTCAGGTGCCCTTGAGGACACTCGGGGACACCTAAGGACACCCGTTTAGGGAGCAGAACATGAAGCTCACAGATGACATGCAAATCACGACCAACGCCGAGAAGCGCGCCAACTTTCGGCTGTTGGGTGTCACGACCAAATTGAACCCGCGCGAGGTCGAAGACGTAGAGCGGCTGGCACGGTCACGCGGCTTGCAGCGTGGGGAGCTCATCCGCAAGCTCATTCTCGATGAGCTTGCGCGAGACGCGGGTTCGGTCGCAGCCAGCACGGAACTTACCGAGATCATGGGCATTCGATTGATGCTGACCAATCTCTTTCGCCCACTCGCGACGGGCCAGAAATTGACCCCGGAAGCCTTCGACAACATGCTCGCCGAGGTGAAGAAACGGAAACGCGAAGTGGCTACCGATGCAATGCAAGACCTGGAGCGTGTATGATGCCGACGACACAATGGGGCCGCAAAGAAACGATCATCTTCCCGCCACACAGCCCAATCTATTCCTACGGCGCGGTCTTCCTCGCATTCGTGTTCACCGGGCTATTTCTGTACCTCCGGTTCAGCTACGGCCAAACGCCGTTGCAGCAGTTCTACACGCCGATTTATGTACGGAGTGCTGTGGGAGGGGCGTTCAACAAGACGCATCCCTACCAACTCCTCTATGCCGCAGGCGTCAGCGCCGGAGCTGAAATTGCGTCGGAGTCAGACGTGCAGGCGGGTACGACTTTGGCCTCGCAGGGAAAGCAAATCCCACTCGCACTCTCTAGCGATGCGCAGCGCCGAGGGCTTGACGTGCTCTATCGCGGCACCGAACAGAAGTACATCGACGGTCGCTTGCACACCTATCTGCGGAACGCGGTTTATGCCGGGGATCAGCTCAGGGACATCTACGAGTGGCCGCTCATTTTCGGACTGGTTTCTCTGCTTGTCCAACTGCCTTTCTCAATCCGTAAGGACATTCGCCGCCGCAAGGAATTGAAGTATGGCCGGCGTCTCAAAGGTCCGGTACTCCTCACTCCCAAGGAGTTCAACAAGACCGTTGCCGGGGATGGAGTCGGTTTTGCGACCACCGAAGCGAAAGACATGATGCGTATTCCTTTGCAGGCGGAAGCGCAGCATATCGAACTCATGGGAGATACCGGAGCGGGCAAGACGACCCTGATTATGCAACTCCTCCGCCAGATTCAAAGCCGAGGCCACTCAGCAATCGTCTACGACCCGGCGTGCGAGTTCATCCAGCGCTTCTATGACGAGAGGCGGGGTGACCTAGTTCTCAATCCGCTGGACGAACGTTGCCCCTATTGGGGACCGTCCGAGGAGCTACGACGGAAGGCGGAAGCGAAGGCAATCGCTGCGTCACTCTACCAGCCGACCAGCGACAAGAAGGGAGAGTTTTTCACGGAAACGCCACAGAAGATCTTCGCCCATCTTCTGACCTACGGGCCGAATCCGCAGCAGCTAGTGGAATGGCTTTCCAATCCCGCCGAGATTGACAAGCGGGTCAGGGGTACTGAAATGGAGGCCATGATTGCAAAAGGGGCGCAGCAGCAGAGGAACGGCGTTCTGGCTTCTTTGGGTCTAGTAGCAGACAGTCTTCGGATGCTTCCCACGAAGGAGCAAGCCAAGAACAAAACTTGGAGCGCAACGGAATGGGCGGCCGAACGGAAGGGCTGGATCTTCATTACATCCAGCGCCACCGAGCGCGAGGCTCTGAGGCCGCTGCATAGTCTCTGGATCGACTTGCTAGTCATGCGCCTGCTTACCGCGCCGCAAGAGAACCAGACTCCCGTTTGGTTTGTTCTGGACGAACTCGCCAGCCTTCAGCGCCTCCCTCAACTCCATACCGCAATCACCGAAAATCGAAAATCCAGGAACCCGCTGGTTCTCGGATTTCAGGGGAAAGCTCAGTTGGAAGTCATCTACGGACACTTGGCGGAGGTCATGCTCTCGCAGCCCGCGACCAAGATATTTCTGAAAACGACAGAGCCAAAGGCCGCCGAGTGGGTATCGAACGCCATCGGGAAAATTGAGATTGAGCGCATGAAGGAGACGCACTTCGACGGCTCCCGTTCGGGCAAGAACTTCACCATAGATCGCCAAGTCGAACCACTGGTCATGGACTCGGAAATCTCCGGGTTAGAGAATCGCCATGCGTTCCTGAAGCTGGGCAACAACGTCGCCCGCTTTCACTTCGAGTACATGGACGTGGCGCAGACCACGCCGGGTTTCGTCCCCCGCAAGGTGGAGGATGACGAACTCCCATTCGACCCGAAGACTCTCGTCCCGAAGGCACCAGCCCCAGTCACTCCGGGCATCGACCTGGAGGCAGACGCGCCCGCATCCCCTCAGGCCACTGAAGAGGTAGAGGAGCCCGAAGATGAGGAGTCCGAGGAGCCAACCGAGGAGGAGATCGAGGCAAGCCACCTTGATCCAGACAGCCCCAATGACGACCAGGAGGAAGAATATGTGCCGGTCGCAGCGGATGAACCGATGCGCGTCTGAGACCGCCCATGCTTACTATCTCCAAACCGCTCAGTTCTGGACAGGCGCAGACCTATCACGCCAAGGAATTCACGTCTGCGGAGCAGAACTATTGGAAGCAGGGCGATTCGATTCTTGGAGAGTGGCAAGGGCGCATGGCCGAGCAGTACGGTCTTGCCGGGGGTATCGACGCAGAGCATTTTGCTCGTCTCAGTGACGGACAAAATCCCTTGACCGGCGAACAACTCGTCCGGCACCGTAACGGCCAGGAGTACACGACCGCAGAGGGAGCGACGGTAAAGCCCGTGGAGCATAGAGCGGGATGGGATGCCACGTTTTCTGCGCCCAAGTCTGTCTCACTGACCGCCCTTGTCGGTGGAGACGACCGTGTTCGCTATGCCCATCGGGAAGCAGTGACAACGGCCCTCACGGAGTTGGAGCGGTATACCCAAGCTCGAATAGGTGGAAACCGCGCAGCAGAAACTACCGGCAAGTTCATTGCTGCGAAGTTCGAGCATGACACCGCCCGCCCGGTGGACGGTTATGCCGCTCCGCAGCTTCATACCCACGCAGTCATTTTCAATATGACCGAGCGCGCGGACGGTTCCACACGAGCGGTTCAGCCTCAGAGCTATTTCGACAGCCAGCAATTTGCGACGGCGGTATACCAATCGGAACTAATGTACCGCTTGGCTGAGTTAGGCTACGAAATCACGCCGGGTAGAAGCGGCGCACCAGAGATCAAGGGATACACGCAGGAATATCTTGATGCCTCCAGTCCACGGAGCCAGCAGATTCGCGAGTATTTGGAAAAGAGTGGCTTTGCCGGGCCAGAGGCCGCGCAAATTGCCGCTCACTCTACCCGTGACAAGAAGGAAATTCACACGCCTTCCGAGGTCTTGGCGGCGCATCGAAAGGTGGCAGCGGAGTTTGGTAATCAGGCCGATCAGGTCGTCCAAGAAGCGCGACAACGCGCAAACAATATGGAACGGAAGCCCCTTGCGACGACACCGGAGCAAATTCAAGAAGCAGTCACTTTTGCAAAGAGCCGCAACTTTGAGCGCGAAGCCGTCACCGATGAACGAGACATCATGCGCGACGCCTTGCGGCGCGGCATGGGCGATCTTACTTACGGCCAGGTGCGCGACAACTTCGCGCAACGGGAAGCCACCGGCGAGTTCCAACACGCCCCCGGTCTCAAGCACGACACCGGGCGGCAATTCACCACCCGCGAGGCCATTGCCGAGGAGTTGGCGACCATCAAGCACATGCAAGAGGGCCAGCAAATAACCGAGCCAATCATGCGCCAAGAGGATGCCGCCGCCCACGCCCGTACTCGCGATTTTCTGAATCCGGCACAGCAAAGAGCCGTAGAAGAGGTGCTCGCCTCCCAGGACCGGATACATGGGCTGCAGGGGTTGGCGGGCAGCGGCAAGACCACCACCCTTGAGGCCATTCGTGAGGGTGCGGAACGGAACGGATACGCTGTCGAGGGCTTCGCTCCCACAAGTCGAGCCGCCGGCCAGCTCCGCGACGCGGGAATTCAGGCCGACACCTTGCAAGGTTTTCTGGCGCGGGGAGGCGTGGAGCGCAGCGCGGGAGACCCGAACGCCCGGCACCTTTATATGCTCGACGAATCCAGCCTCGCCAGCACCCGGCAGATGCAATCGTTTCTCGAAAAGATTGGACCGCAGGACCGGGTTTTGCTCGTTGGCGACACCCGACAGCACCAGGGCGTCGATGCCGGAAAACCCTTCGAGCAGATGCAGGAGGCCGGAATGCGGACATCGCAGCTTGACCAGATTGTGCGCCAGAAAGACCCGGAGCTGCTACGCGCCGTCGAACATCTCTCTCGCAACGAGACGGCCACTGGCATTCAGCTTCTTCAGCAGCAGGGCCGCATTACAGAAATTTCCGACCCCCACCAACGCATCGAGACCATCGCCAAGGATTATGTCGCACGCCCGGAGAACACGCTGGTTGTCTCGCCCGACAACGCCAGCCGCCGCGACATCAACGACGCGATCCGCGCCGAGTTGCAAGGCAACGGCACCGTATCCAAAGACAATCACGCGATGACCGTTCTTACCCAGCGTTCGGAGCTAACCAGCGCCGACCGCAACTGGGCCGCGCTCTACCAGCCCGCCGACGTTCTTTACTACACCCGAGGGAGCAAAGAGCTTGGCATCGAGCGCGGCACCTACGCTACTGTCGTCGCCACAGACCCCAAAGCGAACCAACTCACAGTCGAACGGGAAGACGGCCAGCACGTCACCTACGATCCCAAGCGGCTGCATGGCATCGCTGCCTACCGGGAAATCGCCAGAGAGTTCGCCGAGGGCGACCGGCTCCAGTTCACTGTCAGCAAGTCCGACCTGGATATTAAGAACCGCGATTTGGGCACCGTGGAACACATCCACGGTGCCAACATGACCGTCCGCATGGATGGCGACAAGGCTCGGACTCTGACGTTCGACGCCTCCGAGATGCGGCATTTCGACCACGGCTACGCCGTTACGTCGCACAGCTCCCAGGGACTCACTACGGATCGTGTTCTCGTCAACATGGACACCAAAGCGCACCCCGAACTCATCAACACACGCTTCGCTTATGTGTCAGTCTCTCGCGCGTCCGAAGATGCGCGAATCTACACGAACAACGCAACGACGCTCGCCGACCGCCTCAGCACCGAAATCAGCAAAGCCTCCGCTGTCGAGGTCGCAAGACCAAACAGCGAAACGCAATTTCATCAACCCCAATCGAAGGAGCAGACCATGACAAACACCAAAGAACTAACCCCCGAAGAGCAAAAAAGGCAGTTCCAACAGGAAGCCCACGATGCTGCAACCGACAAGGCGCACGCGCCCTCTGAAATCGACCAACGGCATTATGCACCGCTCCACAATGCGTTGCCGAACGATGCCTCTGGTTACGAGTGGAAGCGGGAGACCGGCGACATCCAGAGCTACCAGCACAACCAAACTGGCGGGTGGTTGCATATTGACCAGCAAAGTCAGTTCTACGACCGCCATGCCCAGCCCATTGCGAAGGAGCACGCTTTGGAACACGCCGGGCACCTCACTCTTGCGGTCAGCGAAATCTCTCAAGCTCAGTCCATTGCGAAAGGCACCGCCGGCGCCGACCAGGGATTGAGCTTGTGATCCATCGACGCGCCCAACTACTCGAATGTCAGTTAGTAGTGAACAGCGGACTCAAGGGTTTTCCGATGGAGCTATGTCAAGTTTTGTCGCAAAAAAACTTGACAATAGGGCGTCGGCGAGGCAGAGTAAAAGAGATGCCGAAGGCCGCCAAAACCCGCAGCACCGCCAGCTCCATCCGTCTGCAGATTGAACGCGGTGGCGAGAAGTTGTGGCGTCACAATGACTTCCGGGATCAGCCTTTTCCCGCCGTTGCCCAGACGCTTTCCCGCCTGACCCGCAACGGCACACTAGAGCGGCTGAGCAAAGGTGTTTACTATCGCCCTCGCTCAACAGCCTTCGGGCCGAGCCGCCCCAGCCCCACGGCAATCAAGAAACTGGCAGAGGGAACCAAGACGATGTTCCCGTCCGGCACCTCAGCCGCGAATCTGCTAGGTTTCAGCACGCAAACACCGCGGCGAAGCGAGTTGGCAACAAGCTCACTCAGTCTCCCCAGGAAACTCATCGGCGCCGAGACCCGCGTTCATGCACGGAGGCCGGAAGCATGGAAGAGCCTGTCTGAGACAGAAGCAGCCCTCCTCGACTTTTTACGCAAGGGCGGTAACTCAAGCGAACTGTCCGCCGAACGCACCATTCAGAAGACCTTGGCCCTATTGGCAACAGATCGCCACCTTGAACGACTGCTCAAGGTAGCTGATTCGGAGCCGCCACGGGTTCGCGCTCTCCTGGGCGCACTAGTGGAAGAGCTTGAGCGAGATCCCGCCGCACGAGCGCGTCTCCGTGCCTCTTTGAATCCGCTCTCCCGGTTCGACTTTGGACAATTCACAGCCCTGGCACACGCGCGCGAGTGGCAGGCCAAGGAAAGGCCCAAAACGTGAGACTGTTTGAACATCCTGACTTCGATCAGGTGATCCTTCAGGCCGCAGAGCACTTTCAGCTCCGCCCGGCGATCATCGAAAAGGACTACTACGTCACCGAAGTGCTGCGTATCATCGCTGCTACAGCCGGCGACAAAGTTATCTTCAAAGGAGGAACCAGCCTCTCGAAAGGCTGGAACTTGATTCAGCGGTTTTCAGAGGACATTGATATCTTCCTCGACCCGCTTGCCTTCGAGCCGCCCTTGACCAAACGCGGCATCGACCGCGAACTAAAGAGCCTGCGCGATGCCGTGGCCGCGCATCCGGCTCTTCAGTTTGTTCCCGAGGAGAGCCAAACCATAGGAGGCTTCGGGCGCAATGACCGGTTCTCTTATCACCAGCTCCACGGCGGTCCCGGTGAAGTCGTGAACCGTGTGCTCCTTGAAGCAGGAGCAGCCAGCGGTCGGGAACCCACCGAGAATGTCGAGCTGCGCTCCTATCTCGGTCAGTTTCTACGTGAAAAAACTGTCACGCTCGGGGCGGAAGACGAAAGCTCGTTCCCGATGCGTTTGCTCCATTTCAGGCGGACCTTCGTAGAGAAGATGTTTGCCATTCACAGTAAAGTGGAAATCCTCAAACGGGATGGACGTGCTCTGGGCACCTACGCTCGGCACTATTACGACCTGTTTCAACTCGCATCCCGGCCCGAGATTTTAGAAATGCTGCAATCCGCCGAGTATGGCGAGATCAAGCGGGACTACGACCTCATCAGTCGCACACACTTTCCCGGCAGCTACTTCTACCCGGATCAAATGAGCTTCGCCAACAGTGATGCGCTCTTTGCGACAGGAGACCTCTCTGCCGCGATTGGCCGCGAATACAAGGGCCAGTGCGAGGTTCTCTGTTTCGGCTCCCACCCCTCTTGGGAGATCGTGCAAGCCCGCTTTATGGAGCTTCGCAACCTACTTTAGAATAGGAATGCAGTCGTCTGCCTTAGGGCTGCGGTATTGGATTCACAGCATCAGTGCCAAACCATCGCGTTACGGTAGCCAACGCAACGGGAGAAAGCATCTGAGTGAAAAGAAGGGCCAGCCGCTTCTTGGGCCGTGAACAGGCGACGTAAAACAGGTTTCGATTCTGCTCGTACTTGTTTCGCTTGTCGGTGGGCACTCTAGCAGGTTGCGCCGACCATTCGAGCATTTCGGAGAAGTTGTAGTCATTCCACCCGCGCCCGATCACAACGAGTACATTTTCGAACTCTGCGCCCTTTACACCATGATTCGTCTCGAAAGGTGAAAAGCCGGAATGATATGCCCGAAGAGCGATCATCTCTCTATATGGCACAGCGTGAAGCTTTTGAAGTTCGATTAATGGTCTCGGTACCTCGCTATCTGGCAATGCGTCAATCTGATCCAGTTCGGCTTCGAGTTGCTCAACAGCATCGGGAAGCCAAGGTCGCCCAGTTGCTCGCAAGTGTGCCACCACGTCGCCGACTGTGCCCGTCTCTCGCAATTCTAGAAGCCGCGTCATGGAGTTGGACCAAACCCTTTTATCAGTTTGCGATTTGATCGGGGGAACTTTGCTTCCTAGAGCGGCGAACATTGCGCCGAATCGTTTTTCGACAAAGCACTCAGCGGCGGGTTCCAAACTATCAATGAGAAAGCCAATAAGCTTATTCTCTTTTTTTGTGAATGACGAATTGAAACTGAAAATTCCTGGCAAGCTGTTATAGCCTTGTTCGCGCGCTAGTGCGCGGTGAGTGAGCATAAGAATCTTCGTATGTTTGGCGGAGAAATCCCATCCCGTTTCAAGAAGTACCTTCTTGACTCCATCGAAGGCCTGCGCTGACATCGCTTCAGGCAAGTCGCCGGCCCAATGAGACCCCGTCCTCCTAGTCGCACGCCAGTTGTTGGTATGGAAGACTCTGACGTCGCCTGTGGAGTTAGGATCTTCTGAGAACTGGGTAAGCTGCGGACGCATCCGGTTCAGGCAATCAACGATACTTTGAACTGAGCGAAAGTTCGCTTGTTTCCCAATGACTGTGAGGCCGGGGTGAACAATTTCTCCGCAACCCTCTTCGTATATCTTCTGCCAATGATCGCCAAAAAAACCGAACAGCGGTGATCCTGCCTGTCCTAAAAAGTGTGTCTTGATCGCCTCGACCCACGCAGCGTTGGTGTCCTGGTATTCGTCAATCAGGATGATCGGATATCGCGATGCGAACAACGTTCGGAATTTGGCGTGCTTGAGCATCTCAACTGTGAGTGGAATCACGTCATCGTGTCCGAGCGAAAGTGTTCTCTCGTCTACCCGCCGATGACCAAAACTGTATTCCACTATCGGCGGCACGCTCTTCTCTTCTTCGGCTAATTTCTTTATCCAATCCGGTAGCGTGGGGACCAGGTCATGTAGTTGCTTTTGAAAGGGTGCAATGAGCGACCAACAAAATCCATGTACCGTGTCGCAGTGGATCAAAGGACTGCGATCCGTACGGGCCTCGATTTCGTCTTTGGCGACATTTGTGAAAGTGATGCACGCGATCTTGCGATTTGTTCGCGGATAGTCAAACTTATGCTGTTCCACAAGATCGCGAAGAACCCGCACAAGCGAAAATGTTTTTCCGGCTCCCGCTCCGGCCTCCAAGACGAAGGACTGATGTTCCGCCAAACAGTCGCGAAGACTACTAAGAGCACGTTCGCTGGCCTCGATAGCGGGGTTCGTGTCCTTAGCCGTTGTCATTTATCCCTCCCGCATCGGGAACGACTTCGACAACACCTGGTACTGCAACGGTTGCTTCGGCCAACATCTGAAGCTGCGGGTCGGGGTCCAGGTATGCTTGTTTCTGAGCCAACCACTCCAAGCCCTCCCGAACGTAGCGCGGAATCGACCAACCCTTTTCTTGAATGGCATACTTCAGTGCGAAAGACGACTTCTTTTCCTTCGAGGCCAACTCCCTTGCATTCGTCTCCAACTCGTTAGCGTCTGTACCCGTGAGCCCAAATAAAGTGGCGTTCGCAAGCATGAACGTGTCCTCAAATGTGCGGCCACAAGGGCCGCCATTCTGTTCGGGAACTTGATATGCGAGACGACGACCACCATTGACCATTTCATCTGCTGATTTCAGCGTAAGCGCCGCCAATGTGTAATCGTTCTGGAACCAATGCTTGATACATGCATTGCTTGTTGCTGTTCCCAGATGAACCGCACAAGCGTTGTTATGAGGCGGACCCACGCTGTCCAGATCGGTCAAAATGAGGGATGGGAGTTCAAGAAACTCAAGCAGGTCGAAGAATAGGTGCGCGTAGGCGCCGCCCACTTCTAGAACCGTCATGTACTGAGTAGACAGCTTCGGTAGCTGTGGTTGAGCCGCTTCAACCCCTTTCACAAAGCTCGGAAACATTAGCCGTTCGCTCAATCCCTCAACCAAGACTGCTTTGTCCGCAAAAAAGAGGTCGCAACGTGTCAATGTGAGGTACTGCTGCAGAAAACTTGATGCGTCCGGGTCTAGCGTTTGCATACCGAGCCGGAGATCTTTGACCTTCGTCTGGAGAACGTTTGGAATGTTGCTGACCTGTGAGGCCATAAAGTACCGAATGTTTTCAAAGCCGGCCGCATTCGCGACATGCGAAGAGTGCGTAGAGACGACGAACTGCACTGGCCAAGGGTCATCAAGGGCGCCTTGATTCAATTCGGTCGTCAGCTTTGAGAGCTGTCTGATAAAGACTTCCTGCATTTGCGGATGCAAATGCGCTTCGGGTTCTTCGATGCAAATGATTTGCACTCCTGGCGCTGGCGTAGACGCACGATAACTGCGGTAGAACGTCACGAGTTGCAAAAGTATAAAGATGAGGTTTCTTGCACCGAGGCCATTGTGAGCTTCTGGGAAGGAGACTCCCGAGTACCCGGAATAGCTGACCTTAGTAAAGTTCGTGACCATCCGTTTTATGTCCAACGTCGTTTCTGTCTGCAATTCGGGCCCGCCCAAACCGGGGTATCCGAAGGTTTGAAAAGTAGGGATCAGCTTCTTCAGTTCGCCAGCAAAGTTGCTATCTAGCTTCTCCTGTATTTCCGCAACAGCCTCTTTCAACGCTTCCGCAATCACGCGCTCTGTCGTATTCGCGTTGGGTGATGAGGCGTTCGTGAAAAGGCCCTCAAGAATACGACCCAATACTTCGGTGTCCTTCGATGTCGCACCGTCCAAACCTCGCTGTGCATTGATAAACCCGGTCTGGACGAGAGCCTGAATCGCGCTTGCGCTCATCGCTTTCGTATTGGCGCCGTCGGAAGGATCTTCGGCAAAAATACGGAGTTCGTAGAACTGAGGAAGGCGCGTCCGAAGATCGCGGAAAAATGCTCCACGGTTCTCCTGCGACAAAGGTGATTCTGGCAAATCGGCAAAGAACGGGGCAATCGAACCACCCTTCAGTTCGTATCTAATGACCGCTACGGCAGTGTCGGCATTTTCGTTTACGTCGATAATGAATTCGCTCAGAAGGTTATAGGGCTTCGCTACGTCATATTTCAACGTAAGTCTCAGTTCAATGTACGGAATGATCTTCCGTACAACCTCATCTACCTCACCGCCCTTGTGTTTGTCGTATGCCTCGCAAAAGCAGTCGTAGCAGGCGCTTGAGAAGTCTTCGAGCTGGAAGACAGCCTTATCCTTATCGAGAAAACGCCGGATAACCTCAGACATGGAGGTTTTACCACTATTGTTCCTTCCCACAATGACTGTCGTTTGCTCTTCAAGGCCGAGCTCAATCTTCGCCAGTAGTCGAAAGTTACGTATCGCGATCTTGCTTATGTACACGGCGCACCCTATTTTCGCTCAACGATGAGAGATCTGATCTTTGTATCGTGATGATTATCTCACCGTAGAAAGCTCTTTCTTGGGGAGGATGAGTCCTCCCTGCCTTCGGCCCTGCGGTCCTCCGCCACCCACCTCAGCGGGCCTGTTCCTGCCCGCAACCCCGACCCTGATTTACTGAGAAGCAAACACAACAACAACAGCAAAAGCCGCTAAGGGGAGCTCCGCCCCTCGCGCCCGCAAGGGGTGTCCCCAGGCTTCCGCGCTGCGCTTGTGCAGCCCTCGCTTCGCTCGCCCTTTCCATTCTCGCTTCGCTTCATTGCAAGGGTGGGAGAGACCCCTCCCCTTGCAGTTGCTACCCCCCGCCTTCGCCAGGTGGCGTTCGGCATGTAGGTACATGCCACGCATGGCATGAAAAGCAACGGCCAAGGCCAAGGAGGAAGCACCCATGAACACCACCACCAGCGTTACCCCCATCAACGAAAACCCCAAACAACCGCAGCAACGGCAAACCGCAAAGGAAATGATTGCCGCCAACGTGAAGTGCCTGATTGAACAGCTTGAGGCAGGGAAAAGCGATGCGCTCACCGCATACCTGAATGCCATGAGCCGATTCCATAACTACTCCTTCGGAAACGTCTTGGAGATCGCACGGCAGAGGCCAAACGCTACCCGTGTCGCTGGCATGTACGCATGGAACCAGCTTGGCCGCAGGGTCAAGAAAGGCGAGAAAGGAATTCGCATTCTCGCTCCCATCGTCGGCATCAAGCGCAAGAAGGACGAGGAAGCCGAGAAAGATGTTACCAAGCAGAACACCCGCATACTCGTTGGCTTTCGCAACGCCTACGTTTTCGACGTGGAACAGACCGACGGCGCAGAGCTTCCCGCCATGCGTGAGATTTCCGGCGACGTTGGGGCGAACCACGACCGTCTCATTTCGTTCATCGAGGAGCAAGGAATCGAGCTTGTCTTTACCGAGAACATCGCCCCTGCGCTTGGCACGAGTTATGGCGGACGCATTGCCATTCTCCCCGGCCAATCGAAGGCCGAGGAGTTCTCCACGCTCGTTCACGAGCTAGGGCATGAACTCTTGCACAAAGCCGAACGGCGCACCACCACAACCAAAGTGGTCAAAGAGACGGAGGCCGAAGCCATCGCGTTTGTGGTGGGCAAGGCCGTGGGGTTACAGACCGGGAGTGCGTCGGCGGATTACATCCAGCTTTACCACGGCAACGCTTCGCTCTTGATTGAGAGCCTTGAAGTCATCCAGCTAGCCTCAGCGGTCATCCTCGGCGCATTGCAGCAGCCGACCGAGGCACAAGCGGCGATGCCCGACGCAGAACTCGCGAGGGTGGCGTAATGAAAACCATCCTCGCAATCATCCAGAAGGCCGGAGGTTGGCACCACGGCCTTTACCTCAAGATCGAAAACCCGCCCTTCATGGAGTTGGTGATTGAGGCGACCGACGAATCCGGTCCGTGTGGGCTTCCCGCAATCTCTGTCTGTCACTATGGCGAACAGAACGGCGATGCCATGCGCGACCCGGAGATGTGTTTCGAGCTTGGTTTCGCAGGTGGGGCGCACCTCAATCCCTTCTATTTCCGCAATGACTATGCGGGTGTAGAGCAGTGGTCTCGCTTCATCACGGACGGCCACTACGCCTACCACTCTGAATTACACAGACAGCACGAGGAGTTTGCGAAGGTGTGGGACAAAAACCTGCGCTCACAAGGCTTCGCCGAGGTGTTCACGGACAAGTGCATTCGTGGCTAGTCCGCTACCTTGGGGCGGACACGGCAGCGCGACCGCTCCACCACCCAATGCAGTGCAACCGCTCGAAAGGAGCACATCACTATGAATACCCAAATTGCCAACAACGTATCGCGTGAGCTTCCCATCGCCATGCTGACCGAATCGCCAACCAACCCCCGCCGCAACTTTGATGAAGAGTTTTTGAAAGGGCTTGCCAGCAGCATCCAGTCGCAAGGTATTCTCGCTTCCTTGCTTGTCCGACCCAAAGACCAACGTTATGAAATCGTCTTCGGAGCGCAACGTTTCCGCGCCGCGCAGATTGCGGGGAAAGAAATCGTTCCCGTCGAAATCCGCGACATGACCGACGCGCAAGTGATGGAGGCGCAGCTAGTGGAAAACCTCCAGCGGCGCGACGTGCATCCTCTGGAAGAAGCGCGGAGCTTCAAAGGACTTCTCGACTTGGAGGAGCCCAGGTACAGCATCGAGCAGATTGCCGTAAAGATTGGGAAACCACCCGCCTACGTTGCGACCCGCTTGAAGTTGACCGAGCTTGCCGAGGTTGTCGTGGAGGAGTTCTACCGCGAGGAGATCGGCGTCGGACATGCGCTGCTATTGGCGAAGTTGCCGCTCGACAAGCAGGAAGAAGCTCTTAAGGCTTGCTTCCGCGAGGACTGGAGTGCATCGAGCGACCGCAAGGCCAAGCGGATTCTTCTCCCCGTCCGCAGTCTGCAAACGTGGATTGAGCAGAACATCTTGCTTGTCCTCAAAGATGCACCGTTCGACAAGAGGGACGCGCATCTTGTCGCCATTGCCGGGAGTTGCGCCGACTGCCCCAAACGGACGGGGCACAACAAGCTCCTCTTCTCTGACCTCGGCAAACTAGACGCTTGCACCGACCCTAGCTGCTATCAGGCGAAGGTGGACGCGCATGTTGCTAAGACCCTTGCCGCCAAACCCAAGCTCGTGCAAATCAGCACGGGCTACACCAAGCCGCAGGAGGGTAGCCCCATCGTGCCGCGTGGCAAATACATTGCCATTGCACCCGAGAAGCCGAAAGACAAGGAACAGGCGCAACGGCCTCAGTACAAGACTTGCAAATTCACTACCGAGGCCATCATTGCGGACGGCGACGGCAAGGGCGAAGTCCACAGGGTTTGCGCTAATCCCGCTTGCCCCATCCATCACCCCAAGAAACAGCAGCAGCCAAACGCCGATGCTTCGTTCAAAGCGCAGCAAGACAAGGAACGGCGCGAGCAGGTCATCGGCTACACCACCAGCGTCAGGATGCTGGCAGCCATCACCGCAGCCGTTCCGGTGCGTTTGATGAAGCGCGATCTGTTGTTTGTTGCCGAACGACTGACGGCAATGCTGAACGAAAACCATCTCATCGCTCTCGCCCGTCAGCACGGCATCAAGCCAGCAAAGGAAGGCGACTCGACTCCCAAGCTCTTCACCGCATACCTGCGCCGTGTGGAAGAGAGCAAGTTGGGAAGTGTCGTGGTCGAGTTGACTATCATCCTTGCCGCCGCCCGTGGCAATAGCAATACCGTTTTGCGGGATGCGGCGGCTGTGTACAAAGTAGATACCGATGCCATCACCCTCAAGGTGAAGCAGGAATTTGCCGCGAGAGAAAAAGCCAAGAAGCAGACTAAACCTGTAGCGAAGGTCGTCGCGAAAGCCAAGAAAGCGGCTTGAATTCTATGAAGGGAGAGGCCGACGAACCTGCGGCCTTTCCCTTTCACTCCATTGCAGTAAATCGCGCCGGGAGAACCCGCTTCGGTTTCTCCCGCACCCTCATCCCGCTGAACCGGCCCCCGCTCGCCGGCTGCGCGGCAGGAAGACGTTCCCCCTTCCTGCACCTTTCCCCTTTTGCTGGGGTCTTCGACCGCCAAGACCTCAGACTGCTGCGTGCGCGAAACTCTAAAGTGGTTGAGGTCGCCGTGCCCGGTAGCAAAATGCCGTCTTCGGCTAGGCATTTCTTCGTAAGTGCTCAAAGACGATCTTTTTTTGTACTCGGCCCCCACCTTGCCAGATGTCCATCCGGCAACAGGCAGCTAGTCTGTTGGACCAAGCGCCTCGGAACGCAAGTCGAGATCGTCAAAGCCGCGCCATCTGTAAACCGCAACCGAGACGAGCCAACTGAACGTGAAAAGACCGACGATGCAGTAGCCCAATAAACCAAAATTCTGGTTGAGCTTGGCCACCGAATACCAGAACGCTCCCGTTAGATGGAAGTGTCCAGCCAATAAGCCAAGCCCCTCGATCCCACCAACGACCAAAGCAACGATAATGGAAACAAAGGTAATGGTCATGTTGTAGTAGAGCTTGCGAACGGGTTTCACGGATGCCCATCCGTAAGCTCCCAACATGAGAATATTGTCGGTCGTATCGATCAGCGACATCCCAGCGGCAAACAGAGCAGGGAAGACGAGAATTGACCACAACGATAGACCCTTCGATGCCTCTACGGCCGAGATACCAAGCAGCCCAATTTCCGTAGCTGTATCGAAGCCAAGACCAAATAGGATACCGAGCGGGTACATATGCCAGCTGCGCCGGATCATGCCAAAAACAGGCCGGAAGAGTCGTGAGAGAAAACCACGATTCCCGAGAAGCAGGTCAAAATCCTCCTCGACGTAAGGTTCTCCACGTCGAACGCGCAGGAACGCTAGATAGATTGAGCGAAGGACAATGAGGTTCACAATCGCAATTCCGAAGAGGAAGAAAGTGGACACCGACGTGCCGATTATCCCTCCGATTTCCCTGGCTGCGTCGAAGCGCTGTTGCAACGCGAGCGCAGTCGTGGCTATAACAATTGAGCCGACCACGACGACCGTGGAATGCCCAAGTGAGAACATGAATCCCACGGCAACGGGGCGCTTACCCTCTTGCATCAACCTCCGGGTGACGTTGTCGATCGCGGCTATATGATCGGCATCGACAGCGTGACGAAGTCCAAAGCTGTAGGCGAGAAATGCGGTGCCCAAAAGCACTGGATAGCGGTGAAAGGCGGCGAGTGCCCAGCACCACGCTGCCACATTGAACAACAGCAATATGCTGTATATGCAGACTATCTTCGCTTTGGTGCTGCCCGGCTCATCGTTGAGCAACGTTCGCACTATCGATACCATCGCTCCCTTGGGTCGCATAGACGTCATCGCTTACAACAGTTTCGCGCGTTTAGCGTCGCTCGGAAAAACGGGGGCGGGATTGAGCATCCTAGGTTTTGAGGCGTTTTGCTCGGGCAGTTGATCGAGCAGCACCATATTGAGAAGCGATTTATGAACTCGAATACGACCGATGTAGTCGATGTAACCCAGGTTGCGGAAGCGATTCATTAAGAAGCTGACGCGTGATCGGGTTGTGCCTATCATCTCCGCAAGCGCCTCTTGAGTGATAGGCGGGAGCAGCGTTTCCGGCTCCCCAGGTTGCCCAAACTCGGCCATAAGTAAAAGTGTGCGTGCGAGTCGCCTTTCACTCGAATTGAAAAGCTGATCGACCAAATCCGCTTCTGTCTTCGCACTCTTCGTTAGGAGAAATTGCAGGAAGTAGTCCGAGAAATCATGCTCTTCGTGCATCACACGGAGCATCTCGATCCTCTCGACCACGAGCATAGTACAGGGGCTGATCGCCGTTGCCGTAGATGTTCGGAGCATATCTGGATTTTTCAGCGCCTCTTCACCAAAGAAGTCTCCAGCAGCGAGATGTGTAACAGTGGCTTCTTTACCGCGTTTCGACACAACAGTCAGCTCTGCGCGGCCAGCCTGCAGAAAGAATACTGAATCCGCAGCCTCTCCCTGAGAAAAGGCGATGTTCTTAGCATTTAGGGCTATGATTCGTCGTCCCGTCCCTGAAGTGGCGAGGAAAAGGTTTAGGTTGAACGGGTTGCTGTTTCGTCCATCCATTGGAGACGGCCTCTTCCTCAGTACAACCGCATCGGCAGCCCTCGTCGAGCGAAGCTTACGAGAGATGCAGCTCACCTCCCAGTTCTCAACCTCTCAACGCGAACGCCAACTCTGAATACTTAGAGTATCTGCCAAAGATGAAGGCTGACCTGAGCAATTTTGCTCTCTTTTAGCCTAACCCCTCATTTCACAATGAATTCGATTAGAGCAAAACAGCTCAGTGTTATTTCAGCAAAGCGACGACACTCAAAGGAGGACCCAACACCGGCGGCCATCAGCGGAAGTCCCTTTCACGCCGCTGTTGGACGTTTATAGTCCGCGCCTAGCTTCATGAGGAGATTCGATGCGGCGCCTGCTCTTGCTCCTGATACTCGTGCCGTTGGCGATGCTTCCCTGGATTTGGGGGGCAAGGCCGATAGACGCCGCTCAAAAGGCTCAAACACCGGCAGTAGTTCACCAAGCGCCTGCTGCAAAGTCCTCAGATTTTGCCGGCTCAGAGACTTGTGCTCTGTGCCACACGGATATTGCGACAAAGTTCTCTTCGAACCCCCACTCTGAGCTTGCGCTCATGCATGGCGGCAAAGGTGTCACCTGTGAGAGCTGCCATGGACCAGGCGCTGCACATGTTGCGTCCGGCGGAGATCCGACAAAAATTCTCCAAATGACCAAGATGTCCGCGAAACAGATCGACACGACCTGTCTGGAGTGCCACGCGGGCGCTCACCCGAACTTCCTCCGCTCGGATCACGCCAAAGCCGGCATCAGCTGCACGAGCTGTCATAGCATCCATGGTCTCGCTCCTGTAACGATTCCGGCCAATCCCACGGCGCCAGCCGCAAGCGCTGCGAAGAAGTCGGAGTCTCTAACGCGCTTTTTCAATGCGATGAAGCCCGACGCGAGCATAAACGATCCGTTGCAATGGACCGCAGCCTCGGGGGCTACACCGGGGCAGAACCCGGACCTGCTCAAGGCTCCCCAACCGCAGCTCTGCTTTAGCTGCCACAGCGATGTGAAATCTGCTTTTAGCCAGCCGTTCCACCACAAGGTGAACGAAGGGCTGATGAAATGTACCGATTGCCACGATACACACGGGACCTTCGGCAATACTCAGCTCCGGTCAACAGCGGATCAGAACATGATCTGTACGAAGTGCCACACGGAGACGCGCGGCCCGTTTGTGTTCGAACATGCGGCGGTGAAGTCGGAGGGCTGTCTCGGTTGCCATTCACCGCATGGGTCGCAAAACGCGCGATTGCTGAATGTTCCCAATATCAACCAGATGTGCAACCAGTGCCACAGCCCTGTTGCCGGCGACACGATTCATGGCCAAGGAGCTGGGTCTGCCGAGGTGCAATCCTGCATTAGCTGCCACACAATGATTCACGGGTCGAACATCAACCCCGCGTTGATCCGATGAGGGGCCCCGAGACGATTACACAGCCGAGCAAAGCCGCAGGACGGACTGGATGGAACGTGCTTGATGGCAGACGAGGCATGAGATGATGAAGACCGACTGCTTTATTCGGATCCACAAGGATCAAACCCTTCGCGTGGGATGCGGCCGGACTGTCATCATCGTATTGCTTGCGGGACTACTGATGAGTATTGGGTTGGCGGCGGCTCAGACTCCAGCCAATCCACCCACTCCAGCCGCACCAACCGTTCCAGCCGCTTCAATGCCTCCAGCCATGCCAAGCGCTCCAGCTGTGCCAACGGTACCAACCGTGCAGAGCTCGCCTGCTACGCCATCTGCTCCGGATGCAACTACCCCAGTGGCACCTGCGGCTCCAGAGCAAGTGCAGGAGAATGGGTACGTGATTCGTCAGACAGCTGATCTAGGTGGCCACATCGTCGGCGTATCGGGTAGTGGCGCGATGTATGACACGCTGGTTGATCTTCAGTCGGGACCTCGCATCCTCGGGCAGACCTTTACGATGCACGCCGCTCCAGGGACCAAACACCCGCTCATCGATTCGCTCTCTGCGTTCGGCAATGGATTTGGCGGTGACCCAATCAACTTCGCCAAGCTGTCGTTCTTCAAAGGTAAGCTCTACGAGTTCAGCGGAACGTTCCGCCGCGACCGTCAGTACTTCGACTATGATCTGCTGGCGAATCCGAGCATTCCGTCTGGAATCTCTACCCCATACGGCATGGTCGCTGGTGTACCGACCACAGCATCGGTGGCGCAGCCGCAGATCAATCAATCTCCCGTGATGTTCAATACGGTGCGCAGAATGACGGACACGACTCTGACGATCTTGCCGCTCTCGAAGGTCTCGTTGAGGGTAGGTTACTCGCAGAACATTTTCCAGGGGCCGAGTTTGAGCCCGGGTTACTCCATCGGCACATCCGATCTATTGCTGAGGGAATACCAGCGCAACAGCACCGATGACTTCCTGGCTGCGATCATATGGAAGCCGCTCCAACTAACCAGCCTCACCTTCGAAGAGCAGGTTGACCACTACAAGGCGGATTCTTACTTCACCATTGCACCCGGACAATTTAACGTGCAGGAGGCTGATGGTACACCTGTCGCCCTGGGTAACTGGGACGCAACCGGGTCTCCCTACTCGATCGCCTCCTGCAACACAGCGAGCATGGGCAGTGCGTATACCAACGCCACCAACTACACGATCTTCAGCGCACCGCAGAGCGTCGGTAGCCGCCCGATCATCAATGCGGCCTGTGATGTCGCGACGAGCTATCTGCGCTCGCAGCCGACGCGCATTCTCTATCCCACGGAGATACTCCGATTCCAAAGCTCAAGCATCAAGAGACTCGCCCTCAACGGTGACTTCCGCTACACGATCGCGAACAGCAACCTTGCCAATTACTACGAAAATTTTCAGGGTCTTGACGGGGCCATTCGGAACTACACCCTGACGGGCAACGCAAGCGTACAACGTCGTATGGTGAGCTCGGACCTCGGCATGACCTGGCTGGCGACCAAGACGATTAGCTTTTCAGAACAGCTCGACTTCTCCAACGTTCACCAGCCCGGCAGCGCGAATATAACGCCGGGCATTACGCAGAACGCGCCAGCTACCGCAGGCAACGAGACCATCACCTACGCGGGTCCGCTTGTTAAAGGAGCTAACTACACAATTGAGGGCAACCCGGCTGGTGTGCCGCTTTACGGTTACTTTGGCCAGAAGTTCCTGACGAACAATGCGACTGTCAGCTGGGATGCCTCGCCGCGAGCTACCCTCACGCTTACCTACCGCTACAAAACGCACAGCATCGTGCAGGGAGCCGGAACGGGTGCATCCAGTCTGTTGGTTACGATTAACGAGAATGGCGGGATCTTCAACATTGCCTATCGTCCTACACCAAAATGGAGGATCAACGGCACGATTGAGATGCTCTATGACGACAATGCTTTGACACCCATTGGCCCCAGGCAAACAAAACACTATCGGTTTCACACCTTGTACAAGCTCAGGCCGTGGGCGACTTTTTCTGGAGCCTTCAACGATCTGGAGCGGCACAACAATACGTTCAACACCGGTGTCACGCCGATCGACGGCCCGCTACAGCATGTCGACCACACGAGAAATGTAGGAGTCGGTCTAACGGTTGCGCCGAATGAACACTACGGGTTTGATATCAACTACGACTACTCGGATGTCTATATATCATCGAACGTCTGCTACCTGAACGGTGCCACTGCGACCCTGCCCGGCACAGCCTCCACGACCAGCAGTGGAGCGCCAAATATCTGTCCGGGGGTGTTCGTGAGGGGATCGACGACGGTGCTGTCAGATTGGGGACCGACCAAGGACTTCATGGATGCGCCGACACAGTATGCGTCTGTGGGAGTTAACTTCTCTCCAACCAAGAAGGTTCGTACAGCGGCTGGATATCGTATCAGCGCGGTGAGTGGCAACCAGTTCTTCGCCAATGCGCAGCAGGTCAATGGTTCACTCCAGTCCGCGTATCAATCGCCTTACTTCAATGCGGCTTGGACGCTCCGCCCAGGATTGATCTGGAAGGCGGAGTACAACTACTTTGGCTACGGCGAAGGCGGCCCGTCGGGCGCACCGTACTGTAGCAATTCAACCTCTTCGACGTCTGTAGTTCTTCCATGCAACTCTCCAGCCCTGGTTGGACCAACGGGTTTGAAGGAACCCTCCTCTGGCTTAAGCGCGCCGAGAAACATGCACGCGAATATCCTCACACTGGGAATACACTACGAGTTCTAGCGCCGGGCTCAGCAGATTCTGGGAAGCTGTTCGCCAGACATCATGTCGAGCACCCGGTTGCCTCCGATACGGCTCCGAAGGGTGACGATACCGGAACGATGCTCGAAAACCGTTCCGACCTGCACCGCCCCCCTGGAGACACTTTGAGAACGCAAAACCGCCAGCGCTCGGTCTGCGTCGCCGTCTGCGACAAATACCGCGAATCGGCCTTCGTTCGCTACATAGAGTGGATCGAGCCCGAGCAGTTCGCAGGCACCGCGAACGATGTCCGAGACCGGAATGAGCGCTTCCTCCACCGTGATGCGAAGCCCGACGACCGAAGCGATTTCATTCAAGGCGGATGACAAGCCTCCACGGGTCAAATCCCGAAGGCAATGGATCTCAATGCCGGCTTCAAGGAGTGCCTCGACAGCAGGCCAAAGGCAAGCTGTATCGCTGTTTACTGGGCCTTCGAATTCGAGGCCTTCGCGCACGGACAGGATAGCGATTCCATGAGCGCCAAGGTCGCCACTGACCAGAACAGCATCGCCGGGGCGGACAGATTCCGGACCGATTGAGTTTGGTGCGACGATCACGCCGACACCGGTTGTGTTGATGAAGATGCCGTCGCCTTTGCCCTTGTCCACAACTTTAGTGTCACCGGTCACGATCGGCACCTTGGCGGCCAGCGCTGCGTCGCGCATTGAAGTGACTACGTGACGAAGCATCTCTATCGCAAGCCCCTCTTCGAGGACGAATCCGGCACTAAGAGCGATGGGTCGCGCACCGCACATCGCGAGATCGTTCACGGTACCGTTGACTGCGAGGTCGCCGATGGTCCCGCCGGGGAAGACAAGCGGTTGCACGACGTAGGTATCGGTCGTCATGGCAAGCCGACTGCCGCTAATAGCGAGTTGGGCGCCATCATGACGCGCTTGGAGTGCGGGGTTCGCAAACGCCGGAAGGAAGATGTCTTCGATGAGTTGATTGGTAAGCCTGCCCCCGCCGCCATGGGCTAGTAGAATCCGCTCAATGGCTGGCAGCGGTAAGGGACACGAGAGAATCGACATTGTCCTTCCTCCTTCCAAAATGGAAATAGGCGGCACATGCGCCTTCTGACGACACCATCGGCGCGCCGAGGGGAGTATCCGGGGTGCAGCGATTGCCGAAGGCCGGGCAGTCGTAGGGTCTACGCCGACCCTGCAACACAAGACCAGCGATGCACTCAGCAGACTCTTCTGCGTCTTCAAGCTTCAAGTTAAATCTCGACTCGGCATCCATACCGCGGTATTGATCGCGCAGACGCAGTCCGCTTCCCGGAATTTCACCGATGCCGCGCCAGGCGCGATGGGTGACCTCAAATACCTCAGTGACCCGTGCCTGCGCGTGTCGGTTGCCTTCCTTTTGCACGGCGCGAATGTACTGGTTTTCGACCTCCGACCGACCGCTTTCGAGCTGTGCGACCAGCATCAGCACGCCCTCGAGGAGATCCAGCGGCTCGAAGCCTGTGACGACAATCGGCACCTTATGTCTCTGGCTGATCGAAAAGTACTCTTCGTATCCGGTGACCATGCAGGCGTGGCCGGCCGCGAGGAAGGCCTGGACTTGGCATTGCGGGGATGAAATCACTGCCTCCATCGCGGGTGGCACTAGCACATGCGAAACTAACATCGAGAAATTCGCAAGCTGCTCGCGCGCCGCCTGCCATACGGCCATGGCATTTGATGGTGCAGTGGTTTCAAAACCAACGGCGAAGAAGACAACCTCGCGGGTAGGATTGGAGCGAGCCAGTTGCAGCGCGTCAAGTGGCGAATACACGATGCGAACATCAGCCCCGAGAGACTTGGCGTCAAGCAGGCTCTGCGTAGAACCCGGAACGCGGAGCATATCGCCAAAGGAGCAGAGAATGACATGGGGTAGGAGCGCGGTTGCTACGGCACGGTCTATCATCGCGACCGGCGTCACGCACACGGGACAGCCGGGACCATGGACGAGCGTGATGAGTGAAGGGAGCAGTTCCTGCAGACCGCTCTTCACAATGGTGTAGGTTTGGCCGCCACACACCTCCATAAGGGTCCATGGGCGGGTTGTGATGCGGCGAATCTCACGCGCCATGCGTTGAACAGAATCGTAGTCGCGGTATTCGTCGAGGAATCTCATAAGGCTTGCCCTGCCTCCTGCATCTCAAGATCCTCAAGCAAATCGAGTTCTCGCAGGGCGTCGAAGACGCGATGCGCTTCCTCCTCATTCACGATCGACAAAGCGAATCCGACGTGGACCATCACGTAATCTCCTATCCGAGCCTCGGGCGTGTAGTCCAGACAGACTTCCTTACGGATGCCTCCAAAGTCAACCTTGCCGCGGCGCAGCCCTAAATGCTCTTCGACAAGGATGGTGACGATCTTTCCAGGCACAGCCAGACACATGGTGGTTCTCCTTAGTGGATCGTTCCTGCAAGAACAGCCTGCCCTAGAGCGAGCCCACCGTCATTTGCCGGAACCTGACGGTGCGTGAAGACTTCGAATCCATCGGCCTCAAGAATCCGCCGAGAACGCCGGGTCAGATAAGCGTTTTGGAATACGCCTCCGCTGAGTACAACATTACGAATTTTCGTAGTGCGCGCAACGGCGAGGAGCCAGTCGGCGAGAGCATTGTGAAATTTCGCAGATATCAGTCCAAGAGCAACACCCGATCTTTGGTCGGCCTGGACGCCTTCCACGAGAGAGGACCAGTCGCCTATCCCGTTCGCAGCAGCGATCAGGTAAGCCTCGTCCGTTTGGGTCTGTCCAATGGCACCCTCAAGACGCGTGGCGGCCTGTCCTTCGAAGAGGTTCTGCTGCGCAGCGCCAGCCAGATAGGCCACCGCGTCGAAGAGTCGGCCTACACTCGAAGACTGCGGGGCGTTGATCTCGTGCGCCAGCATTGCGGCGAACTGGTTTTGGACCTGTTGGCGAGCCGTGGTGGAACTCCGCATCTCCCAGAGAAGCCCGGCTGCGGGACGGGAACAATCGCGCATGGCGGCTTCGCCTCCGGGAAGCGCGAACGGCCGAAGCGAGGCGATCCGCTCGAAGCGGTTTCGATCTGAGACGAAGAACTCGCCTCCCCATATTGTTCCATCCAGCCCGAGGCCAGCGCCATCCCACGCTACACCGAGATAGGGTTCGGTCAGACCGTTTTCGGCAGCGCATGAGGCGATGTGGGCGTGATGATGCTGGACCTGTACGAGCGCTACACCTGAAGTTCGTGCGTGCTGCTCAGCCCAGCGGGTCGAAGCATAATCCGGGTGAAGATCGCTGACAATCACCTCGGGTGCGAATCTGTAGAGCCTGCAGAGATCCTCGATGGTTCGGTCAAAGGCGTCGCGTGCTTCGGGCGAATCGAGATCGCCGATGTGTTGACTGAGCCAGACCTGCCGGCCGAAGCCGATGGCCACCGTGTTCTTGAGGTGGCCCCCAACCGCTAATACGGGCCGCAGGTCATAGGGAACGGCGACCGGAAGCGGTGCGTAGCCGCGCGCACGACGCAGGATCTGTGGATGGTCCGCGAGCCTAACTACGGAATCGTCACAGGCGCGAGCGATTGGGCGGTCGTGTAGAACGAAAATGTCGGCGACGTCCTTCAAGCGATCAAGGGCTTCCTCGTTGTCGATTGCAATTGGCTCTCCCACAAGATTTCCGCTCGTCGCAACGAGAGGAAATGGATGGTGCGCCATCAGCAGGTGGTGAATCGGCGAACAGGGAAGCATGACGCCGATACAAGAAGAATGTTGTGCAACCTCAGGTGCGAGATCGTCCGCGTCCTTGGGCTGCAGAAGAACGATGGGTGCCGCGGCAGACAGAAGTAGGCCCTCTTCTTCTGAGTCGACGTCGCAATAGCGGAGAATACATTCCAAAGACGGCATGAGCATGGCAAACGGTTTATGTTCTCGCAGCTTGCGCTCGCGGAGCCGGACCACCGCGGTCGAGTCGCGTGCGTCGACTAGTAATTGGAACCCTCCGATGCCCTTGAGAGCTACGATCTTGCCTTGGGCGAGCGCTCCTGCGATCTCGGAGAAAATATTTTCGGAGCCCGACCCGACCGGTGATAACCAAAGCCGTGGACCGCAGGTGGCACACGCATTCGGTTGAGCGTGAAACCGGCGGTCGTGCAGAGAACCGTATTCGCGGCGGCACGACGAACAGAGCAGGAACTTCTGCATCGTAGTATTGGGCCGGTCGTAAGGAATGTCCAAGACGATGGAGTAGCGTGGACCGCATTGCGTGCAGTTCGTGAAGGAATAGCCACATCGGCGATTCTCCGGATCAAATACTTCAGCCAGACATTGGGAGCAGGTTGCGATGTCCGGAAGAATTGCTGCGAGTTTTGGAGTTCCATCTGATGCGTCCCCGGCGCTGGGGAGGATTTCGAAGCCGAAGCCTCCACACGGAGCGACCCGAAACGTCTCTTCTGACGCGATCACTGCAGCCGCTGGAGTAGCCGCTCGGAGTTGGAGGAGAAAAATATATAGTTGTTCCGCGTCGCCCTCGATCTCAATTTCCAAGCCAGCGCTGGTGTTTCGTACCCATCCCGAAAGTCGCATTCTTTCTGCAAGACGATACACTGTCGGACGAAATCCAACGCCCTGAACAGCGCCTTGAAGCGCGATGCGAAGGCGTTCGGTTTGGAGTGACAGAAGGGAAGCCACTTAGACACTCACCAGCGCCGCTGAGGCACGAGTTGCAACGGCTTGTTGAAGCCAGTTCGTCCAGGCTGTCATTCCTTCGCCCGTCCTTGAAGACAGCGTAAAGATGGTTGCATTCGGATTGACGTCTCTGACGTTTGCTAAGAGTTCGTTCACGTCCACGCCAGATGCCTCCGCCAAGTCGATCTTGTTGATCAGGACGACGTTCGCTTTATTGAACATGACGGGATATTTCTTTGGCTTCTCAGGGCCTTCCGCAACGCTGCAGACCACGACGCGCAGGCTTTCGCCGAGATCGAACGAGGCAGGACAGATGAGGTTGCCAACGTTCTCGATGACGAGCAGATCGAGAGCCTTGACGGGGAATGCATCGAGAGCGCGAGCGACCATTCGCGCGTCCAGATGACATGTCGTCCCCGTGGTGATCTGGTATGCGCGAACGCCAAGGGCCTGTATCCGTTGGGCATCGAGGTCGGTCTGGAGGTCGCCTTCGATAACGGCGAGTCGAAATTTCCCCTGTAGCGCCTTGATGGTCGCCTCAAGTAGCGTCGTCTTACCCGCGCCCGGCGCAGACATCAGGTTCATCACCAACGTGCCCTCGTTGGCGAATCGTTCGCGGTTCGCGGCCGCAGTTTGCTGATTGGCATTCAGTACATTGGTCTGGACGGAAATTCGTTCTGGTACTGACTCCATGATGATTGCTCCTTCGCTGAATCCACTTCGATGTATTCGATTCGGAGCTCTTCACCGGAGAGAATCTCCAGTGGAAAGCCACATTGCTCGCAGATGAGGCATATCCCGCCGACGGGTTGCGTCGATGCTTCACAGACAACGCAACGCACGATCATTGGTACGATTTCGATGTCGAGCCGGGCATCGCGCGACAATGTTCCGTGCCGCGCAATTTCAAAGGCGAATTGGAGCGCGTCGGGAACGATCGTCGTGAAGGTGCCGAGACGCAGCTTGATGACCTGGATGGATTGCGCGTTTTGCTCACGGGCCTTCGCTTCAGCGATTTGGATGATGCTCTCGGCGATGGAAATTTCGTGCATTAGTCGTCAATCCCTCAGGCTGCGGCAGAGCGTTCGACGTATCCCTTATTCAGCCACCAGAGTTTGAGCACCGCTGGTGGCTGCCTGGGATCGCAAGCGATACCGCGATCAGTCAAGGAATGCGCGATCATCGCGGCGGCCTGGCCAGCAGTACTCGATACCTCGTCGCTGATTCCTTCCGCAAACTCACAGGATTCGGGATTCACGCCCAGAACAATGAGCTCTGATGGGGCATGCCCAGCCAATCGCAGATGCGCAAGCGCATCCCACAGTCCCGGATCGTGGCCGGTGATGCGCAGCTTCGCCTTGTGCGAAAGGAAGTCTTCCTCGTGGAAGATGGAAAGTGTTCCTACGGCTGCATCAGAATGAACGGTATCGACGACGATGATCAGTTCTTTGTCGTAGAGGTATGGTGCCAGATCGAGACCGGGTGTGCCGAGATCGAGGACTTCAACGCTCGACGGGCATTCGTACTCACAGCGAAAGGTTTCGACGGCAAGTGGACCAAAGCCATCGTCGCCAAGGAAGACGTTGCCCAAGCCGATGACGGAGACGAGCCTCATTGGACTTTCACCTGCGCAATCTCTTTGCCTGTGGCATCCAGCGTGTGACAGGAACAGGCCATGCAGGGGTCGAAGGAATGGACAGTGCGCAGAACCTCCAGCGGCTTCTCCGCATCGACGACTGGGCTACCGATCAGCGAGGTTTCGTAGGGTCCGGGCACTCCCTTTTCATCGCGGGGACTGGCATTCCAGGTGGTTGGAACAACTGCCTGATAGTTGGTGAATGCGCCTTTATCGATGACGACCCAGTGCGAGAGGGCGCCACGGGGCGCTTCGTGCATGCCCATACCCATGATCTCGCCGGCAGGGAATTGTGGCGCGTTGTAGGTGGTGTCGTCGCCGTTCAGAATGTTGGTTGTCAGTAGTTGCAAATGTTCGAGCGCTAGGTCGGAGAGCATTGATGAGCGAATCGAGCGCGCAAGGTAACGTCCCATCGTTGACTGCATATCGTCAGGCGTGACCTTCAGTCCATTAACAGCGGCGATGCGGTTGAAGGCGGTGTCTGTCCACTTGCGAGTCAGCGGGTGACCGGAGGCATAGCCTACAAGGACGTTCGCGAGTGGGCCAGCCTGCATAGGATTTCCGTTGTAGCGCGGCGCCTTGACCCAGGTGTATTTCGCATCTTCTTTGAAGTCCGTGTAATCGGGGATCTGCTGGCCTTTGTATGGCTGGAGCGGGCCACCGCCCTGGTACCACGCATGGGTGGAGTCCTCTGTTACAGCCTTGCGGAACTCTGCATCCTGCCAGTCGACGATAGGCCGCACGCCAGCCAGATTGCCGTTCATGATGATGCCGCCGGGGAGGTCGAACTTGCTCGCCTTGGCATCGAGCGGAAGATCGGGTACGGCGAGATAGTTTGCAACTCCTCTTCCGAGTCGAAAATATTCCGGGTAATAGGCTGCGAGGAGGCACGTATCGGGAAGGAAGACCTGTTGCACAAAGGGGATCAGGTCTTCGAGGATCGCCTTCAACATTCCGAGCCGATCCATATTCATAGTGGCCAGGCTGTTCAGATTGATCGCGTTCATCACTCCGCCGACAGCGAGGTTTTGGATATGCGGTGTCTTCCCACCCAGAATCGCGACAACCTGGCAGGACTTGCGTTGGAAGTCCAAAGCCTGCAGGTAGTGCGAAAAGAGAATCAGGTTAACCTCAGGGCTCAGCTTCATCGCAGGATGGCCCCAATATCCGTGGGAAAAGATGCCGAGCTGCCCGCTCGCTACGAGGCCTTTGACTTTCGTCTGCACCGCGGCAAGCTCCTGCCGCGAGTTGCCCGTCCACGAACTTGAACCTTCTGCAATCGAGGCAGCTTTGGCGGGATCGGCCTTGGGGATTTGCAGGATGTCCACGAAGTCCAGAGCGGACAGGTGATAGAAGTGGACGATGTGATCATGCAGCGCATGGCCAATCAGAATGAGGTTGCGAATGTACTGCGCGTTGGGCGGAATTTCAAGCGAGAGCGCATCCTCGACGGCACGCACCGAAGCGACCGCATGGACGGTCGTGCAGACGCCACAGAAGCGCTGGGCAAAAACCCATCCCTCGCGCGCGTCCCGACCGCGCAGAATGGTTTCGAGGCCGCGCCACATGGTGCAGCTTGCCCAAGCCTTGTTCACCACGCCACCGTCTACCTCAACGTCCACACGCAAATGTCCTTCGATGCGAGTGACGGGATCGATTGAAATACGGGCCATCAAACTCCTCTTTCTAACGCTGTCGCTGGCGTCAGGGGTATCCCTGTCGGTGCAGCGATGCGGCGCTTCCAGCCGAATGGGCGGAAGGCGTGATCCCAGGTACTGGCCTCGCCCGGCAATACGGCGAAGTAGTTGATTGCGAAGACGAAAGCCACAATCCCCAAAGAGATATAGCCGACTGCCATCACCAACTCGGGCACGGACGGAAAGTAGCTCGTGCTCCGCATGGGCGAATAAGCAATCGATGTTGGGATGAATCGGTACAACATTCCGCCCACACATGCCAATGCGGACATGTTTAACAACGCGCGAGGCGTCTCGCGAACACGCCGAAATCGCAGCGCAACAGCTGGAATGAGGATGAGCGACGTTTCCAACAGGAAAAGCAGGCTCATCTTATTGAAGGCAAAGGCTGCGTGGATCTGACCACGCCAAATCAAATCAACAGCGCGAATCGTCAGGAAGAGAAGGCACATGCCTGAGAGCAGATTTGCAAGCTCCGACAGAACGCCACCGTCGAGCTTGCGCCCGTAGCGCAGGCAGACGATGAGAAGCAAAAAGATCGTGAAGGCAAAGCCGCATAAGGCAGCCGTCACCAGGTAAAGCCACGGCAACGCGGGAGACTGCCACAACGGATTGATCTTATCGCCTGCGAGCAGCAGCAAGCCTCCCAACGACGACTGGTGCATGAGCGGGATGACGTAGGCCCCGATGATCACGACGGGATAAATCTTGCGAATGCGGGGCGAGACGTGACGCAGAAACGCACGCGCTTTCTCATTGCCCGTGTAGTAAAGCCGCTCAAGAAAGAGAGGAAGAATTTCGAAGGACAGGAATACCGCGCAGTAGAGCGGCATGCAAATCGAGATTTCCAGCATTGCAGATCCGGTGTTCCAGCGCCATGGCATGAATGCACTGTAGAAATTCCACGGTCGACCGACGTCGAACCCTAGCGCGATGAGTCCCGTCGCATAGAAAAGGAAGCCTGACACTAGCGCCGTGCGCATCACCACATGCAGCTTCTGCCGATTAAACACCCATGCTGCCATCCCCAGCGCCAGCGGACCTGAACCGAGTGCGGTGAGGGTCATCACATTGAAGGTCTTCCATATCCCCCATGCATACACGGAGTTCATGGCGGAGAATGGCCCGAGCGGTGAGACCACACGGATGCCCGCCATCACGAAGCCGATCGCGGCCAAGGCCATCAGGCATGCCAGCAGCGGCGTCAGCACAGGCCCAGTCGTGACTGGCACGCCAGCCTGCCAGTGATTAATGAGGGTCGTGCCTCGCTTGTCCGGACTTGCAGGGGTCGGCGTCATAGCTGGTCTGGGAACCCCGTCTCTTTCTCGTGCAACAGTCTTTCCGCCTCATGCCGGTTCCAGTTACGTCGAATGAAGAGCCCCAGAACTCCCGCCATCAGCACGGGCCCGCCAAGCCATTTGTAGATCACGGAGGTTACCTTTGTGGCGTAATGTCCCAGCGAAGTAGGGCCAAGCTTGGGGAGGCCTATCTTCTGGAATGAAACGCTAGAAAGATAAAGAACCTGCGTTCCACCGGCTTCATGCTCGCCATAGACGCGGTTCTCGTAATACTTATCCGGGGCCGCGGCAATACGCCCCTTTGCCTGATCCAGCAGAGCATCGCGCTTGCCGAAGATAACCGCCCCGGTTGGGCAAGCAGCCGTGCAGGCAGGTTCCAGATTCTCCTTCAGACGCTGGTCGTAACAGAACTCGCATTTGACTATCTTCGGATTCAACGCTTTCCACTCAAACTGCGGCACTTCAAACGGGCACGCAACCTCGCAATAACGGCAACCGATACACAGCGAGCTATTCCACGTCACAGCACCAAAGTCGACCTTTTTCAGCGAGCCGAATGGGCACCCGGTCACACACGCCGGGTCGAGACAATGCATGCATTGTTTCTTGACGAATGCGAACTCGTCCGACTTTGGATCCTGATACAGCTCGATGATGTTTTTGGTCTGCGCATTTAGGCCAGTTGGCATGTCCCAGATACCGCCGGAGAGTAGGGTGTCGGCGGGCAGGCCGTTAGCTTCGTTGCATGCCGGCATACAAGCTTTGCAGCCGGTACAGATAGTGCTGTCGTACAGCATGGCGACTGCATCAGGGGGCGCGATGGGATGCGCCGGATGCTCTTCGGTCGAGGCTGCGGCAGACTTCGGCAAGACCACGCTGGCGACGGTACCGCCGATCCCGAGCATCGCCTTGAAGGCTTGCCGTCGCGTGAGCGAAACCTCCAGAATGTTCATGCGCCTGTTCCTTTATCCGGTTTGGAACCGGGTGCGCTCTCATCATCTTGTTTTTTTGAGAACTGGCGAGAGGCGACATAGCCTCCGGTTGCCAACACACCGACTCCGAGGCCCACCAAACCGGTGGCGAGAGGGCTTATTGTTCCCCGCGTTGTCGTTATGGGTGCATAACTCGTCGGGGGCGCAGCGATGGTGTGGAGCTGCACTACTTGGAACATAGGAACCTTAAACGCGACCGCCTTTTCCGTGCAGCCGATGCAAGGCGCACCGATCCCTATTGGCCACACGTCGGGAATCTCATTGAAATGGCGCGTCGAGCAACCCGCATGCGTATCGGGTCCCTTGCATCCCATCTCGTATAGACACCAACCCTCACGATGTCCCTCGTCGCCGTACACCTTCACGAAGTTGCCGGCATCGAAGTGTGCGCGGCGAGGGCAATGCTCGTGGATATCGCGATCAAACGCGAACTTCGGCCGCCTCTGTTCATCTGTCTCAGGGAATGTCCCGTCCGTGGCATACTGCAGCACAACACCCAGCATTGTGTAGGGGTTTGGGGGGCATCCGGGGATATTTATGATCGAGTGATCCGGTAGCAGGTCGGCCACGCCAACAGCTCCAGTGGGATCGGGGTCTGCCGAAGGGATACCGCCCCACGAGGCACAGGAGCCGATTGCGATAATCGCGGCAGCTTTGCCCCCGATGTCCGCCAGTACGTCTATGGCCGGACGGCCAGCAAGCTTCATATAACTCCCGTGGGCACCAGTAGGAATAGAGCCTTCCACTACCAGAATGTATTTGCCCGCGTATTTCTGAACAGCCTCGTCCAGAGCCTGCCTTGCCTGCAGACCCGAGCCTGCCATCAGCGTCTCGTGATATTCCAGCGAAATGACGTTCAGGATGAGATCGGCGAACCCGGGGTGTGAGGTCTGCAGCAGCGATTCGGTGCAGCCTGTGCAGTCCTGGAAGTGAAGCCAGATAACCGGAGGCCGAACAACTTTCCCCAATACCGCCGCAACAGCTTCAGGACTTGCTTTGTCAGTGAGCGCAAGACCATAGGGTGCAGCGACCATCAGGCTGGTGCAAAACACCAGAAAGGATCGGCGGCTGATGCCGCACTGTCGCAGCCGTTCGTCGATAGTCTCAAGTTTTGTCGAGGACGGTTTCAGTGTGCCGAGCATTCTGCCGCCTTTTCCTTACGTCAACGCCTAAGGTTAACTCGGCCATCCCTTGTGCGACTGTCTACTATTGCTCACTCTCGGAGACGCCTTCGGGACAGACTGTTGTGCGCGGTGAGCAATACTGCACAGTCTTGAAGCACGGGGTCGACCATAATTCGAGAGTGGAAGCGTTCGGGCCCTCGCCGGTCGTCTGCCGCGAAATTTACACCGAAGGAGTTCTCTCGTGAGACATCAATTCGTACTCGCATCAGCTGTCATAGCAATGTTCTGTGCGGCAAGTGCTTCCCACGCACAAGCTGCAGCGGATACTTATAAGGCTAAGTGCATGATGTGCCACGCCGCAGATGGAACCGGAAACACTCCGGCCGGGAAGTCCATGGGAGCCCTTCCGTTCAAATCGGCTGCGCTCATCAAAGCCTCAGATGCAGACCTTATCGCCGCGACGACCAACGGAAAAGGTAAAATGCCGGCCTACAAGAGTCAACTGACTGACGCACAGATCAGCGCGCTAATCACCTATATTCGCACACTGCAAAAATAGGCGAGCTTCGATGCCAAACGCAGCTTCGATCCGCGAGAATTGGCTCCGTCCGTTCTTCTTCTACGGCAATAACTGGCTGAGCCTGCTTGGTGGTGGCATCACGACTGCCTCTGCCATGGTGCTGGTCGGTTTCTGGGTGGTTGCGGTCTTCGGGCATGGTGGATCGTCGAATCCTTATTTAGGTATCCTCTTCGATCTGCTCCTCCCAGGAGTGTTCGTCCTCGGACTGGTTCTGATTCTTGTAGGAATTGTCGTAAGGCGCAGCTATCTGCTTTCGACCGACCAAGTGCCGTCCTTCTTTCCTGAAGTCAGCATCCATGATCCGATTTTTCGGCACGGGCTCGATATCGTCGTCGTAGCCACTTTTATCAACTTCATCATTGTTGGTATCGGCTGTTATCGCGGAGTCGCCTATATGGACACCGTTTCCTTCTGTGGAAACACCTGCCACGTCATGGCTCCCGAGGCGGCCGCATATCATGTTTCATCACACTCTGGTGTGGCCTGTACTGAGTGTCACGTCGCACCAGGAACGGCTGGCTATATCCATGCAAAGGTCAATGGCACGAAACAACTCTTCATGGTCATGACTGACCATTATCCTAGGCCAATCATGGCGGACCACAAGGTACCGGTGGCGAGCGCCACCTGCCTCAACTGCCACGATGCGCACACGGAAATGGGTGACAAACTCCTTGTTACGGAATCCTTTGCGGATGATGCGGCGAATACGCAGACCTCCAGCGTAACCGTGCTGCACGTCGGCGGCGATGATGCATTGGGTCACCTCAGCGGCATCCATGGCGCCCATTCGGGAAAGATCGAATATGTTTCCAGCGACGCGAACGATCAGGTAATTCCGTGGGTCAGGAAGACCAACCCTGATGGGTCCACCACGGACTTTCTTGCAAGCGGAGCATCGGTCCCCGATGTCGCGCATCCTCGTGTCATGGATTGCATAGGCTGTCACAACCGTGCCGCCCACTCCTTCGACACTGCTGAAGGCGCGCTTGACAAGATGATGGCGCAAGGAAGTCCCAACGCATCGCTGCCGTTCCTGCACAAGGAAGGGCTTGCTCTGCTCAACACCAAGTACGACTCTCAGGGGGAAGCAAAAGCGCGCATCACTTCGGGTCTGATTACCTTCTATCGGTCACAGTATCCTGCGGTATGGGATACCCAAAGAGCGCAGGTTGAAACGTCTGCCAACACTTTGCTGAAGATCTACCTGAACAATGTCTTTCCTGCAATGAATGTACGTTGGGGTACACACCCGAACAATATCGGTCACACGGACTCGGCAGGGTGCTTCCGTTGCCACGATGGAAGTCACACCAGCAAGGCCGGCAAGACGATCACAAACGACTGTTCCGTCTGCCACAACCTTGTGGTGTCGAATGAGCTGCATCCCAAATTGCTGACAGATCTCGGGATGCATTAGCTGAATTCGAGCACTACCCGTGCAGGTACATCTCCATGTTCGAGGCGCCTGAAGATATTATTGATCTCGGATAGAGGTTGCAGCTCGATGTCCGCTTTCACCTTGCCCTTCACGGCAAAGTCCAGGGCTTCAGCCATATCCGCCCGGGTTCCGACAAAGGAGCCGCGGATCGTGATGCAGTTCGCGACCACATCAAAGAGCGGTACCGGAAAGTCGCCCGGCGGGAGCCCTACGAGGGCGCAAGTACCGCGTTTGCGCGTCATGCCAATTCCTTGCTTGAATGCGATCAACGAGGGCGCTGTAATCAGCACGCCGTGAGCTCCGCCACCCGTCTCCTTTTTTAGTTCTACCGCAGGGTCACTCGTCTTCGCGTTGAAGACCAGATCCGCGCCCAGCTTTTTCGCTAATTCGAGCTTTTGATCGTCGATGTCCACCGCGCACACCAAAAGCCCCATCGCCTTTGCGTATTGGATGGCAAGGTGCCCAAGTCCGCCACAACCAGAGACGGCGAGCCACTGACCAGGCTTCGCTTGAGTCTCCTTGATACCTTTGTAGGTGGTAATGCCTGCGCAGATCAACGGCGCGGCCTCCGTGGGCGAGAGACCCTTCGGGATATGCGCGACATAGTTGGGATCGGCGAGGATAAACTCAGCGAAACCGCCGTTCACCGAATACCCGCCGAAGAGAGCATTCGGGCAGACCGTCTCCCATGCGCTGAGGCAATACTCGCAATGCCCGCAGGCCGAGTAGAGCCAGGGGACGCCGACACGATCGCCTTCCTTAACAATGGTGACGCCAGCGCCGACGGCACACACGATTCCGATCGCTTCATGGCCGGGGATAAACGGCGGCTTAGGCTTCAATGGCCAGTCGCCATTTGCGGCATGGAGATCGGTATGGCAGACGCCACAGGCCTCCGTCTTTACGACAATTTGACCAGCTCCCGGGGTAGGAATGTCCCACTCGCGTAATACGAGGGGCTTGCCAAATTCTTCAACGACTGCGGCCTGCATCTGCTTCCTCTTGTAGCTTTGAGCGAGGGGTGAGTTCTCCTTTGTGCGAGACACTGAAGGGTGTTCAAGGATGGTTTCATTCATCGGCATTGCCATCGGTAGTTCCTCATTTCGCGGTGCTTTTCAGTGCTTGTTTCCACGTAGTGTTGCTGAGAAAGGCGGACTCACTAAACGAGCGGAGCAACCATGTCGTGAACTCGAACCAGTTTCTTGTTCACGAACTCCTGGATGCCCATGTCACCAAGTTCGCGGCCGTAGCCCGAATACTTGATGCCGCCGAAAGGCAGCTCGGCATCACTCCAATCGATGTTGTTGATGAACATCATCCCGGTGTCTACGGCGCTCGCAACGCGCTTACCGCGCTCGATGTCCTTGGTGAATACGGATCCCCCAAGGCCAAAGTCTGAGTCATTTGCGAGCGCGACTGCTTCCGCCTCATCTTTTACTCGGAAGAACATCGCCACGGGACCAAAGAACTCGTCGCGAAAGGCCGGATTGTCCGGCGTGACATCGGTGAGGATGGTCGCCTGCATGAACGCCCCTGCACGATCCATTCTCTTGCCGCCCGTGAGAACCCTAGCTCCGTGTTTCTCTGCGACCTTTACCTGCTCCAGCAGTTGCAGCAGCGCAGCTTCCGTCGAGAGCGGCCCATGCGTGGTCTTTTCGTCCATGGGATCGCCAGGCGTCAGCGCCTCAAGCGCGGCCTTGAACTTCGCTAGAAATCTGTCGGCAATCTCTTCGACCACGATGAAACGCTTCGAAGCGCAACAGGTTTGTCCGGCGTTGTACATGCGTCCCCATACGGCCCAGGGAATTGTCTTTTCAAGATCAGCATCTTCAAAGACGATGAAGGCGTCGCTTCCACCGAGCTCCATCGATGTCGGCTTGACGTTCTGGCCGGCCCTGGCTGCGATGCTCTTGCCGGCCGCAACGCTTCCGGTAAGCGCCACGCCTGCAATGCGCGGATCGTCAATGATCGCATTGGACTGTTCGTGGGAAATCAGAAGATTGGTATACAAACCAGCGGGGGCGCCAGCATCCACCCAAAGCTTCTCGAATTCAATGGCGCACTGTGGTACGCACCCTGCGTGTTTCACCAGCAAGGTATTACCGGCCATGAGATGCGGACCGGCGACACGAGCAAGCTGGTAATAGGGAAAGTTCCATGGCTCAACGCAGAAAATCACCCCCATGGGACTGCTTTCCATGTGTGCCTCACCCATTTCTGGAGCGAGCTTCACGGGAGCGAGGTAAGCCTCCGCGTGTGTGGCGTAGTACGCGAGGATATCGGCGCTATACTTCACCTCACCCCGCGCTTCGTTGATGAGTTTTCCCATCTCCATAGTCGCGTGCTTCGCGAACTTGTCGACATCTGAGATCATCAGCTCCGCCGCCTTGGCAACGATGAAAGCGCGTTCGGCGTAAGAGGTGTGCTTCCAAGACTGGAATGTCTTCTCTGCCGCCACAAGCTTTGCCTCAAGCTGTACATCGGTCAGCACGGCGAATTGCTGGATTAGCTGTCCGTTGTTCGGATTAACGCTTTGGTATTCCTGAGCCATTTCAAATCCTCTTCTTCCAGCCTGGGTGGGTGCGAGTTGATCCCCGAACTGTTTTTCGTCCCGATGATCGCGTTCAACCGAGTCTGAATAGATTGTGGGCGCGGTGCCGCAAAGAAGTAGAGCCCCATTGCTCACGCTGCTGCTCGCGCAAGCCCGCTGTCAAATGTCCCCCAGAAGTGACATAATCACAATGTGAGCAAGACGACACAGCACACGCTGCGCTCGTCTAAACCGTGGGTGTAGGTTGTGATTTCACTCGCGTGCAATGAGGCGATTCAAAGTCACCCACCGAGGGGACGAGATGCCCGGAACCAAGAATATGAAGTTCGATCCGGCGCGGTATATGTCAGCCTCCGCTCTGACACACAAGACGGTGCACGTCATGGCAGGGCACGTCTTCTACTCCCAGGGCGATCAAGCGAAATCAATCTATTACCTGGAATCTGGGCGGGCAAAGCTCATCGTGGTTTCGCAACGCGGTAAGGAAGCGACCGTTTCCCTGATGGTGGCGCACGACTTTATCGGTGAAGAGTCGCTTGCGGGAACAGCCGGCCTTCACTCCGCATCAGCCATCGCAATAACAGCCTGCACCGCTCTGAAGCTCAACCGGGAAGAGATGGTGCAGATGCTGCACCATGAACATGAATTCTCTGACATGTTCTTGAAGTTTGTGCTAACCAGGGCCATCCGAACCCAAGAAGACCTTGTCGATCAGCTCTTCAACAATAGCGAAAAGCGCTTAGCTCGGACGCTTTTACTCATGGCGCAGTTTGGCGATTCTGGAACTCCGCAGACGCTGATTCCTCCAGTCACACAAGAGGCGCTCGCGGACATGATTGGGACCACGCGATCTAGAGTCAGCAAGTTCATGAACCGGTTTCGGAAGCTGGGTTACATCACGTACAACGGGCGAATCCACGTCCATAAGTCTCTTCTCAATATCGTTCTGCACGATAAGCTGCCAGATCAGCGTACCAACCGTCCGGTCAGTCTCGATCCCAAACCCACGCCTGGCGAGATAAAGAGACGAGCAAAGGCGGTTTAAAGTGTGATCCGTCGTGATATCAAATGACGATCACTGCTGACCCGAGTTCTGTCTCGTCCTTCACACTCAACAGCGCTTCATTCGCTTGTTGGAGAGAAAAGGTAGATACTCTCGGTTCAATTTTGAGTTGAGCGGCGAGGCTTAGAAAATCTCGCGCATCCTGTCTGGTCATGTTTGCAACGCTGCGAATCTGCCGCTCACCCCAAAGCAGCTTGTCGTAGTCAAACTGTGGCATATGGTCGAGGTGAATCGCATTGATCGCCACAACTCCGCCTTTCCGCAGGCAGGAAAGCGCGTCTATAACCACTTTCCCCGCTGGCGCGAACGTAATGGCCCGATCAAGCGGCACGTCAGGGCGATCGTCCTCTCGGCCCACCCATTTTGCTCCGAGACCGCGGGCAGTCTCGCGGTGCTTCGCGCCTCTTGTAACCACGTACACCTCACAGTTCCACGACTGCAGGACTGGGATCATCAGGGTCGCGGAGCTTCCGAAGCCAAACAGCCCGACCCGCTCTCCAGATTGCACATCTGCAACCCGAAGGCTGCGGAACCCTATGATGCCAGCACAAAGCAGAGGAGCGGCGTGTGTCGGATCCAGCCCGGTGGGCAGAAGAACCGTAAAGTCTGCTCTTACTAGAGCGAACTCGGCAAAGCCGCCGTCAACTGTGTAGCCCGTGAACGTGGGATGATCGCACAGATTCTCCATGTCGTGCTTGCAGTACCAGCAAGTCCCATCGATCCCGCCCATCCACGAAACGCCAACACGCGCGCCGAGAGGGAAGTCAGGAGTCGCTCCGTCGGCAACATCACCGACAATTTGGTGCCCTGGAATTAGGCGCGTACAAAGCGGCGGCAGGTCACGCTCCACAATATGTAAATCCGTTCGGCAAACTCCACATGCGATCACCCGGATCAATAGATAGCCCGGTCTCAGATCCGGTCGTGGCACCTCCTCAATACGAAGGAAATTGGGCGGAGATGATGTTGTCTCGAATACTGCCGCTTTCATTTTGCACACTCGCGCTCAACACCATTCACTGGCTTAACGCTTTCCTCTTGAGTTACTTTCTTCAATTCAAGACTCCAAGGAATGTCTTTTTGGCCGAACGCGTTGTGATGAACGAAGTCCTCTAAATCCCGTCTGACGCGAACATCTTCGACTGTGGGATCTGCGGGGTAGCCCAAGCTACAGGCAAAGGCAATCTTCATCTGTGGCTCGATCTTGAGAATTCGTCGTACTTCTGCTTCTACGTGGCTATCGCTAAAAACAGTCAGTACGTGCATCCCGAGACCGAGTGATTCCGCCGTCAGCCACATATTTTCCATTACGCATCCGAGCCCGATGAGGCCGAGCGTATCGCCTTCCGAACCGGGAGCCCGCGTTCTAGCGTCGTAAAGCACGACGAGTAAAACCTTGGGTTGCAGTAACGCCCTACCTAGATAAGTTAGCTGCGACCGATAATCCGAGTCAGGACTCCAAGCTTCCGGATCGACCCATGCGCGGGGATAGATGGTGACCAGCGTACCGATCTTTCTGATGCGCAAGTCGGCTTCGTTCGTCGACAACAATGCATAGTTCTCTTTGAGGTAGGCCTCAGACATCTCGGCTGGAAGTTCCCCGATCAGAGTGAGGGTATCTGGATCATCCACCACTACAACCTGGAAATTCTGCATATTGTTCGGCGTCGGGGCCCATCGTGCAGCTTCAAGTATCCTTGCCACGACCGCTTTTGAAATATTTCGATCGGGGTTGAACTTGCCTCTACTCGAATGGCGTTTTCGGATCAGTGCCAGGAGCGAGTCATTTCCATCCGCACTTGCTGCTTGAAGATTTACCGCCGATTTCGCTTCTGTTTTCACAATGAGCCTTTCATTTACGCCCGGAGCAGGACTAGATCGCCTTTCCGCACTGACCTAAAGCATGTCATGCGTGGCTCGAAAGAGTAGGTCTTTATGGCTCATCGTCGATCTGATGGCCGTTTCGTGCACAAACGATCGTCTCAACGCATTCAACAGTTGGCGACAAACCTCGCGCTGAGTCCAATTGCTCAGTAGGAAAGCAGTGGAACTGGGAGACTTGATCCAGAACGGGATTCCATTCGTTCAGAAGAGAGTGTCCATTGAAAACTGACGCCGCACTTCAACAAGACGTGATCGCGGAATTGTCTTACGAACCCAGCATTGATGCGACAAACATTGGCGTCGTTGCTAAAGACGGAGTCATTACTTTGTCGGGTACAGTGCCTAGCTACCGGGACAGGGAGGGCGCAGAACACGCAGCAGAACGTGTCTGGGGGGTAAAGGCGGTCGCAGACGAGACTACCGTAGATTTGCCGCTTTTTCACAAGCGCAACGATCAAGAGATCGCACTCGCGGCGGTAAACGCGCTGAGTTGGCAGGTAAGTGTACCCGAGGGTGCTATCAAGGTACGCGTCGAAGATGGATGGCTAACTCTCGACGGGGTGGTCGGGCAACAATTTCAGCGCACCGCCGCCAATGACGCGGTGCGGCAGCTCATGGGGGTGCTTGGGGTGAATAATCTGATCCTTCTCAAACCTGCGATTGACGCCTCTGACTTGAAGACGAAGATCGAAGATGCTTTCGGGCGAGCGGCGGAGGTGGATGCTGCCACCATTGGGCTAACTGTGACCGGAAACAGGGTGGAGTTGACCGGGAAGGTAAGAACGTGGGCAGAACGCAATGAAGCTGAACGCGCGGCCTGGTCTGCACCCGGCGTATGGCGAGTTGACAATAATCTTCAGATCGCAGTTCAGTAGCCGTTCCCCAGTTTTGGAGGCAACATATATGACGACCATCATGACCGACCTAAAGTCCGATCACCGTTCTCATGGACTGCGTGGCATGTCACTTATTCAACTTGAGGGAACGCTGGTCGCTGCAACTCTTCTATTAGAGTCTTGGCAGACGACTACTCGTTTCGATTTCAAGCGTACCCCCGAGAACCCATGTTTAGAGGAGAATCCTGTATGCCCATAGCATCGGACTTTGTGAATTCAGTTACAGAAGAAACTTTTGACTCGCTGGTACTCACATCGCCAAATCCTGTGGCCGTTGAGTTTATGTCTTACGGTTGCGAGCACTGCCGATTGCTGGAGCCAGTCCTCCAAGAGGTGGCTGAGAGACTCGGCTCACGGGAGGCAGTACTGAGGGTAAATATAGCGGTCGACCAGGAACTGGCAAATCGCTATGAAATTGAAGGAACTCCCACCCTCGTGATGTTTTCAAAAGGAATCGAAGTTGGGCGGGCGGTTGGCCCTAACCCGTCAGTGAAGGTCCTGTGGGATGATGTCACCCGACCATTCGAAGAATTGGCATGATTATGGATCGAACACTGGGTAAACCTACTCTTTTATTCAATGACGAGTGTGCCGTATGTCGTGTAATCGCTCGATGGGTCATAAGATCGGCAGAACGCAGTGCAGGTGGCGCCTCGATCATTGTTCGGCCGATCGGCAACGACCCACTCCTTCTGCGCACACTGAATCCAGCCTTGGACATTTGGGATGCCTACGCAAACATACATCTTCTGATGCCGGACGGCTCAATGAGAACGAACGGAGAAGCCGTCGCGGAAACCTTGCGTAGTCTGCCGAACACCAGGTGGCTTGCAGGCAGCTTCAGCTTGCGCATCTTTGGGCGAAGACCCTTCCAGGCCATCCTTAACGCTGCCTACACAGTACTGGCAGACATGCGCCCCCTTCTAGGCTGCGAGAGCTGCGGAATCCCTCCACCATGGTTGCGGCCGCTCCATTGGATGACTCAGCGCCTCAAGGCCATTTTCAAAGCGCGGAAGCACACGGCAACAACTGCGCACCTCACAACGCGGCCAGCGTCGGTGCCGAGTAGTCGGCCTGACATTCTGTAGCCTGCGTGGCAAACGGGATCAGTGCAAATTCAAAACGAAATTGATGATCTTCGGTCGATTGGTATCGAACTGACTCAGTTTTCGCACCCTGGATTTGGTCCCTCGGAAGTTAACCCACAAGCGATAGTCGGTATCTCCGTCTAGACGCTTGAAAGTGTATTTGCCATCACGATTCGTAATGTAGGAGACTACCCCCATCGTTACGCCGTTCTCCACTTCAACCACCGCACCGCTGAGCGGTTCGTGCTGATGGTCTGTTATGGTCCCTGACAGATTCCTGGTTCCCATTTGTCCGATTGCGAGGGAAGACCAGAGAAGTAGAGAAGTGAGAAAGCCCAAAGCGGGCAAACGGCGGCTAGACATTTGTTGATTCATCATGACGCCTCGTTCCACATGCTTCTCAACGCCAAATCGCAAAGTGCTTCCAACTTCCTGCAAATAGGATTTGCTCAAATTCCCATGTACTCCGGGGTGTAATTCTGAAACAATCCATGTCCTGGATACATCAAACGAACTGGCATCTCCTCGTCGTGCTGAAGCATTTTTACCCAATGCCATGCGTGCGAAAGCTCTGACGACTTGAAGTAGAGCGTCTGAGCCTGAAGGGCTGCGGTTGCAACCAATACCATGCTCGCTATCTCCTCCCAATCACCGGCGCCTACTATCGCAAGCCGGGCAATCTGATCGGTGTACCGTCTCAGGAATCGCATCTCATTCCAGCGTGCCGCCCAGTCCGCACCCCCCATCCTGCTTAAATCGGCTAACACGCCAATGGGCTTCTTGTAGTCGCCAATCAAGTAGTCCAACCTTGCAGTCAGATCGCTCGTATCGGTCGCCGTTAATACTCCGTGAACGGCAAATCCGAAGGCCGGACCTCTCGTCTGTTGCAGATGTTCAATCATTGTGGATCTCCGAGCGCTGTTGCTTCTCTTTGTGAAACGGCAGCATGAGTAGAGAGTTGTTAGCCGCAGTGTCGAAGTTCAAAGTACCGGCGAGCTGGAGATGAATCGAGAGCCTCCAGCCCACTCGGTGTTAAGCGCTATGCAAACACAGTCTCTCCATGCACAGTGTAGGAACTGTGCTGAGTACCCTCGATGATCGCCTTAGCGTGGTCAACCTGCTCGGGCGAGCCATGAACGATGAGGAGGAACTTGTCTGTCTTCAGGGCGGTATCGTATTCCAGCACACTGTCCTTAGGGATGCCGATACTCACAAGGGCCGCACCAATCGCACTGACCCCGCCAACGACGACTGCTCCTTCAAGACCGGCGATGATCCACGCGACGAGCGGGCCGGCCACGAGTATGGGTCCAATGCCCGGGATAGCGAACATCGCTGAACCGAAGAGTAAACCCCAGAAACCTCCCCAAAATGCACCGAGTTTGCCCCAGTACTTCATACGATCGCCCGCGTTGTAGTAGCCGACGACGCGTTCGTCGGTATGTGTGTCTTTTGCTGCGATCGACAAGCTCTTCATGTCGACACCAGCTTCTTGGAGTTCCTTAATTGCAGCTTCGGCCTGCCCGTGTGTGTTGTACACGGCAACTATCGAGTTCATTGTCGACATATCTTCTCCCATTTCTACAAAGCGATAACCGCAAACAACGGTTTTGTTTTCACGGCCTCACGTTTAAGTGTCCTCTTTATGCTGGAGGTATGTAGAGCTTTAGGGCTCACTTAAAGAGACCCCTCGATTCAGAGCTATTGCGCATGATCAGTGCACCAACAGTTGTGTGTCCAAGGGCTCAGACAAGGCGATCACGATAGAGCAGACTGGAATCGAGGTGATCCAGTGCTACAGATTGTGAACGTGCTTGTGGCTGCTCTTGGGGGAGTGTTCTTGCTGTCGATTTTTAGGCGAACGGATGCGAGAACCCTGATTCCACAGCCGATTAGTGAGATTCAGTCGGAGAAGCGTCGTCAGAGGTTTCGGACTTTAGGGGACGTTCGGATGCTGCGGTCTAGCAAAACCGAGAATGGCGGTTTCGTTGCCTGAGCGAACATTCCGATACCGCGTGCTCATCGTCGATGATGAAGTGGATCTCCGTCTCTTGGGCAAGAGCATCCTGGAGTCGCAAGGCTACGAAGTGCATTGCGCAGAAGACGGCTTCGAAGGCTTAGCTGCCCTTAAGAGGGCGCTTCCGGACATGATTATTTCGGATCTGCAGATGCCTAACATGAATGGGTTCGAGTTTCTGTCCGTGGTTCGGCAGAGATTTCCCGCCGTACCGGTCATCGTCATCTCCGGGGAATTCTCGGGGGTCTCCGTGCCTGAAAGCGTTTTGGCAGACGCTTTCTTCCCGAAGGGCAGCTACAAACCTGCGGCACTCTTCGATAAGATCAGTGAATTGTTGGGTGACCTTCCTAATCGACCCCGCAGCAGTAGCCCGAAACGAGCTGCGGTCTGGGCCAAGAACGATAGAGACTTGCTTGCTGTGACATGCTCCGTGTGTCTGCGCACGTTTCCAGTGGGCCAGGCGGCCATAGGCCTCAACGAAGCAGACTGCGACTTCTGCGCCAGCAGGGTAGAGTTCGAGATCTTATGCGAACAGGCCGTGGCTTGACGAAGCTTCGCACCGGTAAAGCATTTTCCCATTCGTCCCAGACTCTTTTGCGTTGCCATTGCAAGCAATCGACTACAGCTTGGTTGCTCGCAAACGTAGTGCATTGGTGATGACGGACACGGAGCTGAAACTCATCGCGGCTGCAGCAATCATGGGGTTCAGCAGCAGATGAAATACCGGGTACAAGGCACCGGCAGCTAGCGGAACACCCAGAATGTTGTAGATGAATGCGAAGAACAGGTTCTCTCGAATGTTGCTCATTGTGCGCTGGCTCAGCCGACGAGCTTTGACAATGCCTCTGAGGTCGCCTTTCACTAGCGTTATTCCACCTGTTTCCATAGCCACATCGGTTCCTGTTCCCATGGCGATACCGACCTGGGCCTGAGCCAAAGCCGGAGCGTCATTCACCCCGTCGCCGGCCATCGCAACGATTGCCCCTTGGGACTGCAGCCTCTTCACGACTTCGGCCTTCATCTCCGGCAGAACATCAGCCTCGAAATCGATGCCCAACTTCTGCGCGACGGCCGCGGCGGTCGTGTGATTGTCGTCCGTGACCATGACCACCTTGATGCCCGCCTCCTTCAATTCCTTGATGGCTTCTGCCGTCGATTCCTTGATCGGGTCAGCTACGGCAATCAATCCTGCAAAACGCCCATCAACTGCGATGAACATGACGGTCTGGCCTTCTTTTTGGAGGCCCTCGGCACGAGTCTTAAGCGGTTCCAGAATGGCGCCAATATCCTGCATAAGCGCGGCGTTTCCTATGCCGATGTGTTTCCCTTGCAAAGCTCCGGAGACGCCTTTCCCAATAACCGATTGGAAGTCTGTCACTTCAACTAGCTCAACACTCTTTTCTTTGGCTCCAGCGAGGATCGCGGCGGCTAGCGGGTGTTCGCTTGCCTTCTCCAAGCTCGCGACGGATTGCAGAAGCTCCCTCTGCTCGAAGCCTTCTGCTGGAATCACTTCGGTGAGGCGAGGCCTCCCTTCGGTAAGTGTGCCCGTTTTGTCGACGACAAGGGTGTTGACCTTCTCAAAGATTTCCAGTGCCTCTGCGTTTCGAATCAGTATGCCTTCGCTCGCGCCCCGACCAGTCCCGACCATGATCGACATTGGTGTTGCAAGTCCGAGAGCACACGGACAGGCAATAATCAGTACCGCGACGGCATTCACAATCGCGTGGGCGTAGTGAGGCTGGGGACCGAAGATTGCCCAAACTGCAAACGTAATTGCAGACGAGATCAAAATGGCAGGAACGAAATACGACGCGACTTTGTCCGCAAGTCGCTGAATTGGGGCCCGCGTTCTTTGTGCCTCACTTACCATCTTTACGATCTGGGCCAGAAGCGTGTCGGCTCCGACGCGTTCGGTCTTCATCACAAAGCTGCCGGTTCCGTTGATCGTGCCGCCTACGACCTTCGCATCCTTTGTCTTTTCTATGGGAATGGGTTCGCCGCTCACCATCGATTCGTCTACGGAACTGCGCCCCTCAGTCACCACGCCGTCCGTTGGAACTTTCTCACCAGGACGAACTCGAAGCTGGTCTCCGACTTGAATGTCACTCAGGGGTACATCCGTCTCTTTCCCATCGGCCGAGATCTTCCTCGCCGTTTTCGGCGCAAGGCCAAGCAATGCCTTGATTGCGCCGCTGGTTTGACTACGCGCTTTCAGCTCCAGAACCTGCCCAAGGAGCACCAGGACTGTGATGACCGACGCAGCCTCGAAATACAAAGCAAGACTGCCTGACATGTCGCGGAACGTCGCGGGAAAGATGCCTGGGGCAATCACTGCGACGACGCTGTAGAGGTAGGCCGAACCAGCTCCAATCGAGATTAGGGTGAACATGTTCGGGCTGCGGTGGACGACGGATTCCCACCCACGCTCAAAGAAGGGCCTACCCGCCCACAGGACGACGGGCGTTGCTAATGCAAACTCGGTCCAACCGAGCAATACGCTCGACACCAGATGCTGAATCGGATGTCCGGGCAAGATGTCGGACACCATTACGGCAAGCAGTGGCAACGTCAGTGCTACTCCAACCCAGAAGCGGCGTGTCATGTTCACCAGTTCTGGATTGGGTGAGTCTCCTGAGCCAGACGTTACATCCCTCCGTTCAAGCGTCATGCCGCAGATAGGACAGTTCCCGGGCTTGTCGCGGACTATCTGAGGGTGCATCGGACAGGTGTATTCCACGCGTGACGTTGGCGCCACAACCGTTGCCGGCTCTAACGCCATCCCGCATTTCGGGCAGTTCCCATGGACAGGCTTGTGGACCTCCGGGTGCATAGGGCAGGTATAGTCCGTGTTGGCCTCGTGTCCCATCGACTCTTTCTCAGGAGAACTGCTTATTTCTTGCCGGGATGCTCTGCCTTATCGGTCTGCGCCCAGTTTGGGGCGCGTTCTCCGAACCAATTGCGCTAGACAACTGCGATCATGTGTTGCTTCGCGATCGCTTCAATCTCGGGCAGAGTCAAGGCCGATAGATCTGCCATCTCTGTTGCGATTACATGTTGGGAAACATCGTGGTGGTTTACTTTAAGGTACTCTGCCAAGTGCTCGACTGCGCTGCTCTTGCCGACACCATGTCCGATGAGAACGATTTCGTTCGCAGGCAAGAGATCTTTTGCTATCTGTTCGTAGAAGACCTTGTCTTCCGGTACGCGCTCGCCCTTGTAGTGTGCTTCCTTCTTGTGAATCAAGTGATGATGGAAGCCGAACGGGTCGTAGGGATGTACTGTGTGTTCGGATTCCGGGACTTTCTGGCCGAAGTCCTGGTACACATGCGCAACATGATGATCAATCACCACAACCATCCGGCAGGGCTGAGATGGTTTCTCAGATGCGAGTGTCGGACCGGCCTCTCGCAGAAACTTCCGCAACCGGGCGACTTCGTCGACGCCGAGGTCGTGAGTGTGCGGATGCTTGAAGAAAGCTCGTTGCGTGCCCACCGTAAAGACAAACTCATCACTGCCATGGGGTTGCACATCGCCGATCTGACCGATCAACTCGACAGTGTCAGCCCAACTCAGACTTCGCGGCAGCTTTCCGGTGAGGAGGCTTGTATGGAGTAAATCAAGATCGTGGCGAATGTGTGTACTCATACTTCCAGCATGGCATTCGCTAAACCGCAAGGCTGTATCCCTTTGCTCATCGAAGATTCACGCTTAGGTGATGTTAAGCCGTCGGAAGATCGGAATCTTCACGAAGTTCAGGGCGAAAAAGAACAGCGTGGCCGCCAGCAACTCCGAAGCCAAAACAAGGAAAGAAAGAGAGGACATCTCGATGCCGCGGTTCGCCAGCAAAGAGATGAAGAGCACCTCCGCCGCAGACGACATGAGCAACCAACTCGTGGGGCGCAAACCCCAAAGATGTTGGCGATCACGTACTGCATATGTAATCGCCTGACTTCCATAAACGATGGAGATAACGCAAAACGTGCGTAGGTGGCCGATATCCAAGTGCATCCCATACTGTCCAACCGCAAGAACGGTCGTGCAGAACCCTAGAAAGCCAAGACCAAGGAACACCCCCGCCACCGTAATCTTCCCGACCTCCCAGGAGTTTGGAGTTTCCGATGGTCTCACTCGGTCGGTCGCGAATGCCATCGAGAGGAAGTCGCCCGTGATCATAACGATCACCATGAGTAATGGTGTCAGCACGGCTTGCCCTGTCATCAAGAGGCCTATGGCAAGAAGTAGGATTTGAGCTATCTTCTTTGTGGTGGATCTCAGCGTGTAGCTCAGGATGCGCTGAAAGATGAGCCTGCCGGTCTTGATTGCGGCTACGATTCCGCCTAAACCCGGCTCCGTAAGCACAACCCCTGCGGCAGACTTGGCCACATCTGTTGCTGTTGAAACCGCAATCCCGATTTGCGCTTGCCTTAGTGCCGGGGCATCGTTGGCTCCGTCGCCACACATTCCGACGGTATGTGCGTTATTCTGAAAAGCCTTAACAAGATCAAACTTACCCTCAGGGAGGATGCTGGCAAAGATAGAGTAATCCTCTGGTTTGACGTTCGCCGGGATTGGACCAATTGGACAAGTAGGACCGTCTAGCCCCACTTCGTGTGCCACGATCGCGGCGGTTTGTGGCGCATCTCCCGTCACCATTACCGTTCGTACACCAAGCGTCCTCAACTCGGCGATCAGGGATGCTGAGTCGCTCCGGGGAGGGTCGCTGAGTGCGATAAGTCCGATCAATTGCAGGGCCGCAGGTGGACCGAAGGCAACTGCCAGCACACGAAAGCCCTGTGCTTCAAGTTTTCCTGCGGCGTTCGCGGCTTCGGGACTGGGCGCAGCAAGGCTTAGAACGGTGGCTGCTGCGCCCTTTACGATCTGCACGGCGTTGCCGTGCGCATCGGTTGCGGCTGCTTCCGATGTCTTCTTCGCAGGATCGAAAGCAGTGAAGGCGACCAGTTTAGGATTATCGGAGGAAGGCTTCTTCTCAGCGGCAGAGCGGATGGCGAGATCAACAGAGTCCTCACCGCCAACCGAACTTGCCAATGCCGCTATACCCAGCACCTGCTGCTCATTGAATCCATTCAGCGGCAGAACATTCGCCACAGCCAGTTGATTGGCGGTAAGAGTCCCTGTTTTATCTACGCACAAGACATCAATAGTGCCGGCTTCATCCACAGCTGACAGGCGAGTCGGGAGGACACCGAGCTTCGCCAGGGAGCGCGCTCCAATTGCCGACGAGAGCGTGAAGGTGGCGGGAAGGCCGACGGGAATCGCAGCAAGGACAGCGGTCAGGAAAAGCGGAATGACTTCGTTCCAAGGCATGGAGTGCGTCAGCGCATACAAACCCATCAGTAGAATGATGCCGCCATTGAAGAAGGCAAGATTTCTGACAATTTTCAAAACCGCCTTCTGCTGAGAACTGACGACGTGTGCGGTTCGCACCAATTCTGCAGTTTGACCGAACTTCGTTCGGGCTCCAGTTGCCGTCACCAGCGCCGTCGCCTCGCCTCGCTTGACGAGCGCCCCCGAGAACGCGTTTGCGCCCGCACCGGCTTCTACTGGCAAAGATTCACCGGTCAGCATGGATTGGTCTAGCAGAATCGAGCCGTCGAGGATATGTACGTCAGCAGCAACCACCTCACCAAGCGAGAGTTTTACTAGGTCTCGGACGACCAGTTGCGCGGCAGGAATGATTTTCCAGGTGCCGTCCCGCTCGACCGAGGCGTTCAAGGCAAGACGTGTTTTCAGAGCATTAAGGGTCGCTTGCGCACGACCTTCCTGTACAAAGGCGAGCACAGCATTGAAAAGCAGAAGTGCGCCAATAATTCCAGCCTCGACGAACTTGTGCAATACGAGCTGCAGGATCATGGAAGCTTCAAGCAACCATGGCACAGGAGCCCAGAACTTGGAGACGGCGTTTCGAAGGAAATGGGTTGACGTGTCGGGCATAGCATTCGGCCCATCATGCATGAGCAGCGTGGCGGCTTCTTCGCTTGACAGGCCTGTTGCACCAACCACCGCCGATGTGGCGGTTGCGTGCTGGTTCGTGTCCGAAGTTGCGAGATTGGAGCTGCTGCTTGTCGTCACGTATAGCGCTACACCAGTCGCCTTCAAAGAAGACCATGCCTGTCCCTTAAAGAGTGCAGGTTTATTTAGCATCGCATTCAAGCTGCACGAATACTGTGTCTTTGGGCTCACTCGTTCGTAGCCGGACTCCGTACACCCAGAAGAGTTCCCGCAGTGAGCAGAAGGAACCAGATCATCGCTTTCCACCCTGAGAAGCTCTAAATGGAGCGACAGGTGAGGAATAACGGATGGCGGAAAAGCGAAAACTTGAAGCGGATACAAAGGTGTATCTCATCGGTGGCGGTATCGCGTCTTTGGCCGCTGCGGCTTTCCTAATTCGCGACGGCGGACTGAAGGGACACGGCATCACCATTATCGAGGAGTCCGACAACATCGGGGGAAGTCTCGACGCAAACGGAACTCCGGAATCCGGTTACGTTATGCGTGGCGGGCGCATGATTGAGAGTAAATACCTTTGCACTTTTGATCTCTTTTCATCGATCCCGACGCTCGACAACAGTCGGTCCGTCACCGAGGAGATATTTGCCTGGAACGAAACGATGAAAACTGCGTCGAGATCGCGGCTGTTTCGGGAAGGGAAGGCCATCGACGCTCCGCTCTTTGGCCTGACTGAGAACCAGATTGTTACGATCGAGCGTCTGGAAATGGAGCCGGAATTACTTTTGGGGCGCACCACTATTTCCGATCATTTCGATGCCGCTTTCTTTGACACGGACTTCTGGTTTATGTGGTGTACGACCTTTGCGTTTCAGCCCTGGCACAGCGTTGTTGAGTTTAAGCGCTATCTCGCTCGGTTCGCCCACATGGTGTCTGGTTTCAGCACCCTGACTGGCATCATGCGGACAGTCTTCAATCAACACGACTCTCTAATCCGACCACTCTATCGATGGCTCGCAGAACGCGGCGTCCAATTCATTCTCAACACTCAGGTCACCAACCTTGACCTCGAACACGCTTACGAAGGCTTCTGGGTCGAAGGAATTCATTGCAGGACCGGCGCCCAGATGCATACTATCCGAGTTGCCGAAGCAGACCTTGTAATGGTCACACTTGGCTCAATGACGGAGGGTTCAACTCTGGGCTCGATGACCCTTCCTCCCGTCTTGAAGAAAAACCCGGACGGTGGAGCTTGGAGCTTGTGGGAAAACATTGCTCGCCAAGGAGCAGCCTTCGGACATCCTGCAAACTTCAGCGATCATGTTTCCGCCTCAAAATGGATCTCATTCACGACAACCCTCCACGAGTCGCTATTCTTTGATTCCGTCCGTGATCTCACAGGAAATGCGCCCGGAGAGGGCGGCCTGATCACCTTCCCGGATTCAAATTGGCTCGCATCAATCGTCCTACCTTATCAACCTCACTTCATCGGACAACCCGAGAACGTCAACGTCTTTTGGGGATACGGTCTCCATGTCGACAGCCCCGGAAACTTCGTTGCTAAGCTCATGTCGGAATGCAATGGAGAGGAAATCATGACCGAGATCCTCGGCCATCTCCACCTGCAATCAAAAGCAGACGCGATTTTCAAGTCTTGCGTTTGTATCCCTTGCATGATGCCCTTCATCACCAGTCAGTTTCTTCCGCGTTCTGCGGGAGACCGACCTCGGGTCGTCCCTGAACGATCGCAGAATCTTGCATTTTTAGGACAGTTTTGTGAACTTCCCGACGACGTTGTCTTTACGGTGGAATACTCCATCCGCTCGGCTCAAACCGCCGTCTACGAACTCCTCGGGATCGACCGTGTGCCGCCTCCTGTTTACAAAGGAAGTCACGATCCGCGGGTTCTCTTGGAGGCCTTTCGGGCATTGCATAGCAAGGATGAACGCCAAGAACTCTTGGCACCTCTCGCCTTGTCCTAACGCATGAACGTGGTCAATAGGGCTCAGGTTGCAGTTCTGAGATGGGAGAGCATTGATTAGCTGGCCGCAAAATAGTGTGCCCTGAGGAGATCGAAGATGTTGCAGACGTCTGGTTCCACGTTCCATCCGAAGAAGATTCTTGTCCCCATTGACTTCAGCACATCCTCGATTGCGGCATTGGCGACAGCGAGCCAACTAGCTCAGCAGTTCCATGCCGAGCTCTATCTTCTTCATGTAATTCCCATGTTGCCAATCGTCACCGGGTTGGAGTTTCCAACGTCGTTCTATCCGCGTGAAGAGTTCTTGGAAAATGCCGAAAAGGATTCTGCAAAGAGGTTTGCTGATTTCGTCACCAATCTTGCAGGCCAGGGTGTTCGAGCGAACTCCAAAGTCGAGGTCGGTAATGACGTTGTAGGCAACGTCTTGATGGTGCTCGAACGGGAGCACGTCGACATGCTGATCATCTCTACGCATGGTATGTCGGGATGGCGTTCGGTCGTATTCGGGTCGATTGCCGAAAAGGTTATAAGGCTCGCTGAATGTCCGGTACTCCTCCTCCGGAGCGCGAAAATCGCGGATGCACACGCCTCCAAAGGTGAGAAATGATCGCGGGGAGCGCAGCGGCTTTAGCGCAAGCTCAGAAGTTCGAGAAGCCGATGAAGGAACTGGGCATGTTCTGGTGGGCGTTCGCCGCCCGCGGGGGAGGCGCAGTTCTTTTCGCGGGCATCCTGTTCTATGCCGGAAGTTTCTTCGGGACGATCTTCTTCGATCCAATCATGTTTGTGGCGCTAGCGTCACTTTTAGGTTTCTACATCCTTAGCAACGGTATCTTGCTGGGAGTGGCGTCGGGATATGCTGCTGAACACCGGATTGGTATCTGGCGCCTCCTCCTCGCGGAATGCATCTTCGCAATCGCATTGGGAACGTATGTCGGACTGGCCCTTCTGCTTTCGGCGGAGTCCCTGGCGTGGTTGGCCGGTTTACACGCATTAGGGACGGGATGCTTCCTCGCGGCGCTCGCATGGAAACTTCGAGCAAACAAGGGATATGCGGGCATGCTTGGCGTCGCCGGCTTGGTGGCTATCGGGGCTGGGATTGCCTTCGTACTCCATCGTGATGCCCCCACACGGAGTGCGACTCACTGGCTCGGCGGCTTCGAATTGTTCTATGGAGCAATCATCGTTATATTCGCTGTGGGTCTGCACCGGCACCACCTACCGGTCCTGCGCGGCGAGAGTGATGAGTTCTAATCAGCTGAACAATCGAGCCCGAGACCACGTCCAATGAATCAAACAATGATTGAGGGGCCTCCTGCCACGCCAGAGATGCTTCCGTCGAGTAGCGTCAGGCCGCTTCGCGGTGTTGCGGCCCCTTTGGGAGTCACCCTCTCGTCGGAAGGTGCTAATTTCAGCATCTTCTCGGCAAGTGCAACCGGATTCACGATGTTGCTCTTCGATCACGCCGATGCACCTACTTGGAGCAAGTCCATCCCTTTGGATCCGATGATCAATCGAACCGGTCACTACTGGCACATCTTTATCCCAGGGGTGCGGGCGGGTCAAATCTACGGGTATCGCGCAGACGGTCCGAACGATCCACCGAATGGACAGCGATTCGACTGCTCGAAGATTCTGCTCGATCCATATGGAAGAGCCGTCACCGTAGGGAGCAACTACAGTCGTGGCGCCGCCTGTCGTCCAGGCGACAACACGGCAACGTCGATGAAGAGTGTTGTTGTGGATATGACTCAGTTTGATTGGCAGGAAGACGCACCGCTCAATCACTCTTTCCGAACGACCATCATTTACGAAATGCATATCGCCGGTTTCACTCGTCATCCCAACTCTGGTGTGTCGAGGGCAAATCGTGGAAGCTACTCGGGCGTTATTGAAAAGATCCCTCATTTGCAAAGCCTGGGCATCACCGCGGTCGAGATCTTGCCTGTCTTCCAATTCGATCCACAGTCCGCACCTTCAGGCCTGACGGACTACTGGGGATATAATCCCGTATCGTTCTTTGCCCCCCATCTTGGGTATAGTTCCTCCGGTGACCCCGTGAGATGTCTTGACGAGTTCCGCGAGATGGTCAAGCAACTGCACCGCGCCGGTATAGAGGTGATCCTCGATGTCGTTTACAACCATACGGCGGAAGCGGGGGACGGTGGTCCGACCTTATCCTTTCGTGGGCTTGAGAACAGTACGTACTACATCCTGAATCAAGACAAGGCAGGGTATTTCAATGTTACGGGCTCGGGAAACACACTAAAGACAAATCATTCTGTCGTGAGAAGGCTCATTTTGGACAGCTTGAGGTTCTGGGTCGCGGAGATGCATGTCGACGGTTTTCGTTTCGATCTCGCATCGGTGCTGACCCGGGATGAGTGGGGGCAGCCCATGAACAACCCTCCCATCCTCTGGGACATCGATTCCGAGCCAGTTCTAGCCGGGACCAAGCTGATTGCTGAGGCGTGGGATGAGGGTGGGCTCTATCAAGTCGGAAGCTTTGGTCATGACAGATGGAATGAATGGAACGGCCGGTTTCGAGACGACATTCGTAGCTTCCTGAAAGGCGACCGCGAGACCACTTGGAAGCTTCGCGAACGAATCAGCGGCAGTTACGATGTCTATCGTTCTGGAGATCGCCCAGCAGGACAAAGCATCAATTTCATCACCTGTCATGACGGGTTCACTCTGAATGACCTCGTCTCGTACAACTACAAGCACAACGAGGCAAACGAGGAACTGAATGGAGACGGGACCAACACCAATCTGAGCTGGAACTGTGGTGCGGAAGGTATCAATGCTGGCCCGGAAATCGATCGCCTGCGAAAGCAGCAAATCAAAAATGGGTTCCTTTTGACACTGCTGTCTACCGGAACTCCGATGCTTCTCATGGGCGATGAGGTAGGTCGTACACAAGGCGGGAACAATAATGCCTATTGCCAAGATGATGCCATCAGCTGGTTTGATTGGGATTGGGGCCCTGAGAAAGCGGAACTTCTTCGGTTTGTCCAAATGCTCATACGACTTCGTCTTGATTGCGACAATGGTACGTTGCTCGATGGCAAACAAGTAGGCGGTTTCGTCAACGCAAACAAAATGGAGTGGCACGGAATTCGCCTTGACCATCCGGACTGGAGTGCAGACTCCCACAGTCTCGCTTTTGCGTGGCGAAATGCTGCCTTTGGCGAGGTTCGTTACGTCGCGATCAATTCGTTCTGGGAAACTCTCGAATTTGATTTGCCCCCCGTTACAGGCGGCAAGAGCCCCGGGTGGCTGCGGGTGGTTGATACATCCCTGGCGTCCCCCTACGACATCGCCGATGTCGGCGAGTATGTGCCAATCTGCGGATCGACCTACATTGTCAATCCTCGATCAGCAATCATTCTGCGCTATGACTATGCCCTCCAGCCCTGAGCCATCTGCGCGCTCGGTCAGTTGCATATCAGATCGATGGATAGTGAATGTTCGCCTTTCAGCGGATAGCTCATGTTGTGGATGAACCCTCATGTTGACCGTCGCCAAGGTGCTGGGCGTCAGGTACAGGAGATTGCTCCCTCCGTAACGTCTCGTGAAGAACGTCAAGTTTCTCCTCGATACGATTACGGCGACTTGCGTCGCGGAACCCCTGATGCGTCTTTCTGTTTTCGATGGCCGACTCCTCAGACTGAAGAGCCTCGATCCTGTTTTCTATATCTGTTAGCTTCTTCGTCATCAAAGACCTTTCTGTGTAGGCATGGTGAAACCGTTTGCACAATATTCGATGAGGATCCCACACTGCGGCACGCAAACACTGAGCAATCCGACTCATCAACCCTCATCGGGGAGGAAGAGAATCATGTCTACTGCTCTGGCCGGCTAAGGAATTTCATCTGGCTTCTCATTGTTGAGAAAACAGCGGCTGACGTAAGCCGATTGTTGAAGCATCGCGCAGAAGAGGAAAATCGATGCAGCTTGCGATGACCGGTTCTAAAAGTTACGCATTTCTTCCTTCTGGGATCTTGATCGTCGATCCCGACCCTAGCCTGCTCGCGGCCCGATCGCAGTTGCTCAAGGCTGCGGAACACTACGTTGCCGCATGCAGCGAAGAGGCTGTTCGAGCCGAGCTTTGCAGTATGGAGATCAAGGTGGCCATACTCAGCCAGACTTTAGAAAGGGCTCTGCTGGAGACGTTGGCTCAGGAGATACGGATCTACTGGCCGAATGCGTACATTCTGCTCTTCGGAAACATGGAAGTGACCCTAGAAGAGCGGCTGTACGACGACTCGATTGATGTTCACTGCCGCCCTGAGGAATTGCTTAGTATTCTGCACCTGCTCCAGAAGGACGCATGGAAAAGAACAGACAGTTCTCCCGTCAGGATTGGGTCTTTACCGTTTGGTCTGTCCGGAGCAAGACAAATGGTACTGCATAGCGTTCCGCCTGAGAGCGATCCGTCGAAGCAAGAGACTCCTGCGTCTGAGGAAGAACCAACTGGGCGTGATGTGCCTGCGGATGAACACTCGCGCCTCGAGGTGACCAGCGGAACATCTGCCATTGCAACATGACCGCTAATTTCAGCAGAGCTTTGATACGGAGAACGAAATGACGCCGAAAACCTTGAGGCGAAAGTTCCTATGGAACGGATTCGCTAGCCTCGTCTTCATGGGGATCTCCCCTCCAGTCACATGGACTCAGGAATCCAGCTCGCTGGGTTCTAATGTGGCTGCCAATATACAGGATCTGAAACCCGGACAGTATCTTTGGGCTCCGATGATTGCTCCAAGCGGGCCCGTCCTGGCTGTGATTAGCCTGGGAGTACAACGCTGCTACGTCTATCGCAATGGCGTTTTGATCGGCGTTGCTACCGTCTCAACTGGAAAGGCCGGACATCAAACGCCAACTGGTGTTTTCACCGTCTTGCAGAAGCAAGTACATCACAAGTCGAATCTCTATGATTCGGCTCCGATGCCATACATGGAGCGCTTGACATGGTCAGGCGTGGCGATGCATGCCGGAAACTTGCCCGGATACCCAGCGTCACACGGATGCATTCGGATGCCTATGGCGTTCGCAAGGCTCTTGTATGGCGTCACGGCGCGTGGCATGACCGTGGTGATCACGGATCTCGACGGAGTTCCGCGATTTGCTCCGACTCCTGATCTACTGCAGAGTGAAGCGGCGACGAAGGCTGAGGATGCTGGCGGAGCGATCTGGGAGCCCCAGAAGTCAACGTCAGGTCCTGTATCCCTGATTCTGAGCGCACCGGATCGTCGTTTAGTGGTGCTTCGGAACGGAGTGCTTATCGGTTCTACACCAGTCAACGTCGTTGGCCCGGTGACGGAAACAACGGCATACAGTCTTTCAAAGGTGGACGAACAGGGATTTCACTGGATGCGATTGCCGCTTCCAGGCCAAAGTTGGGAAGGAAGTAGGGAACTGGCGATCTCGGAGCGAGCGCGGGTAACAATGCCTGATGCGTTTCGGAGCGCTTTGGACGAACTGTTGTCACCTGGCGTGACCTTGGTCGTCACTGCTGATTCGCTTCTCGCGAGCGGCACCGGAAAGAGCTTGACGGTCATCGAATCTATGCCCTAGTGACCGGTCTACCGCGATTAGCGTAGCCCGACCGCATGACCCAGAGCCATCCCAATCGAAAACGTGACGATCGCTTCAACAGCTCCGAAAGCCGTCAATTCGAGGCCGGAGCGCCACCACGGTCGCACAGTCATGAGAGATCTGGTCGCACCAACCGCGAAGTGAGCAGAGAGGGAGACGATTGCCGCGGAAGCAATCGCCGACAACCCAGACATGAAAAAAAACGGAATGATTGGGAGGAATGCACCGATCGCCGTAGCTGCAAAACCAGTCAGAGCCGCACCCCAGGGATTGCTGAGGTCTTCCTCTGAAAGATTCGCTGTTGTACGGGCAAGAGCTTTGACGAAACCCTCTTTGTCTTCGGCTAACAGGTGTGACAGTCTTCCCGCAACGTCCTCGGGAAGACCGCGAACTTGAAGGCTCAGTGCCAATACTTCGCGCGACTCGGATTCATCGTAGTCCACCGCTCGCCGCTCCCTGGCAATTCCAGCATCGTAAAGCTCTCGCTCGCTTCTTGAAGTCAAATAGGCGTCCATACCGGTAGACAAGGCACTCCCGACCATTCCCGCCATGCCTGCGATCAGCACATAGTGACTCTTTCCCAACGTCGCTCCAGCCACACCGGATACTATGCCGAAAATGGAACCAAGGCCATCATGAGCCGCATAAACCGCATCGTTAAGCCATCCTGCGGCTTCTGGATGCCGTTTACGTCGAGCAGCCAATAACGCCGCAAGCGCGGTTCTCGCCTGAGAGCCATCCATCGCGGGGAGCGGTGGGCGTGCGCGGATTAAGCCACTCAGAGTCTTGTAGTGATCGTTCTCGTCCGCAATCACTTCAAGCAGAATCTTTTGACAAGCCTCGTTCTTGAGCGTCAGTAACTGCTTGCTATAGCGCTCAATCTCGCCTCTTTCATGAACTCTGAGTCGATGCAGTTTGATATCCACCCCACCCGGCAGACCGGAGAGCAAATCGAACCACCCATTCGCATTCCCGTTATAAGCCGGCTTGGGCCCGTGCAAAGCCGCGATCTCACCAGCCCAAAGTTCGGCATGATGTCTCTCGACTGCGGCAAGTCCTCTCATAACATTCCGCCGTCTGGTGTCGGATTCTCCCGAAGCCAAGGCTTTGTAAGTGGCGTAGTCCTCCATCTCGGACTGCCAATTGGCGTCAAGCAACGCAAGTGGAACGGGCTCCTCGTCGGCTTTGAGCACAGTGGTCGAGACGGACAACGAGACGGCAACTGGAATTTCAGCCATATGTATCCAGCTCCTGACTGAAATACCGCGGCTATGCCGCATCGCTCAAAAGCTTCGTTCAATGGATAGAAAGTCCGACGCACTCACGGTTCTGGAAATTGCTTTTGCGGAAGCTAATTTAGATATCCATTCGTTGGTGGGCTAAGTATGCTTTCTTCTGAAGCGCCGCCCTTGCTTCGGACCAGTGTGAAAATGTCCAAAACGCTTGCAATATTGCGGATGCTCCCCGCGACGCTCATGAGCTCGTCGACGCCGGCATGTGTGCTAGCCAAAGTCTCAAGGCGTTCGCTCACATCCCTCAATTGGCCAGCTTCTAACAAAATACCTTCGAACGGACCGAAGTAGCTCGTGCCTGTCGGGGAGATGTTACCCGCTGTTGTGTCCATTTCCGCTTTGACCTCAACGCGGAGGGGTGCACCTTCAACTAAACGCACGGTCGCCGCTTCGCCAAGAAGTGTTAGAAACAATCCCAGAAGTTGCTCAATCAGGATGATTCCAACCTCGCCACTCTCGTCTCTGCTCAGTTGGGATTCAACTTCACCAAGCCCACTCAAGCCTCCATTCGGCAATATTTGCAAGCCACAGAGCCTTTGAGACCGCGACTTAGCCAAAGACAATGCGCGGGAAGCTAGCGCCTGAAAACCATCTTCTCCTACGGGTGCACGGAGCTGTCGCCGGAGCTTCTCATAGACGCGAAGAGTCGCGATCTCGCTTTCTGCGGGAGGTGAATCAGCATCGACTTCGGAAGCAATGAGCCTCCGAGCCCAATCGTGAATCATTGGTTCTGGAAACATCCTTCTCTCCCTAACTCAACTTGCGATACGATATTCGTCGCGGTGGTTGGTCCTGGCTGTACGTTGACACCAATTCTACGTCCATCACCAGCACCATAATGGCCTTACAGGACTCAAGCTACTCCGAAGCTTTCCTCAAAGACGAGCACAATTGACCAAGATAAATCGCCCCCGATGTATATAAATAAGCATCCTCCCCGGCGGCTTTGTCGCGAAAACCTTAATCGCAGATTGCCTCTACTGCTCGAACCTGCGACATTCAATTCAGTGTTCCCGCTTCCTGGGACAGCGGACTCACCACGATCTCCGAAAAGCTGCCCGCCTATTGCACAGCCATGGAATGGCAGATATTGGTCGATCATGTCACAGACAGATGCCATGTTCTGTTTTGGCCAATTTACGGACTCACGGGGGTGTAGGCTCGTCTTGATGTCCGTTAGACAAGGGTCCAAGAACGAATCATGCGAAGCGCAGATACTCCCACGACACGCGAACTCGCCCAACGACTTCTTGCTTACGAAGCGCTCGAGCCCGGGACGACCATGGCGGACGCGCAATCGATATGTCGCGTGTGCGACAAACTTCGCCACCCTCTCACCACACTGGCAGGGTCAGCGGGTTACCGTTCTCTCTTGGCACGCGCATTGACCTTGGCAAAGCAGGAGTCTCCTGTCCTCAAGGCATGGGAAGTTAGGTCGGACGGTTCGCTTCAAGGTTTGAACGGTGAAGCGGCACAATCGGGCGCTGTGCTCATCGCTCAAATTATTGGGTTGATGATCACTTTCATCGGCGAGCCTCTGACTCTCAGACTCTTGCACGACATATGGCTAGATCTGCCCGACTTCGAAGTGAAGTTTGAAAAGGATGAATCAAAATGAACGAACCAAATAGGGTCAAGATCAACCAGTTGCCGACCGGAGTACCTGGGCTCGATGAAATTCTTGGTGGCGGGGTACCCGAGTTTTCGTTCAACATCATCGCTGGGTCACCCGGATGTGGCAAGACTACCCTCGCGCACCAGTTCATTTTTGCGAATGCCACGGTCGAGAGGCCCGCTCTTTACTTCACGGTGCTGGGTGAACCCGCGCTGAAGATGCTGCGTTACCAGCAGCAATTTCTCTTTTTCGATGCAACGAAGCTGAATAATGCGGTGCGTTTCGTAAACCTGAGCTCGGATCTCATCGAGCGCGGGCTACAAGGAGTACTAGAGGAAATATCCAAACAGGTGGAGGCCGCCAACCCGAGCATAGTGGTGGTGGACTCATTCCGGACCGTACTGCGCAGCGAGATACACGAAGGCAAGGAGATGGCTGTCCAGACATTTGTGCAGCAGTTGGCGCTGTTGCTCACCAGTTGGGAGGCGACCACATTCCTTATTGGCGAATACTCCGAGTCGGAGGTACGCGACAACCCTGTTTTTACCGTCGCTGACGGACTCTTTTGGTTGTTCCAGCAAGTAGACCGGAATTCCGTAGTGCGCAAGATGCAGATCATAAAACTGCGAGGGCAGGCCTCAGTGCCGGGTTTGCATACCTTCCGTATCACAGAGGCTGGTCTCCAGGCCTTCTCCCGAACTCTAGGTTTGCTTGGGCAAAGAAAGACCTATACCAGCATCAAGCGCCTTTCCACGGGAATTCCGGCGCTGGACGAGATGATGGGTGGAGGCGTGCCGGAGGGAGACAGCCTGCTGATTGCCGGTTCGTCCGGAACTGGCAAATCCCTGATAGCGACGCAATTCCTTGCTGCAGGCCTGCGGGCGGGCGAACCGGGCATTGCGGCGGTCTTTGAAGAACGGCCGAACGAATACACTGCGCGTGCGTCAGAATTCGGACTCGATCTCCAGACGCCACTTGCCGAAGGCACTCTCGAAGTGATCTACCTCCGACCACTGGATTTGTCGGTCGATGAGATGATGCAAGAGATTCTCGACGCCGTGAAGAGGACGGGCGCAAAGCGTTTGGTGATCGACTCCTTAGCCGGCTTCGAGATGGCATTGGCACCTGCCTTCCGCGCCGACTTCCGGGAATCGCTCTACCGTATGATCTTCGCCCTGACCGGGATCGGCATCACCATCCTGAGCACACTGGAGATGCCGGAAACGTTCACCGAGCTACCCTTCAGCAGCTATTCCATCTCATTCCTTACCGACGACATCATCCGGATGCGCTATGTAGAAATCGATGGTCAACTAAGCCAGATCATGATGGTGGTGAAGATGCGCAGGGGGGTGCACAGCCGGGACATTCGGCAGTACCAGATCACATCCGACGGAATCGTCATCGGTGAGCGCTTCCGGAACTACGTGGACCTTATCACCGGAATCCCACAACCGCTTTCGGCCTTGCGCTCGGAAGAAGTGTTACTCAACCGAAAGCCTTAGGAAACCGTGACTGAACCGGTCGACATCGGCGAGCGGTGAACTGAGGCGGGACGTCGCCTTCAACAGCGGATCCGACAGGGCGAGTTGGCAGCGAGTCAGCTCCCGCGAACCGTCGTCGACAGCAAGCGTACATCCGCAAAACGCAGGGCTGGCAGGGAACGGAAACTACCCGTAGTCGCCTGTCGCCTAAAGAGCTACATTTCTACAACTGCTACAAAAACAGCTACAGTGACAAAAAACAAGGCCAACCTTTTCGGGTCGGCCTCTTCGTAAAGCATTGATTATAAGGATTGGTGCGGAGGAGGGGACTTGAACCCCTATGCCTTGCGGCGCTAGCACCTCAAGCTAGTGCGTCTGCCAATTTCGCCACCTCCGCATGGAGCCTGACACACCAAAAGTGCGGC
>Ga0302313_10000109_pt1 | contig 74945 bp, 70 predicted proteins | sample III_Palsa_N2_2_FD_200454 | JGI IMG/M metagenome (GOLD analysis project Ga0302313, IMG submission 200454) | Peat permafrost microbial communities from Stordalen Mire near Abisko, Sweden - III_Palsa_N2_2 | ecosystem: Environmental > Terrestrial > Soil > Palsa > Peat permafrost | place: Sweden...
AGGGTCCGATCTATCCAATGTGTAACTCGACAATTGGCGCCGGCCCGGTTTTGACTGTGAGCCCGCGCCTCCATACCGTCTTGAGCGAGGACATTTGCCTGTGAGCCTGATCGACCGCCTTCATCCCCGTCGCTGGCCCGCCCCGTTGCAGGAGGCGTGGGCGCTCGGCAAGACCGTGGCGGTCGCGGCGGTGATCGTGCTGATCCCGCGCATAGTGCTGGCGCAACCCTTCACCATCCCCTCCGCCTCGATGGAGCCGACGGTGCAGGAGGGCGACTACATCGTCGTCTCCAAGTTCGCCTATGGCTGGAGCCGCTATTCGGTCACGGCCGGCACCCTGCCGATCAGCCCGTCGCCGGGCGTGGGCCGCTTCATGGCGCGGCCGCCGCATCGGGGCGACGTGGTGGTGTTCAGCCTGCCGCGCGACGACCGCGAGGTCTATATCAAACGCCTGATCGGCCTGCCGGGCGACGCGGTGCAGGTGCGCGATGGCGTCCTCTACATCAACGGCGTCGCCGCGCCGCAGGCCCCCGCCAAGGCCACGCCCACCACCTGCCCCGATGACTTCGAAGGCAAGAGCCTGGCCGCGCGCTACGACGAGATGCTGCCTGGCGGCCGGCCGCACCAGATCGCCGCTTGCGCCAATCGCCAGGGCGCGGCCAACAATACGGCTGTCTTCCATGTACCGGCCAACTGCTACTTCATGCTTGGCGACAATCGCGACAACTCCATCGACAGCCGGTTCGCGCCCTTGGGCGGGCGACAGACGGCGGCGGCGGAAAGCGCCTGCGCCTTCGACTCCAGCCTGGCGCCGGCGCTGGGCGACGACTGGAATGGCGTCGGCTTCGTGCCGGCCGATCACCTCATCGGCAAGGCGGACGTAATCCTGTTCTCCTGGTCCCATGGCGCGTCGCTGTTCAAGCCCTGGACCTGGGTCATGAACGTCCAGTTCGACCGCTGGATGAAGCCGATCGCTTAGCTCCAATCCGCTCATCCCCGCGAAGGCAGGGCATGAGCGGCTGAAAGTGAACTCTACCCCGCCGCCAGCGCCGCCTTGACCGCAGCCACCCCGTCCGCGGCCTTGGCGCCATCCGGCGCGCCGCCTTGGGCGAAGTCGGGTTTGCCGCCGGCGCCTTGGCCGCCCATGGCCAGCACGGCCGCGCGGGCTAGATCGGCGGCGTTGAAGCGGCCAACCAGGTCGGGCGTGAGCGCCACCGAGATCGAGGCCTTGCCTTCGTTGACCACCGCGTAGGCGACAACGCCGGCGATCCCCAGCTTCTTACGAGCCTCATCCACCAGCGGGCGCATGTCCTTGGGCGAAACTCCGTCGACCACCCGGCCATCGAACTTCACACCGCCAACATCTTCCGTCGCCTGGGCCGCAGCCCCGCCGCCGCCCATGGCCAGCTGCTTGCGGACGTCAACCAGATCGCGCTCCAGCTTGCGCCGCTCGGCGATCAGGCCATCGACGCGGGCCGTCACCTCGGTCACCGGAACCTTGAACTGTTCAGCCAGACCCTTGGCGACGCCGGCCTGGTCGAGCAGGTAGCGTCGCGCCGGCTCGCCGGTCAGGGCCTCGATCCGCCGCACGCCAGCAGCGACTCCGGTCTCGGCGACGATCTTGAACAGGGCGATATCGCCGGTGCGGGCGACATGAGTGCCGCCGCACAGCTCCACCGAATAGGCGCCCTCGCCGGCCAGGGCGCGGCCGAGGGTCAACACCCGCACCCGGTCGCCATACTTTTCGCCGAACAGGGCCACGGCGCCGGCCTCGATGGCCTCGGTAGGCGCCATTTCCTCGGTCCGCGCGGGCAGATTCTGGCGGATCACTGCATTCACCTCCGCCTCGATGAGATCGATCTCGTCGGGGGTCAGCGGGCCGGAATGGGAGAAGTCGAACCGCATCCGGTCACCGTCCACCAGCTGGCCTTTTTGCGCCACGTGGGCGCCGAGCACATGGCCCAGCGCGGCGTGGACCAGGTGGGCGGCGGAGTGGTTGGCGCGCGTGCGCAACCGCCGGTCGGCATCCACCGCCAACCGCGCGGACTGGCCCGACGACAGATGACCCTCGTCGATCTTTACGGTGTGGACGTGCAGATCGCCGGCCAGCTTCTGGGTATCGAGTACGTCGCCGCGGCCACCGGCCCAGTCGATCTCGCCCTTGTCGCCCGCCTGGCCGCCGCTCTCGGCATAAAAGGGGGTGCGGTCGAACAACACCTGCACCGTCTGGCCCGCATCTGCGCCGTCGACGATCTCGCCGTCGCGGACGATGGCCAGCACCTCGCCGGTTCCTTCGACGCTGTCATAGCCGGTGAAGACGGTTGGGCCGAGCCGGTCGCGCAGAGCGAGCCACTCCGCGCCCTGGGCCGCCTGGCCCGAGCCCGTCCAGGCTTCTCGCGCCATCTTGCGCTGCCGGTCCATGGCGGTTTCGAACCCCTCCAGGTCGACGGTGAGGTTCTTGGCCCGCACCGCGTCCTGGGTCAGGTCCAGAGGAAAGCCGTAGGTGTCGTAGAGCTTGAACGCGGTCTCACCGGACAGCACGCCGCCAGCCGAGAGGTTCAGGGTCGCCTCTTCGAGCAGGCTCATGCCGCGACCCAGGGTGCGGCGGAAGCGTTCCTCCTCCTGGCGCAGAGTCTCGACGATCAGCGCCTGGGCGCGGACCAGTTCCGGATAGGCGCCGCCCATCTGGGCGATCAGGGTCGGCGCGAGGCGGTGCATCAACGGATCGGCCGCGCCCAGCAGATGAGCGTGGCGCATGGCCCGGCGCATGATCCGGCGCAACACATAGCCGCGCCCTTCGTTGGACGGGGAGACGCCGTCGGAGATCAGGAAGCAGCTGGAGCGCAGATGGTCGGCGATGACCCGGTGCGATGCGAGATGATCGCCAGCCGCGGCCTTATGGGTCAGTTCGACGCTGGCTTCGATCAGGGTCTTGAACAGGTCGGTGTCATAGACGTTGTGCACGCCCTGCAGCACCGCCGATATCCGCTCGAGCCCCATGCCGGTGTCGATGGAGGGTTTGGGCAGCGGCACGCGCGCGCCATCGGCGCTCTGGTCGAACTGCATGAAGACCAGGTTCCAGAACTCGACGTAGCGGTCGCCGTCCTCTTCCGGCGTCCCGGGCAGGCCGCCGGCGACCTTATCGCCGTAGTCGAAGAATATCTCCGAACAAGGACCACAAGGACCAGTGTCGCCCATGGACCAGAAGTTGTCGCTGGTGGCGATGCGGATGATGCGGTCGTCGCTGAAGCCGGCGATCTTGCGCCAGAGCGCCGCCGCCTCCTCATCTTCGGAATAGACGGTGACCCACAGCTTGTCCTTGGGCAGGGCGAAGTCCTTTGAGATCAGGCCCCAGGCCAGCTCGATCGCCTGCTCCTTGAAATAGTCGCCGAAGGAGAAGTTGCCGAGCATCTCGAAGAAGGTCAGGTGCCGGGCGGTATAGCCGACATTGTCCAGGTCGTTATGCTTGCCGCCAGCGCGCACGCACTTCTGCGAGGTGGTCGCGCGCGGGCCCGGCGGGGTTTCGACCCCGGTGAAGATGTTCTTGAACGGAACCATGCCGGCGTTGACGAACAACAGCGTCGGGTCGCTCTGCGGCACGAGCGGAGCCGACGGGATCAGGGCGTGCTCGTTGGCCTGGAAGTATCCCAGGAAGGCGCTTCTGATCTCGTTCAAGCTGGACATGCGGTCTCCCGCCGAGTGCGGCGTTTAGGTTGAAGAGCGTTCATATAGAAAAGCCCGCGCCACTTCGCCAAGCTTGGATTGTCAGGGGGTGGCGCGTGACCGCTTTTCTCAACGCAGCAGAAGGTGTTCAGCGTCGGTCGCTAGCGCGCTTCCACATTCGAAGAATTCACCACGGAGCACACGAAGGGCAGAGAGGGGCCGGCGTGTTCGTATTCAAACGCCAAGACGCGAAGGACGCAAAGACGGGCGCAGCCCGTGCGACAATCGGTGAGAACAGCTCACGTCTGATCGCGCTACGCGCTTCTTTGCGTCCTTCGCGTCTTGGCGTCGAACTCTTCTTTTCCGTGCCCTTCGTGTGCTCTGTGGTGAAATCGCGAAAACGCGGGCGTCGTAGGCGCGCCCCTGATCCGTCCGCCTCAACGCGAAAAAGGACGCCCGGGGTCGGGACGTCCTTTCCTTCGCGGCGGCCGCCTTTGGGGTCGACCGGAGAGACTTGGCGGGGAGCACGCTCTCCGGCGGGACGGCCGCGGCAGGCGAAGCCTAGTCCTCGTCTTCCGCGCTGGGGCCGACCAGGAGTTCCTCCTGGATCACCTCGGACTTGGCGCGAACGGCGCGCTCGATGTCGTCAGCCATATCCTTGTTGGCCTTCAGGAACTCGCGGACATTGTCGCGGCCCTGGCCGATGCGCTGGCTGTTGTAGGAGAACCAGGAGCCGGACTTTTCGACCACCCCAGCCTTGACGCCCAGGTCGATGATCTCGCCGAGCTTGGAGATGCCCTGGCCGTACATGATGTCGAACTCGACCTCGCGGAACGGCGGGGCGACCTTATTCTTGACCACCTTGACCCGGACATTGTTGCCGACGACCTCGTCACGCTGCTTGATCGAGCCGATGCGGCGGATGTCGAGGCGGACCGAGGCGTAGAACTTCAGCGCATTGCCGCCAGTGGTGGTTTCCGGGCTGCCGTACATGACGCCGATCTTCATGCGGATCTGGTTGATGAAGATGACCAGGCAGCCGGATTTGTGGATCGAACCGGTGAGCTTGCGCAGCGCCTGGCTCATCAGACGCGCTTGCAGGCCCGGCAGGCTATCGCCCATCTCGCCCTCGATTTCGGCCTTGGGCGTCAGAGCGGCGACGGAGTCGATAACGATCACGTCCACCGCGTTGGAGCGAACCAGGGTGTCGGTGATTTCCAGCGCCTGTTCGCCGGTGTCCGGCTGGGAGACCAGCAGGTCGTCCAGGTTCACGCCCAGCTTGTGGGCGTAGGTGGGATCCAGCGCGTGTTCGGCGTCGATGAAGGCGGCGGTGCCGCCGTTCTTCTGCACCTCGGCGACGACGTGCAGGGCCAGCGTGGTCTTGCCGGAGCTTTCCGGACCGTAGATTTCGACGACCCGGCCCTTGGGCAGGCCGCCGATGCCCAGCGCCATGTCCAGGCCCAGCGAGCCGGTAGAGACCGACTCGATGCCCTCGATCTTGCCCTTGACGCCCAGCTTCATCACCGAGCCCTTGCCGAAGGCCCGGTCGATCTGAGTCAGCGCCGCTTCCAAAGCGCGCTGCTTGTCCGAGTCGTCTTTTCCCACGAGCTTCAACACCGTTTGAGTCATCTGCAGCGTCCTTATCCCACGATTCTCAGGTCCGCCCGGAAACCATCGCCGCCCCCGGATGACTCGACCGTACACGGTTTGTTCCGGAACACAATGTTCTTTTTTCGTTCCGGAACAAAGAAAGCAGGGATATCCCGAACAAAGAAAGCAACTTCGGGGCGCGGGCGACGACGAACCCTACCTGCCATTAACCAAGCTTGCAGGTTCCCCCGACAATCTACCGCCCGAACGCGCATCGGATCGCAGGCGCGATTCGCGCGGACAGGATTAGCAGGGCATGGCGCAGTCGGCGCAGGACGGCATATCGGTTCAGGCGCTCTGCGCCCAAGGCCTGGCCCATCATCAGGCGGGGCGGATCGAGGCGGCGCGCGCCTGTTATGAGGCGGTGCTGACCGCCGACCCAGAGCATGCCGAAGCGCTGCATCTGCTGGGGGTGTATTGCGTTCAGACAGGTCAGGAGGCGCTGGCGGTGGCGCTGATCGAGCGTAGCCTGGCGGCGACGCCGGACACGGTTGCGGCCTATGGCAACCTGGCCAATGCGCTCAACCGGTTGCGGCGGTTCGACGAGGCGATAGCGGTCTGTGACCGAGCCGTCGCCCTGGACCCTGGCTTCTCCGAGGCGCACGGCAATCGTGGCCAGGCCCTCTATGCCCTGGGACGGGCGCGGGAGGCTCTGGCCAGCTATGAACAGGTGATCGCGCTGAAGCCCACGGCACGGGCCTTTTTCAATCGGGCCGCCGTATTGGCCGAGATCAGGCGGCTGGATGAGGCCCTGGCCAGCTATGACCGGGCGGTGCAGCTGCAGCCAGACTATGTGGAGGCTCATCGCGGCCGGGGCGTCACGCTCAGCGACCTTGAGCGGCCGAGGGAGGCGCTGGAAAGTCATGAGCGGGCGATCGCGCTCAAGCCCGACTTCGCCGAGGCCTGGTGCGGGCGGGGAATCGCCCTGCGCCAGTTGAAGCGGCGAGATGAGGCGCTGGCCAGCCATGACCGGGCGATCGCGCTGCGGCCCGCCTACGCCGAGGCCTTCAACCACCGAGGCAATGTGCTGATCGACCTGAAGCGGCTTGGGGAGGGGTTGGCGAGCTATGACCAGGCCGTTGCCCTGAAGCCGGACTATGCCGACGCCCACAACAATCGCGGCAACGCCCTGTCGGAGTTGCTGCGGCTGGAGGAGGCCCTGACCGGGTTCGAACAGGCGATCGCGCTGCAGCCTGACAAGGTCGAATATCACAACAATCGGGCGGTGACGCTGGACGACCTGCGCCGCCTGCCGGAGGCGCTGGAGAGCTATGACCACGCGTTGACGCTGGAGTCGGACCGGGGCGACATCCAGCATAACCAGGCCATGTGCCGTCTGGCTCTGGGCGATTATGCGGCGGGCTGGGCGCAATATGAGTGGCGCTGGCGGACGCAGCAGATGGCGGGACGGCGCGAACTTGCCGCGCCGCTGTGGCTTGGGCATGAGCGGCTGGAGGGCCGGACCATCCTGCTGCACGCCGAGCAGGGCCTGGGCGACACCTTGCAATTCTGCCGCTATGCCGCCGATGTGTCGGCGCTCGGCGCGACCGTGATCCTGGAGGTTCAGCCGGGACTGGAGCGGCTGATGGGGCGGCTTGAGGGCGTGGACCGGGTCGTGGTTCGCGGCCAGCCGCTTCCGTCGCACGATTTCCAGACGCCGCTGATGAGCCTGCCGCTGGCGCTTGGCCTGGCGCCGGACTGGCGCTCGAACGCCTATCTGACCGCTGATCCGGACAAGGCGGCGGCCTGGGCGGTACGCCTGGCGCCGGAGGGCCTGCGCGTCGGCCTGTGCTGGGCCGGCGGGATCAGGCCGGACCGCCCCGTCGCCAACCGGGTCGACGCCCGCCGGTCCTTATCGCTGGAGGCCCTGCGACCGCTGGCGGAGGCGCCCGGCGTAAGCTTCTACAGCCTGCAGAAGGGTCCGCCGTCGACTCAGCTTGCGCAGGCCGAGGCGCGCGACTGGGGTGGCCCAGCGATCGCGGACCTGACCGCCGAGCTGAAGGATTTCGCCGACACCGCCGCTCTGGTCGCCGGCCTGGACCTGGTCATCACCTGCGACACCGCCGTAGCCCATCTGGCCGGGGCCTTAAGCAAGCCGGTCTGGATCCTGAACCGCTTCGACGCCTGCTGGCGCTGGCTGGTCGGCCGTGATGACAGCCCCTGGTATCCCAGCGCGCGGCTGTTCACCCAAACCCAACCCGGCGCCTGGGGCGAGGTGGTGGAGCGGGTCACGGGCGAACTCGCCGACTTGGCGTCAACGCCGGCGGCGCAACGGCGGCATTACGGGCCTTAGGGTGACGTCAGGCTCGCGCCTGGTTCGCCTCACCCGCCCGCTTTGAGAAAATCCACGAACGCTCGCAACGGCGACGGCATGTGCCGCCTGCTCGGATAGTAGAGAAACGGCCCAGGGAAACTGGGTTGCCAGTCTTCCAGGACCGGCTCCAGGGCGCCGGTGGCAAGGTGGGGCGCCAGGAATTCCTCGAAGGTGCCGATAACGCCCAGGCCCTGCAGGGCAGCCTCCAGCTCGAGCTCCAAGCCGGTGGAGATGACGCGGGCGGGCGGCTCGATGCGGATGACCTCGCCCTCCTTCTCGAACTCCCAGGCATAGGCCGGCCGGTCGGTGAAGCGGTGGCGGACGCAAGCGTGGTTCATCAGCTCGCGCGGATGGGTCGGGCGCGCGTTGGCCGCCCAATAGGCGGGGCTGGCGGCGGTGACGAACCGCTGCTGGCGCGGCCCGATGGGGATGGCGATCATGTCCTGCTCGAGGCGCTCGTCATAGCGGACGCCGGCGTCGAACCCCGCGGCCAGCACGTCGATGAACCGGTCCTCGGCCACCACCTCCAGGCTGACGCCCGGGTGGGCCTTCAGAAAGCGGACGGCGATGGGCGGCAAGACCGCGTGGGCGACGATGGCCGGCACGTTCAGGCGCAGCACGCCGGCGGGGCCCTGGCGAAAGCCGTCGATTACATCCAAGGCGTCACGAACGCCGTCCAACGCGGGGACCAATCGCTCTAGCAAGCGCTGCCCGGCCTCGGTCAGGGTGACGCTGCGCGTGGTGCGGTTGAACAGGCGCACGGCCAGCCGCGCCTCCAGCCGGCGCACCGCCTCGCTCAGGGCCGAGGCCGAAGCGCCGCTGGCCGTGGCGGCGATGCGAAAGCCCCCGTGGCGCGCGACGGCGGCAAAGGCCTGCAGGTCGGCGAGATCGGGCTCGGCCATTGTTCGATATTCCGTGCGGACTGGGCGAATAGCACCGGACTATCGCACAAAGGGCGTTGGGGCTATCAGCTCCCATCCAGCCAACCGGCCGCCCTTAAGGCGGCGACCTGGCTGCGGCTCACCGGCGCCTCGAGACCGTTGGCGAGCCTGAGGCGCAGGTTGCGGCCGTCGCTCAGGGTCTCGATCACCGCGTCCCGCGCCACCCACCAGGATCGATGCACGCGGCGACCCAGGCGAGGATCGAGGCTTTGGGTAGCGTGGCGCATGGACAGATAGACCAACTCCGACCCGGTGGCGCTATGCACCCGCACATAGTGATCCTCCATCTGCAGGCAGATCAGGTCGCGGCGGCCTTTCAGGCTGGGCGGCTCGACCGCCGGGGCGGCCTGTGGCGGCGGAGCCGAGCGAAACGGCGCAAGGCGGCGGGAGATCACGCCATAGGGCGTGGCGATAAAGAGGGACACCGCCAGCGCCTGGGCCAGCCAGCCCATCAGCGGCATGGCGTGCAGGAAAGGCCAGACCGTGGTCGCCGCGATGGAGGAGATGAGCGCGACCGGCGGGACCGCCGCGATGGACAGAACCACCATCCAGGCCGCGCCGGGAAGCCCCCGCCAGCCCTCGAGCGTCGCTGCGCCTCGGAAGGCCGCGCCATAGACCGGGGTCACCGCCAGCGACAGGCCGATCCAATAGGCCAGCCGCACAAACATTCCGGCCTGCACGAAGGTGCCGAACGGCCCGATCAGACCAAGGCCCGCGCCCAGGACGGCGGCGAATAAGGCGTCCCGCCCCCAGCCGGCCAGCCCGATCCATCGTGCGCGCAACGTCCCCATGCAGCGTCTTATACGGCCGGATACCCACGACGAGAAAGACCGACCGCTCGCCGCCTTGCGAGCCCGATCGCCCGTTCGCGTAACCGCCCTGGCGCGGTGGCCGAGGATGAGCTTCTGGACGCCCGTCAATGCACGGGAGAGCCAGATGCCGTTTCAGTTCCGCCTCGCGATTATCATCGCCTTCGCCTCAGCCGGGTTTCACTGCTGGGCGGGCGAGCCCCCCAACGCCCTGAGCGCCGCCGAAGTGATGCAGTTGCCGGCGCCGCCGGCGCTGCGGTTCAAGGCTCGCGACGGCGCCATGCTGGCCTATCGCCTTTTCGCGCCGCCGCCGTCCACCGCCGCACCGGGAACCGTCGCCATCCTCTATCACGGCTCGGCCGGGTCCAGCCGCAACATGACCCTGCTCGCAGACGCCTTGGCGGCGGCCGGCGTTCCTGCGTTCGCGCCAGACGTCAGGGGCCAGGGCCTGTCCGGCCGTCGCGGCGATGTCGACTATATCGGCCAGCCCGACAACGACCTGGCGGATCTGATTCCCATTGTTCGCCAAGCCTATCCTGGCGCCAGGCTGGTCCTGGTCGGTCATTCGGCCGGCGGCGGGTTTGCGCTGCGCATCGCTGGCGAGCCGCTGGGCCGGGCCTTCAGCCGGTTTGTGCTGCTATCGCCCTACCTCGGCCGCGCCGCGCCGTCGAACCGCCCGGACGCCGGCTGGGCCAGGCCTGATATCCCGCGCATCGCCTTTCTCGCCGTCATGAACCAGATCGGCATATCGGGTTTCAACGGCTGGCCGGTGATCGCCTTTCAGCTCCAGCCCGGGGCCGAAGCCTTGGGCGCGACGCGGCAATGGTCCTACCGCATGGCGATGAGCTACGGCCCGCGGGGCGATCTTCGCCTGTTCGGGACCCCCGCCTACCGCGAAGACGCCGCCCGCGCGCCGGCGCCCATCATCCTGATCGCGGGCGCCAAGGACGAGCAGTTCTTCGCCGATCGATATGCGACGGACTTCAAAGGCCTGGAGCGGAATGTAACCGTAGAGATCACGCCCGGCGCAGATCATATGGGCATGGTCAGCGACGCCGGCGCGATCGGCCTGACGGTTCAGGCCGTCGTGGCGGCCGGTTCAGAACCGGCGCCATGGCCACACCTTGGCGATAGCCAGGACGCATATCCTAGGAGGATGATGTTGCGGTGCAGCTTGCCAGGAGCGACAAAGACAACGCTGCTCGGCAGCGGCCGTCCGGCGAGCTGGCAAATCTGCTGCGCGTAAGACATCAAGAAGGTAGGACACGCCGATGACCCGCTTCGCTGCCTTGGCCCTCCTTCCCGTTCTCCTGACCGCACCGGCATCGGGCGCGCCCGCCGCGCCCAAGACCGGCGCCTACGTCATCGCCCAGTCGCCGGCGTCGGACTGGCGGGCGCTGGACCCGGCGCGGACCCTCTATATGGACCTGCCGGCCGGGCGGGTGATCATCGAGCTCGACCCGGCCTTTGCGCCCGAGCATTTCGCCAATCTGAAGACCCTGGTCCGCGAGCACTATTTCGACGGCCTGTGGATCGAGCGGGCCCAGGACAACTATGTGGTCCAGTGGGGCGATGCCGACACCCATAAGCCGACCGGTTCGGCCAAGATCAGCGTCCCCGCCGAATTCGACGCCCCGATCGCCGCCAGCGAGCCCTTCGCCGCCCTGCCCGACCCGGACACCTACGCGCCGCAGACCGGCTTTACGCGGGGTTTCCCGGTGGCGCGCGATCCGGCGACCGGTCGGGCCTGGCTGGCCCACTGCTACGCCATGGTCGGCGTCGGCCGCGACAACGCCCCTGACAGCGGCCCGGGCACGGAGCTCTATGCGGTGATCGGCAACGCGCCGCGCGGCCTGGATCGCAACGTCGCCCTGATCGGCCGGGTGGTGCAGGGGATGGAGCTGTTGTCGGTCATGCCGCGCGGGACCGCGACCATGGGCTTCTATGACAAGCCCGAGCAGCGGACGGCCATCCGCCAGGTCCGGTTCGCCGTCGACCTGCCGCCCGCCCAGCGGGTGAACCTGGAGGTGATGCGCACGGAGTCGAAGAGCTTCTCCGAATGGGTCCAGGCCAAGCGCTTCCCGGCCAGCGACTGGTTCGTCGCCAAGGCCGGCCACGTGGAGCTGTGCAACGTCAACCCGCCCTCGCGGCCAATCGCGCACTGATATGTTCGGGTCGGGGCAGGCCGCCCTCGACCATCGTGCCGGTCTTCAGCCGCTCGATCATCCAGCGCGCCGCCGGGCCGGGCAGGCTCTCGGTGCGGTGGATCGCGCTCATGGGCATGATCAGGCCATTCGGGTCGGTGTCTTCCAACTTCAGGCGGACCAACACCCCGCTCTCCAGTTCGTCCTCCACCGACCACAGCGGCATGCTGCCCCAGCCCAGCCCGGCGCGCAGGAAGGCATGTTTGGCGCTGAGATCGGCCAGCCGCCAAGTCTTGGCGGAAAAGACGCCGAACTCACGGCCCAGGGTCAGGCTCGAGCGATCGGTGAGCACAAGCTGAAGGTGTTCTTTGAGGGCGTCGGCCGGTATCGGACCCGGCAGCTGCGCCAGGGGATGCTTGGGTGAGGCCACCTGCACCATGCGGGTCGCCAGGATGCGCTCCTGGGCGAGGTCCTGCGAGGCGACCGGCAGCGAGCCCATGATCCCAAAGGCGCAGCGGCCGTCGAGCACCGCCTCGGGCACCGCCCCCAGCGCCTCGACCAGGATGCGCAACGGAATCTGCGGGAACTCGGCCTGAAAAGAGGCGACCACGCAGGTGAGGATCGGCATGGGGAACATCACGTCCACCACCACGCTCAACTGCGCCTCCAGTCCACCGGCCAGGCCCTTGGCGCGAGCCTTGAAGGCGTCGGCGCGTTCGACCACGGCCCTCGCATCGGCCAGCAGGGCGCGGCCCTCCTCGGTCAGCACCGGATAGCGGCCGGCGCGATCGAACAGGCGCACCCCGCTCTGCACCTCCAGATTGGCCAGGGTCTGGCTGACCACCGACTGGGCGCGATTCAGCTTGCGCGCGGCGGCGGAGAAGCTGCCGGCATCCGCGGCGGCCAGGAAGGTGCGTAGTTGGTCGAGGGAAAGGTTGTCGAGCATCTATCGTTCAATCCGATGGATCATATCGAAAGACATAGGCTAACACGTTGGATCACTGTCCACTAGATACCGCCTCACAGCCGGTCATGAAGACCGGCCCGCGATTTCCTAGAGGGACTAAAGCCATGAAACTTCTCCACGTTGACTCCAGCATCCTCGGCCAAGGCTCGGTGAGCCGCACTATCTCGGCCGAGATCGTCGAAGCCCAACGCGACGCCCATCCGGGCCTCGAAGTGACCTACCTCGACCTCGCCGCCACCCCGGTCGGCCACCTGACCGCGACCCATCTGGGCCCGGTCGACGCGGCCCCCGATGGCGTTAAGGGCGACATCCTGGCCGGCTATTCGGCGCTGGAACAGTTCCTGGCCGCCGACATCGTCGTGGTCGGCGCGCCGATGTACAACTTCGGCATCCCCAGCCAGCTGAAGGCCTGGATCGATCGCCTGGCCATCGCCGGCAAGACCTTCAAGTATGGCGAAGACGGCCGCCCGGTGGGCCTGGCCGGGGATAAGAAGGTGATCGTCGCCTCCTCGCGCGGCGGCTTCTACGGCTCCGAGTCGCCGACCGCCTTCCTGGACCACCAGGAGAGCTATCTGCGCGGCATCTTCGGCTTCTTTGGCGTCACCGACGTAACCTTCATCCACGCCGAAGGCATCGCGGTCGGCCCTGAGCATCGCGAACGTGGCATCGAGTCCGCCCGCGCCGAGATCGCCAAGCTATCCGGCGCCAAGATCGCGGCGTAGCGGCGACGACGGGGCGACGCTATAGGGGACCCTGCCCCCCCATCTCCTAGAGCGCCGCCCCTGACCGCCGATCCTGAATTCTTTGATGTCGTGGTCGCTGGCGCAGGCCCCGCCGGCGCCGCGGCCGCCTTCACGGCGGCCAGGGCCGGCCTCTCCGTCGCCCTGATCGACAAGTCTGAATTCCCCCGAGAGAAACTGTGTGGCGGCGGTCTGACGGATCGCTGCCGTTCTTCTTTTGAGGCGGTCTACGGACAGCCTCTGCCAGACGACCTCGTGCTCGGCTCAGGCAAGATGGCCTTCTTCATGGCCGGATCGCCGCTCTCCCGCATGGACGGCCGATTGGGCCTGACCATGCGCCGGGCCTTTGACGCCCACATGGTTGCGCTGGCACGAGATGTTGGCGCCACAACCCTGCTCGGCGACGGTGTCGAGGACCTCGACGCGGCGGGCCGCATCGTCATCCTGAAATCCGGTCGCCGGCTGGCCTATGGCCACCTGGTCGGCGCCGACGGCGTCAACAGCGCCATCGCCCGCAAACTCTATGGCGCGGCGTTCGACCCGGCGGTGATCGGCTTTGGCCTGGAGGTCGAGGTTCCCCGCGCCGATTTCCCCAACTGTCCGGAAGACGTGGAGATCGATTTCGGCCGCGCCGACTGGGGCTATGGCTGGGTGTTTCCCAAGCACACGACCTTCACCATCGGTGTCGGCGGCGTGCACCGGCGCAACCCGGACATGAAGGCGAAGCTCGCGGCCTATCTGACCGACAAGGGGCTCGATCCGACCCGCTATAAGGTCAAGGGCCAGTACCTGCCGTTCGGCCGCTGCCGCGAAAAGCCTGGCCGGGGCCGTATCCTTTTGTGCGGGGACGCCGCCGGCTTCGTCGACCCCATCACCGGCGAAGGCATCGGCTACGCCATCGAGAGCGGCGCCATGGCCGGCGCAGCGATCGCGGCCGCCATCGCCGCCGGTCAGCCCGGAACAGCTTTCGCCCGTTACGCCGACGCCACCGGCGTCATCCGCGCCTCCATGCGCCAGGCGCGCGGCTGGCGGCTGTTGATCTTCTCCCGCTGGGCCAAGGGTCTTTTCGCCAAGGCCTTCGGCCGCGCGCGCATTCTGCGCCAGGGCTATCTGGACATCATGGCCGGGGTGAAGGACTACGACGACCTCTGGGGCCTGATGGGCGCCGAAGCGACGCGGGCGTTAGGCCGGCGGCTGCACCGAATGGTCTCGAAAGCCCGAGCTAAAGGAAGAAACGCATGCGCCCCACCGCCCTGATCACCGGCGCCGGCAGCGGCATCGGCCGCGCTACCGCCCTGGCTTTGGCGGCCAAGGATTGGCGGCTGGCCCTGGTCGGCCGTCGCGAGGACGCCTTGCGCGAGACGGCCGCCGAATCCGGGCTGACCCAGGACGATCTTCTGGTCCTGCCCACCGATGTCGGCGACGAGGCGGCGGTCGAAGCGGCGTTCGACGTCGTTGGCGGCTATTTCGGCCGGCTGGACCTGTTGTTCAACAACGCCGGCGGCGCCGCGGCGCCCCTGCCCATCGACGAGCTGCCGGTGGCGCAATGGAACCATGTGGTGTCGGTAAACCTCACCGGCGCCTTCCTCTGCGCCCGCGCCGCCTTTCGGCTGATGAAGGCGCAGGACCCGCGCGGCGGTCGGATCATCAATAACGGTTCGATCTCGGCCCACACGCCCCGGCCGAATTCCGCGCCTTATACGGCGACCAAGCACGCCATCACTGGCCTGACCAAATCCCTGTCCCTCGACGGACGCGCCTTCGACATCGCCTGCGGTCAGATCGACATCGGCAACGCCGCCACCAACCTCACCGCGCGGATGAGCAGCGGCGCGCCCCAGGCCAACGGCAGTGTCCTCGTCGAACCGGTGATGGATGTCCGCCATGTCGCCGAGGCGGTGGTCTACATGGCCAGCCTGCCCCTGGACGCCAATGTGCAGACCCTGACCGTCATGGCCACCAACATGCCGTTTGTGGGACGCGGGTAATCAAGCCTTATTCCCGCGACGGCGGAATGAGCGCCAATCTTTCAGGCCCTAGTGGTGGCCATCGATCCCGTGGTCGTCGATATCCTCCCGGACATCCAGCAGCGCGGTCTGCGCCGCGGCGAGGAAGGCCTCGACCCTGTCCTCTTGCCAGGCGCGGTCGAAGGCCTCGATCGCCTTGGTCAACTCGGCCCGCTGTTCCGGCACGGTCATGTCGCGCTCGACAGACTTCGGCGGCTCGGGCGCGGGTTTGGATGCCGGCTCGCCGCCGCCCAGGTTGATGCTGACGGACGGCGTAAACACCACCGTCGAGCCAGCTTCCTTGGCCGCCTTGACCTCCGACTCTGGCGGCTTTGGCTTATCCGTGATCCTGCCGGCCAGCGCCTTATTGACGGAATCGATCGCTGAAAAGCTCGGCTTGCCGGCCTCCGCCATCGGGCCGAGGTAGAGGCTGGCGGTCTTCATCAGCTCGCGCGCCGCCATCGGCAGTTCCGCCTCGCGCGCCTTCAGCGCCTTGTCGATGGCGCGACGCACAGCCTTGTAGATCGCCTTGCGCGCCGCCGCTCGGCGCAGCGCGTCGCGGCGGCCCGCCACGTAATGACCCAGGCCTCCGCCGCCGCCCGTAAAGGCCAGCAGCACCAGGATCAGGATGATGAACAGCACCAGGTGATGCCCGCCCGGCTCCGAAGGATAGGGATAGCCGCCCACATCCGACTCCATGACGCGCCCCCACGCTTCGCGGACGCCCAAGGTTCGACTGGTCGACCTTTACGTCCTCGTCCTAGACTCCCGTATAGCTTCTACGAGCGCCCGCGGGCTGACGACTCATTTTTTACGCGAGCGGCGACCCACCATGGTCTGAAAGGCTGCAAAAATGCGCGCCGCGTGCGGGTTTTTGTAGGCGAATTCGCCATCCGCCTCTTCGGGATGGACCAGCATGGTGGCGTTGGCCTCGAACACCACCGCCCGGCCGTCGGGAAGCACCGAGAAGTCCACGCCCGCATAGTCGAGGCCGAGTCGCTTTCCGACCTCCAGGATCGCCGCTATCGCCGTCGCGCCCAGCGCCGCCGCGGGGTCATCCAGGAACCGGCGCTCCTCGGTCTGGCGGGCCTCGTCATCCTCCATATGCGCCGTGCCGTAGTGGACCAGCCAGTCCTCGGCGATCGCCAGGTGATAGGGGAAGGCGTCGCCGCCGGTGAAGATCATCCGGTACTTGCGGTAGAGGCCATCGGCGCAGGCGAAGTCGACATATTCGGTGGCGTAGACGCCGACGCGGACATTGGCCTGATCAAGATCGGCCGGTCCCTTCGCCAGAAAAAGGCCAATGCCGCCATGCGATCCGATCGGACGCACCAGCAGCGGATAGGCCAGACCCGAGGCCGCGATGCAGCCGGCCAGCCCGCCCTCCGTGGTCCTGATTGTCTCCGCATCGAGACGCACCGCCTTAGGCGTCACCAGACCGTCCACGCCGGCCAGCAGGTCGGAGAGGCGGTCGCGTCGAGTGGCGGCGACCTTGGCCGGCAGATTGATCACGTCCGACGGATAGGCGGTTAGGAAGGCGTCGACCGGGGCTTCAGCGCCGCCGGCGTCATCGGGATCACCGATGATGTTGAAGACGACATCGTAGGAGGGAAGTTCGGCCGCCTGTCCTTCGCTGGCATATTCGATGAACCAGTTGAGGCGAGTGTAGCGGTCGGCCGGCAGCAGGTATTTATGCGGGATGTTGCCGCTCTGGCTGGTGGTGAGGATCAGCACGGTCGCCTTAGGGTCGGGCGCGGCCTCCACGAACAGAGCCCCTTGAGCATAGGCCTGGTCGCGGTGATGGCGGGCCAGGTCCGCCTCGCCGCGCGCGGCATGGATGGCGGCGAGATTCTGGTGGGCGACCACCAGCGTCGGATCGGCCGCCAGAGCCAGCCAGCAAGCCTTTTCCGCCGCCTCGGTCTCGCCGCAACGCCAGAGCACCGAGCCCATGCTGGCGTGGATTTCCATCGAGCCAGGATCCAGCTCCGCCGCGCGGGTCAGGTGTTCGATGGCCCGGTCGGCGTGGTCCAGCTCGGCATAGGCGTTGCCAAGCCCAAGACGCGTCGCCGCGTGGTCCGGCTCGATGGCGACGGCGCGCTCGAACGCCGTGACGGCGGATTCGACACGCCGCAGCGCCATCAGCGCCGAGCCTTTGACGAACCAAGCCTCCGCGTTCTCGGGCGCCCAGGCCAGGGTATCGTCGGAGGTGGCAAGGGCCCCTTTGGCGTCACCGGAATCGAGCTCGGCCATGGCCAGACCGATGCGGACGGCGAGGTCTCGGGGCGCGAGCCCATTGGCGGTGCGATAGGCCACCACCGCCTCGGCCGACCGGCCAGCGGCGGCCAAGGTTCCGCCAAGAGCAGCATAGGCCGGCGCGGGATCGGCCAGCCGCTTCGCTGCGTTGCCGCAGGCGGAGATAGCACAATCGAACTGCCCCTGGTCGCGCAGAGCCGTGGCCAGATTGATCAGCGCCGCGGCGTGATCCGGCTGGATCACCAGGGCGCGCTTATAGCCTTCGACGGCGGCGTCATGGCGGCCGCGCCAATAGGCCAGGTTGGCCAGGGCGACATGGCCCTCGGCGTGGCCGGGCCGCACCTGAACCAACTTGGTCAGCAGGCGGTCCGCCGCCTCGACCTTTCCGGCCTCGAAGTTGAACAAACCATAGAGATAGAGCGCCGTGGGCTCGCGCGGGTCGGCGTCCAGGGCGCGCTTGTAGAGCACTTCGGCCTCGTCGCGGGCGCCGGACTGGTGACGGTCGAGGGCGGTGGAGATGGTCTCGGCGAGATCAAACATGGGTGGTCATACTCATGAGACGCTGGAGAGAAGCCCGGCGGCGAGGGACGCGGTGGTCGAGACGGCGGACGAGGCGTCCGCCCCGAGGGTTTGCAGGGCGCTCATCGCCCCACCGCCGCCGTGATGATGGCCGTGATGCTCGCTGCTGGGGCCGGATGACTGGGTGGCGGGGTCGGTCGATGTGGACGAAGCGCCGCTGTTCCCGCCGCCCAAGAGCGAGGCCAGGGACTGGGAGGCGGTGGAGCTGGTGCTAGACGTCCCGTTGGAGCCGGTAAGGATGCTTTCAAGGTTGCTGATACTCAGCGATTGGGTCGAGGTGGATGAGGTGGAGCTGCTCGAGCCGCTTGCGCTGCTTGAGCCGCTACTCTGCGCGGCGATCAGCGCGGATAAAAGTTGCGACGAAAACTGCCCGGCGGCCGAGACCCCGATCGGAGAAATCGGCGCGGCGCTCGCGAGCTGGCCGACCGAGCCGGCCGAATTTGCCGCGTCACCGAGCAAATCCTGCAGGGTCGAGGCGCCGGACGAGGCCGCGCCGCCAACCGCCGACTGCATTTGCGCAAGCAGAGAACTAATTGAATTCGTAGCTATTTGCATCGCACAGCCTCCTTGGACGGCCCGCCGTCAACTCGCCGATCTGGCCGCAGGCTAATCGCCGCGACGAACCGGTGACGACATCGATGCAATGGCTGGACCGGAACGGCCCGAACTCTGTGCGCGGACAGAATGCCGCAGGGCGCGTGAAGCTTATTTTCAGCCTTGGCGGGTAGAGATTTTTCGATTGAAAAGGGCAGGGGCCAGAATGGCTGTCGATCCGTTCCGCTTTCTCGGCCTCGCCTTCGCGACGGCCGACCTGCTTTTTGAAGTGGACGATCAGGGGCGGGTGACATTCGCCGCCGGCGCCGGTCACAACCTCTCGGGCTTCGACGACGCCGCCCTGGTCGGCCGCTGCTGGCTCGACATCTTCGCCGAAGCCGATCGGCCAACGGCCGAAGCTCTGCTCGGTGGACTGTCCGAAGGCGAACGCCGCAGCTTGGCGGAAATCGAGCTTGCCGCCGGCGCCGACGGACGCCCCCGCGCCGCCAGCCTTTCAGCCTTTCACCTGCCCCAGAACGGCCCTCGCCGATCCTGCGCCCTCACCCTGATCCAGGGCGGCGCCAAACGACGCTCTCACGGCAAGCTGTTCGACCGCACTGAATTCGAATCCATCGCCCGCGCCCTGATCGAGACCGGACCGGGCCTGGAGCTTGGTCTGATCGAATTTGCCGGACTGGACCTGCAAAGAAGCAGCCTGTCCACCGAAGACGGCGCTGCGCTGACTCTGCGGCTTGCCGGCGCCCTGAAGGCGGAGGCCTATGCCGACGCCGCCGCAGAGTTGGGCGACCAGCGTTTCGCCGTGGTCCGCCGCAAGGGCGACTCGCCAGAGGCCATGGTCCGGCGCCTGACCAAGCTTCTGGGTCCGGCGCTGGCGCCCTCGGCCACCGCCCTGCCTATCGATGGCGCCGGCTCGATCAGCCAGATCATGCGGGCGCTGAAGTTCATCCTCGATGGCTTCATCGCCGATGGCGAGCCGCCGGCTGGCGCTAGCCTGTCAGACGTGCTGAACGCCTCGGTGCGACAGGCCGTCGCCAACGCCACCGCCTTTGGCGCGGTGGTGAACGCGCGCCAGTTCAAGCTGGTGTTCCAACCGGTGGTGTCCATGGCCACGGGCGAGGTCCGCCACCATGAGGTCCTGGTGCGATTCAAGGACGGTCAGAGCCCCTTCGAGACGATCCGCATGGCCGAGGAGCTGGACGTGATCCAGGACCTGGACCGCGCGATCGCCGAGGAAGCAGTCAAGCGGCTGCGGGCCGACCGCCTGGAGGTGCTCAAGCTCGCGGTCAACGTCTCGGGCCGCACCATCGTCAATCCCGGTTTTATCGAGAGCATGCTGACGCTGGACGCCAGCCCCTGGGTGCGCAAGCGGATGATCCTGGAAATCACCGAGAGCGCCGCCATCACCGACCTCGATCTGGCCCAGCGGCATATCGAGGCGCTGCAGGCCGTCGGCTATCAGCTCTGCCTAGATGACTTTGGCGCGGGAGCGGCGTCCTTCGCCTATCTGCGCGCGCTGAAGGTCGACATCGTCAAGATCGATGGCTCATACGTCCGCGAACTCGCGGCGTCGGGGCGCGACGACACCATGATCCGCCACCTGGTCAATCTCTGCCACGAGCTCAAGGTCGAAACGGTGGCCGAGATGGTCGAGACCCGCAACGTCGAGGACGTGCTGCGCCGCGCCGGCGTGGACTATGCGCAGGGCTGGCTCTACGGCCAGCCCACGCCTGAACCTCGGCCGCCGCTGAAATCGGGCGCCGGATCGATCTCGACCGCCGCCATCCGCCCGGCCGTCCGTCGCAAAGGCGCCGCCGAACAGTGGAGCTGATCCTCCGCCGTCGGAGGGTTCCAAAGCCCGTCACGCTTTGACAATCTGAAACAATTCTTGTGCAGTGCGTCATCACGAACAGTTGACGACTCCGGCCTGTTGGACGTAGCGATCGGAGTATCGCCGGGCCCTCCCCCAATCGCGCCGGCCAGGAACCGTCCATGTCTATTTCGACGCTTCAACGCACGTTGTCGGGAGCGGTGGCCGACGCCGCGCCCGAGACCCTGGAACTGACCATCCTGATGCCCTGCCTGAACGAGGCGGAGACCATCGAGGTCTGCGTCAAGAAGGCCATGGGCTATCTGGAACGCAGCGGCGTTTCGGGCGAGGTGTTGATCGCCGACAACGGCTCGACCGACGGCTCGCAAGCCTTGGCCGAATCCTGCGGCGCGCGCGTGGTCGCGGCGCCCGAGAAGGGCTACGGCGCAGCGTTGATCGCGGGCATCAAGGCCGCGCACGGCAAGTTCGTCATCATGGGCGACGCCGACGACAGCTACGATTTCGAGAACCTGGACGGCATGACCCAGCACCTGCGCGAAGGCGCCGAGCTGGTCATGGGCAACCGTTTCAAGGGCGGCATCGCCAAGGGCGCCATGCCCTTCCTGCACCGCTACCTGGGCAATCCGGTGCTGTCCTTCATCGGCCGGCTGTTCTTCTCCATTCCGGTCGGCGACTTCCATTGCGGCCTGCGCGGCTTCTCGCGGGAGTCGATCCTGAACCTCGGTCTGAAAAGCCCGGGCATGGAATTCGCCAGCGAAATGGTCGTGAAGGCCTCGCTGAACAAGCTGCGCATCGAAGAGACCCCGACGACGCTGAAGCCCGATGGCCGCTCGCGTCCGCCGCACCTGAAGACGTGGCGCGACGGCTGGCGTCACCTGCGCTTTTTGCTGATCCACAGCCCGCGCTGGCTGTTCATCTATCCGGGCACCGTGCTGGCGGTTCTGGGTCTGGCCGGCGCGGCGACCCTGGCGCTGGGCGAAGTGCGGATGCCGTCGGGCGTCACCCTCGACATCCACTCGCTGGTCGTCTCCTGCTTCGCCATCATGATCGGCGTGCAGCTGGTCATGTTCGGCGCCTTGGCGCGCCGCTACCAGACCCTTGAAGGCATCCTGCCGCCCTCGGCCCGGTTCCAGAAGTTCCTGATGGGCCTCAGCCTTGAGCCCATTCTTCAGTCGGCGCTGGTCATTTTTCTGGCGGGCGTGGTCGGCGCGGCCTGGGCGGTGGCGCATTGGGCCTCTTCTGGCTTCGGTCCGATCCTTTATAATGGCGTCATGCGCGTGCTTGTGCTGTCGTTGACTGGCGTGGCGGTGGCCATCCAGATGGCAGCCGCGGGCTTCCTGGCTTCGGTGTTCGCTCTAAGGCGTTGATCGTGATAGGCATTTGGCGTCGCCTCCAGGCGTTCGCGCCAGTTCTGGCGGGAACCCTGATGATCATGAGCGTGATCGCCCTGAACGGCGGTCCGTCCGTGTTCACCGATACCGACGACTATTTCGTCGAGGGCCGCACCTTCGCGATCACCATCGCCGAAACCCTGCATCTGAAGGCGCCGCCGCCGATCCCGACGGACCCTGACGACATCGCCGACGCCAAGGAGGCGGCGGCCGACCTGCACATGTCGCACACCGAGATCGGCGCACGCTCGCCCTACTACGGCCTGCTGCTCTATTCGACGCACAAGATCGGCACCCTGTGGTTCACCGCGCTGGTGCAGTCGGTGTTCGGCGCCTGGCTCGCCTTCCTGTTCTGGCGCGTCTCCGTCCCCGGCGCGAAGGCCTGGACCGCCTATGTGGCCGAGGCGGCGATCGCCTTCGCCTCGACCCTGCCCTTCTTCGCCGCCTTCGCCATGCCCGACGTGTTCGCCGGCTATGTGGCGATGGCGTCCATCCTTTTGCTGGTGTTCTGGGACCGGCTGTCCAAGGTCGAACGCACCCTGATCGCCATCGCGGCCGGCGTGATGATGACCTTCCACGCCTCCGAGGCGCTGAACACCTTGGGGACGGCCGTGCTGGCCGGGCTTCTGACCCTGTTGATCCGTACCCACCGCAGCAAGACCCTGGCCTCTTTCGTCACCGTTGGCGTGGTGATCTTCGGCGCCCTGTTCGCCACCGGGATCTACAAGGAAGCGGTCAAGCTGAAGACCGGCGACGAGCTGCGGCGGCCACCGTTCCTGGCCATGCGTGTGCTCGCTGACGGACCTGGGCGGGACTATCTGAAGAAGGCCGCCTGCGTGCATGGCGCGCCCTATGCGCTCTGCGCCTTCAAGAGCCTGCCGCTGGACAATTCCCAGGACCTGTTGTGGTCGGACGACCGCAAGAAGGGGATTTTCAACGTCACCACCATCGACACCCGGCTGGCGATCGAGAAGCAGGAGAACGACTTCGTCCTGCATGCGGTGCTCTATGATCCCGTTGGCCAGGTGGCCGCCTCGCTGGACAACTGGGGCCAGCAGCTCGGCATGTGGTACGTCGACGACCCGATCAAGAACCCCCACTACTATCTGACCAACGACTACTGGAGCACCACCAACCTGCCGCTGCTGATCAACAGCGCCAAGAACTGTGGGCGCGATCACTGGGGATGCGGGTTCAAGCTGACCATCGACGGCTCGACCTGGTTCCACGGCATGCTGTTCTTCCTGGGCCTTGGCGCGATCGGCTGGCGGCTGGGACAGCGCGATATTCGCGATGCGGTTCGCACGCGCAGCCTGGACTGGGATGACGACGGCGTACGGCTTGGGTTCGCCCTGACGCTGATCGTCGCCGTAGTGCTGATCAACGCCTTTGTCTGCGGCGCCATGTCAGGCCCCTTCCCCCGCTATCAGGCGCGGATCAACTGGCTGGTCAGCGAAGGCGCGGCTATCGCCTTGATGTCCATGGCGCCGGTGCTGGCCACCCTGCGGCCCACGGTAAGCCTTCCCTGGATCAGAGCCCAGATTGAGCGCCTGCGCAGCCTGCCGATTGTCTCCCGCGTTACGAGCCGCATCAGCGCGGACTTCCTGCGCTTCGGCATGGTCGGGGTGGCTGGCTTTACGGTCGACTATGCGGTGCTGCACAGTGTGGTCGCGTTCGCGGGCCTGAACCCCTATGCCGCGCGGTTCATCTCCTTCCCGGTGGCGGTGCTGGCCACCTGGGTGCTCAACCGCACCTTCACCTTCCGCCAGCCCTCCGCCCACGGGCCGGTGAAGCAGGCGCTGTATTACGCTGGTGTGCAGTTCGGCGGCGGCGTGGCCAACATCGCCGTCTACGCCGCCGCCCTGGCGCTGGCGCCGGTGCTGAAACACTATCTGCCGATCGCCCTCGCGTTCGGTTCTGCGGCCGGCCTGTGCGTGACCTACGCCGGCTCGAAATACATCGCCTTCCGCCCCGCCGAGATCGTCGAGGTCGAGGCTGCCGAGATCGCCGAGGCGGGTTAGGACGCCTGCCCGGAACGGTTTGCGCTATACTCACGCTGACCTTCACGGAGCGGCCTCATGCTCGTCACCACCACCAACGACCTCCCCGGCTATCGCATCGTCGAGCATCTGGGCCTGGTGCGTGGCATCACCGTGCGATCGCGCAGCGTGATCGGTAACTTCGCCGGCGGCATCCAGTCCATCTTCGGCGGCCGGCTGTCGATCTACGCCAACCTGGCCGAGACGGCGCGGCAGGAGGCTTACGAGCACCTCTGCCAGCACGCCGCCGAGCAAGGCGCCAACGCCGTCATCGCCATGCGCTACGACGCCAACGAGATCATGGACGGCATCACCGAGGTGCTGGCCTACGGGACCGGGGTGCGGGTGGAGAAGGTTTGAGCGCTATTCCGAGGCGCCATAACCCCTCACCCTCCCACGCCTGAAGGCGCGGGCCCCTCCCTCTCCCTTCGGGAGAGGTGTTTCAGGGCGCGCTCCCACACCTCTCCCGAAGGGAGAGGGAGGGGCCCATGCGAAGCATGGGAGGGTGAGGGGTTAGGGACGGTTCAGGTTTCCCTAAGCCGCCTGCAGCTGCTGCTTGACCCGCTCGGCCAGGGTCTTGATGTCCAGTGGCTTGGGCAAGAAGGTCACGCCGATCTCGTCTTCCAGCAGGTCGGAGAACTCCGCCTCGGCATAGCCGGAAATGAACATCACCGGCGCATCGCCCAGATAGGTCCGCGCCCGCTTCAGCAGCGTCGGCCCGTCCATGCCCGGCATGATGACGTCGGAGATCAAGAGGTCGATCTCGCCGGCATGCTCCTCGGCCAGGGCCAGGGCTTCCTCGCCATCCGCCGCCTCGATCACCTCATAGCCGCGCGCACGCAGCAGGCGGGCGGCGACGACACGCACGGCGTCCTCGTCCTCCACGAACAGGATGCGGCCGACGCCGGACAGGTCCCGCGCTGGCTGGCGATGGCCATTGGTGGGGGCCACGGCGACCGGCGCTGGCTCTGTAGCGGGGTTGGGCACATAGACCGGCAGGAAGATACGGAAGGCCGCGCCCTGCCCAGGCGTGCTTTCCAGATGGATCCAGCCATCGGCCTGGCGGACGATGCCGTAGACGGTGGCCAAGCCCAGGCCCGTGCCCTCGCCCACCGGCTTGGTGGTGAAGAAGGGATCGAAAATCTTGCTGCGGATTTCGGGCGGCACGCCTGGCCCGTTGTCCGCCACCTCGATCAGCGCGACCTCGCCAGGACCGGCCTTGTCGTCGCCATAGCCCAGCTTCACCGCCTCGGCGTGCGACAGTCGCGCCGTACGAATGCGCACCACGCCTCCGCCCTGAGCGTGGACGGCGTCGCGGGCGTTGACGGTCAGGTTCATCACCGCCGTCTCGAGCTGGCTCTTGTCGGCGCGCACCAGCGGCAGGTTGCGGCCGTAGTCGGTCTCCAGCTTGACGTCCTCGCGCAGCAGGCGCCGCAGCAGGACCTCGCATTCGCTGATCAGCTCGCCCAGCTCCAGCGTCACCCGCTGCACCGTCTGCTTGCGCGAGAAGGCCAGCAGCTTGCGCACCAGGTCGGCCGCCCGCACGCCGGTCTGGCGGATTTCGTTCAGGCCCTCGTACGAGGGATCGCCCACGGGGTGACGCAGCAAAAGCTCGTCCAGGCGCAGCTGCAAGGCGGTGAGCAGGTTGTTGAAGTCGTGCGCCACGCCGCCGGCCAGCTGGCCGATAGCCTGAATCTTCTGCGACTGCGCCAACTCGAGCTCGACCTGCTTCTGCTCGGAAACGTCCAGCAGATAGGCGACAAAGCCGTCGCCGACGCGGGTCAGGTAGAGGTGGGCGATACGCCCCTGCGCCTGGGCCAGCTGCACCTCGACCGGCCCGTTGCGGCGTGCGGCGATCCGGGTCGAGGCCTCGGCCCAGGACGCCGGCTCGATCAGATCCGACAGACGCAGACCCGTCGCCTCCCGCGCACCGGCGACGCCGGCGAAGGCGTCATTGACGCGATCGATCACCGCCTCCAGCGGGTCCTCACCGCGCAACAGGGCGGCTCCGAACGGGGCGGCCGCGGCGAAGGCGTCAAGGCCGCTTATGACCCGGGGTGCTTCCTCGACCACGATCGGCGCCGGCTGGACTACGGCCGCCACCGTCGCCGGCACGGCGGCGGGCGGCTCGATCAGGCGAACCAGCATCCGGCGCGTGTCGATGGCGCCCACCTCGGCCCGCCGATCCTGATCGCCAAGGCGCAGGTCGACGGCGCCGATCCCGCCCCGCCGGGCGGCGGCGATGGCGGCGAACAGCTCGCCCGAACGGCTGGACTTTGGCAGCCGCCGGCCATCGCCCACGGCTCTGATCCAGGCGGTGTTGGCGGCCAGGACGCGGCCGTCGATGGCGGCCAGGGCGGCAGGCTCGCCCAGGGCGTCGATCAGGGCCGCGGCGCCGAGATCGTCGCCAGTCCGGCCATCGCCATTGCGGAAGGCCAGGGCGGTGAAGAAGGCCACGCCAGCCAGGCCCAGCAGCAACAGAAGACCACCCATGCTGGCCGGCCCGCCGCGCAGCGCGGGATAGATCCCGAACACCAGGGCCAGGGTGAAGAAGACCGCGGCGGCGGCGGCCAAGGGATCGAGCCGGCGCGGTCTCGCGCCTTCGGCGGGGCTAAGCTGCGCCATCAGCGCACCCCTCCGGTTCTGTCCCGCCTTGCACGTTCTGCCGAATCATAGAGCGAGGATAGCGCGCTCGCGAGGATTCCGCGCGCAAGGCTTTTCCCCTGCGCCGCCGCCCGTCTTGGCGCCTCTGTCCCGGCGCCGCTCAGTCTAGGCGGCAGGATCATCGGGCGGCGCGCCGGCGGCGCGAGCGCTGCATCACGAAGCCGATGACCTTGGCGACGGCCTCGTAGTGTTCGCGCGGAATGGTCTCGTCGATTTCGGTGGTCGCATAGAGGGCGCGGGCGAGCGGCGGATCCTCGATGATCGCCACGCCATTGGCCTCGGCGACCTCGCGGATACGCAAGGCGATCATGTCCAGGCCCTTGGCGACGCAGATCGGCGCGGGCGTCTCGCCGCTCTCATAGCGCAGGGCGACGGCGTAGTGGGTCGGGTTCATCACCACCACCGTCGCCTTGGGTACATTATGCATCATCCGCCGCTTGGCGCGTTCGACCCGCAGTTGCTTGATCCGCGCCTTGATATGCGGGTCGCCTTCGGTCGACTTGAAGTCCTCCTTGATCTCCTGCTTGCTCATCCGCATCCGCTGCGTGAAGCGCTGGCGCTGCCAGAGCCAGTCGACGCCGGCGGTGATACCCATCATGGTCAGGACACCGTAGATCAGCGCCCGCAACATATCCTCGGCCACCTGCAGCATGACCATAGGGTCGACCTCGGGCAGCTTCTGGAACTCTGCCGCGTGCGGTTTGATGGATAGATAGGCGACCACGCCGACGATGACGAATTTCAGCATCGACTGGAGGAAGTGGACCAGGCCGTCGATCCCGAACATCCGCTGAAGACCCTTCAGCGGCGAGAGGCGGCTGGGATCGGGCGCCAGCCGCGAAGGCGTCAGCAGAAAGCCGGTCTGGATCAGATTGCCGGCCGTGCCGGCGACGATCGAGGCGAACAGCACCGCGCTGATAAAGGGCCACGCCGCCTGAAGCGCCTGGCGCATGACGATGACCGCCCCACCATTCTCCAGATCGGTCTGGCCGGATCGGGAGATGAAGGGCGCCAACTGGTTGGCGAGGTTGGAACAGAGCGTGCCGCCCATCATCAGCAGCACGGCCGTCACCGCCGCCAGCGTCGCCCAGGACGGCACGTCCGACGACTTGGCGACATTGCCTTCCTGGCGCGCCTCCTCGAGGCGCCTCGGGGTTGCGTCTTCTGTTTTCGAGCCAGAATCGGTCTCTTCGGCCATGCCCCGCCCTTAGGTGAAGACGCCGGTGAAGGTCTCGAACGCCCGCACCCAGACCAGGCCGATGGCGCCCAGGCTCAACGCAAAGATCGACAGTCCCAACAACAGGATCAGCGGCGTGGCGACGAAGAAGACCTGGAACTGCGGCATCGCCCGGCCGATCAGGCCGGCGGCGATGTTGAACACCAGGGAAAAGACCATCACCGGCGCCGACAGCTGAAGCGCCAGGGTGAAGGTCTTGCCCACCGTTTGGGTCGCCAGCGCCGCGGCGTCGTTGAGCGGCAGCGGCTTGGCCGTGGAGAATAGGTCGTAGCTGTGAACGATGGCGGCGATGAACAGCTGATGCAGGTCGGTGTCGAACACCAGGGTCATGCCGATCAGCATCAGGAAGGTCGACACGCTGGCGGTGGGCTGGGCCTCGGCCGGATTGGTGGTCTGGGCGAAGGACAGGGTGGTCTGCAGCGAGATCAGCTCTCCCGCGGTTTGCAGGGCGGCGGTGAACATCTGCATCAGCGCGCCCATCATGCCGCCGATCAGAAGCTCCTTAACGATGTCGCCGGTCATGTCGCCGATGTTGGCCGGCAGCGGCGGCAGATGCGGCGTGGCGATGGACCACAGGCACATGGACAGCAGCAACGCCAGGATCAGGCGCACATTCATCGGCACATAGGTCTCGCCGATGCCAGGAATCAGCATGAACAGCGCGCCGACGCGGGCGAACACCAGGGCTGCGGCCCAGACGACGGCGGTGGTGGCGTGGACGCCCACCCCTACATGGCCGAGATGCGGGCTGCGATCTGCTGCATGAAGCCGTTCAGCAAGGCGCCCATCATCGGCAGGAAGATCAGCAGCGACAGGAAGATCGCCAGAATCTTGGGCGCGAACACCAGAGTGGCTTCCTGAATCTGAGTCAGGGCCTGCATCAGGCCGATGCCGACACCCACGATCAGGCCAATGATCAGGATCGGCGCGGACAGCTGCAGCGTCAGCCAGATGGCGTCGCGGCCGACGTCCAAAACCTCGGCTCCGTTCATGAAATACGCCTCGAAATACTAGGAAAATGTGGGGTGTTTCGCTGGCTTCGACAGTGACGCGATCATGGTTAACGGGAGCCTAATTCCAGGCTCAATCCGTGCAGGGCGAAGGCCGCCGCCAAGGCCCGCGCGCCCATGCCAAGTGCGGAATGAGCCTCGCGCCTGGCGAGCCAATCCAGGTTGGCTTCGACCGCGGCGCCATGGCCGTTCTGAGCCGCGGCGACCAGATTCAGCACCTGGCGCTCGTCGGCGGTCAGGGCCAGGCAGCAGGGCGGCCCGACCACGAGCCGGCGCCGGCTTCCCCTGCCCAGAACCTGGAGAAACACCGCCAGGGTCGCCAGCACCTCGGCGGCGTCTTCGCCGAACGCCTCGGTGAACTCGCGCGCGAGCACCGGACAATCGCGGCGCCCATCCGCAAGCCGCCGCCAAGCCCACACCAGCAGGTGTTCGCCATACCCGAATCCCAGCGCCTCATCGATCCCGAGGATCTCTGCTTCGGCCCGCAACATCGGAGTCTCCTTCATCGGCTCCAGCCACTCTAATTGCGATTGATTTGCAATTGCAAGTAAGATCAGATGACGCGTCTCAACGATCTTTAGGAGTCTCGCCATGGATGACCTCGCCGACCTCCCCGCCCCGGTCTATGCCGAGACCACGCCCCTATCGGACCTGCGCGCGCCGGAGCTTTTGGTGGTGGTGAGCACGCGGCTCTATGTCCTGCCGCGCGTCGCCTCCGGCCTGCGCGCCGATTGGCGCAGTGGCTTGCGGGCGGGCGGCGTGAGCGAGGCGGGCGTCGGCGCCTTCCATGCCTTCTTCACCATCGTCGGCCACGGCCAGACGCGGCCGCTGGACATTCACTGCGCCTGCCGCCGCGTGCTCGGCGCGGACGAGGCGCGCCTGCTGCAGCTGATCAGCCTTTTTCAGAACGACCGGCCGCAAGCCGCCGAAGCCATCCTCGGCGATTGGCTGGCGCCGGCCGCGCGGCGACTGGCGACAACCCCGGCCGGCGCGATGGCGACAGCGCTAAAGACCGCCGGACTGACCATCCCCTGGCGTCATGCCGAAGCGGCGACGGTGCGCCGACTGGATCGCACAGACAGCGGCCTGGCGCTGTTGCATTAGGAACGTCGAGGAGAATCGATCCGCCGGCGCTGGCCCCCTCCGTCGCTTCGCGCCACCTCCCCCGCTGCGCTTCGCTTGCATGGGAGGAGAAGTGGCCTGTGATTTCTTTCTCCTCCCTTGTGAGCGAAGCGAAACGGGGAAGGTGGCGCGGCGTGTAGCGAAGCGGAACGACGTGACGGAGGGGGCGAGCGCCGGCTGATGGATCAGCTTTAAGCCAGCCATCTCACCGCCCGATCGCCTTGGCCAAGGCCGCCCCGGCCTGAGCCGGCGTCGCCTTGTCCTGGTCGCGGTCGACGGTGAGGTTGGCCTTGCGCATGGCCTCCACCGGAATGGCGCCCAACAGCGGCGTGAGCGCCGCGCGGAAACGGGCGTCGGCCCCGCGCCTGGGGCTGAGCAGGATCACCGCGTCATAGGGCGGGATCGCCTGGCGCGGGTCGGTCAGCACCACCAGATCGTCGGCGACGATGCGACCATCGGAAGAGAAGGCCGAGATCACATCCACGTCGCCGCTGAGCAGGGCCTTGTACATGAAGGTCGGCTGGTAGCGGTGCTCGGCCTTGAACTTCAGGCCATAGGCGGTGTTCAGCGCCGCCCATTCGGGCCGCGACAGGAATTCCAGGTCCGAGCCCAACGACAGATTGGGCGCCTGCCGCGCCAGATCATCGATGCTCTTGATCCCCAAGGCCTGGGCGCGGTCGCGGCGCATGGCCAGGGCGTAGGCGTTCTCGAACCCCAGCGGGCCCAGCACCGTCACGCCGTCCCGAGCCTTCAGCGCCGTGGTCAGCTGATCCAGCAACACCTTGCGCGCGGGGTTGTCGGTCCGGTGCAGGACATTGGTCCAAAGCGTGCCCGAATAGTCGACGTACGCATCCACCTCATTGGCCGCCAGCGCGCGATAGGCCACCACCGAGCCGAGATCCTCCTTCTGGGTCACCGTGAACCCCTGCGCCTTCAGCCGGCCCGCCATCAGGTCGGCGAGGATATATTGTTCGGAGAAGTTCTTGGCGCCGACCACGACGCGCTCGGCGCCGCCGCCAATGCTAATCAGCGGGGCCAGCGCCAGGACGGTCCCGAAGGCCAGCCCCCCCAGGCCAATGATCACGCGGCGACGATCGCGCTTGGCCGCGCCCACCTCGATCAGCCCCAGCAGTTGGTCGACGATGAAGGCCAGGCCTGCCGCCGCCCCGCAACCGAACAGGACCAACACCCAGTCCTCGGTCTGCAGGCCGGAGAAGATGTAGTCGCCCAGAGACGTCTGCCCCACCGGCGTCGACAGGGTCGCCGTGCCGATGGTCCAGACCGCGGCCGTGCGCACCCCGGCCATGATCACCGGCGCGGCGAGGGGCAGCTCCACCTGGAACAGCCGCTGACGGTCGGTCATGCCCACGCCCCGCGCCGCTTCCACCACCGCCGGATCGACCCCAAGAATGCCGGTGGTCGCATTCCGCAGGATCGGCAGCATGGAATAGAGGGTCAGGGCGAGCAGCGACGGCAGGAAACCCAGGGCCGAAAAGCCAAAGCCCAGGCTGGCCTTGGTCAGGGTCGAAAGCGCCAGCAGCAGCGGGTAGAACAGGGCCAGCAAGGCCAGGCTCGGGATGGTCTGCACGGTGCCCGCCCCCAGCAGCACCGCCCAGCGCAGGCGCGGGCTGCGGCTGGCCGCCACCGCCAGCGGCAGGCTGGTCACGAGCCCCAGCACCAGCGCCGAGGCGCTCAGCAGGACGTGCTGGCCGAGATAGCCCGGCAGCAGCCGCCAGGCGGCGGCGATCCGCTCATCCATGCGCCGGCTCCAGCCGCTCGCGCACGCGGGTGGCCTGCCGCAGCGGGGTCTCCATCAGGCTGCGGACCTCGGCGTCGCTGGAGCCCAACAGATCGGCGGCCTTGCCGTCGGCGCGGATCACGCCGAACTGCATGATGACGATCCGGTCGGCCAGCAGCACCGCCTCGGTGATGTCGTGGGTGACCATGACCGTGGTCAGGCCAAGCTGGTCGTGCAGGCGGCGGTATTCGCCGCCCAGGGCGTCGCGGGTGACTGGATCCAGCGCGCCGAACGGCTCGTCCATCAGCATGATCTTCGGCCGCGCCGCCAGAGCCCGCGCCACCCCCACCCGCTGGCGCTGGCCACCGGACAGGGCGGCCGGCGCGCGAGCGCCGAAGTTGCGCGGCAGGCTGACCAGATCGAGCAGCTCATCCACCCGCGCCGCCAGCTCCGCCTTGGCTACCCCCTGCAGCTTGGGGGTGATGGCGATGTTCTCCGCCACGGTCAGGTGCGGGAACAGGCCCACCTCCTGGAAGACGTAGCCGATGCCGCGCCGAAGCTCGTGCGGAGGCGTGGAGCCCGCCGCGGCGCCGGCGATCTTCACGGTTCCGCTGGTGGGCTGGACCAGCCCGTTGATCATCTTCAGCGTGGTGGTCTTGCCCGACCCCGATCCGCCGACCAGGGCGATGAACGCCCCCTGCGGGATCGACAGGTTCACCGCGTCGACGGCCCTGGCCTGGCCGAAGACCTTGGAAACATCGACCAGCTCGATCATCGGCGCGCTCATGGGCGAAGCTTACGATCAAACGCGGGCGCGGGGGAATGGCGGATGTTGGGTCCAGCAAATCCCAAGGTTTCAACGACCTCGTCCCCCCGGCCTTGCGCCGGGGGCCCATTGGACTCGATGGTCAGGTATTAAGCGCCGAACCAGCCGCCGCATCGAACCTCATTCCGTTCGCGCGCAATGGACCCTCGGCATAAGGCCGAGGGAAACGGCGGAAGGTAGGGATTGAATTAGGGCGCCCTTAAATCGGCGTCTTCAGCACGTCCTGATAGGCGTTGATCACCTGGTCGCGGATGGCCATCACCGTGTCTAGGTTGGACTGCGCGGACGAGATGGCGATGACGGTGTCGACCAGATCGGCCTTGCCTTGCACCTGTTTGGTCATCGCCGTTTCGGCGGCCCTGGAAGACTGGACGGTGTCGTTCATGGTGTTCTTCAAAATCTCACCAAAGGCGTGCGGATCGGGCGGCTGGCTGGCGCCGCTCAGCGACGAGGCGGCGCTGGCCAGGCTCGTGGCTTGAGCCTGGGCGGTGGCGTAGGCCTTGGCGGCGATCAAGGGGACCATCGCCTAGATCACTGCTGCTTGAGCAGGTCGAGGATGCTCGACTGCATCGACCGCGAGGTCTCGATCACCGACAGATTGGCCTCATAGGCCCGCTGGGCGTCGCGCATATCCAGCGCTTCGATCAGCGGATCGACGTTGGGCATCTTCACATACCCCTTGGCGTCGGCCGAGGGCGCGCCCGGCTGGAACTGGCTCTTGAACGGCGTCTGGTCGGGGGCGACACTGGACATCTTCACCCCTTTGGAGCCGTCGGGCAGGGTCACCGGCGAAAAGACCGGGATCTGCCGACGATAGGGGTCGCCGCCCGCTGTCGAGGCCACCGAATCGGCGTTGGCCATGTTCTCGGCGATGATCCGCATTCGGGCCTGCTGGGCGCGGAGCGCGGAGGCGGCCACGGTCATGGCCGGCATGGCGTTGGGGGAAGAGGAGCTGGAGTCGGCCATCGGTTAGTCCTTAAGAACCCTTGCCTGGCGCGCGTATCGCGGTCGTGAGCATCGCGTTCGCCTTCTCGTAGAAGCCGATCGCCGCGTCGTAGTTCATCCGTGCGTCGTTCATCTTCATCATCTCTTCTTCCAGCACGACCTGGTTGCCGTCGACCCGGGTCTCGGAGTCCGGCGCGGCCTGCGGAGACCAGGGCGTGGGCGGCGCGGACGCCGTCCCGGCCATATGCGCCGAATTGGTCACGGCGACGCCCACCGGCGCCATCTGCAGCGGCGCCTGACTGGGCTGATCCGAGACCGTGAAGGGTTTCAAATCCATCGGCGCGAAGCCCGGCGTGTCGGAGTTTGCGACATTCTGGGCGATCAGCTTCTGACGCTGGTTGAGGTAGCTCAACCGGTCCTCGATCATGGACAGAAGCGGGACGTCGTCGGATTTCATGGCAAATGAAAGATGAAAGAACAGGGTTAATCGGACGTTAAGACCCTAAAGGCGAGATGCGCGAAGCGGGGTCGCGTCGGCCTCGATTTTACCATCCACGGCCGAATGCAGTTTCCAGACCTGCTCAGAATGTTCTTCGCATTAGCCGTGACGATGGGGCTGTTTGGCCTTGTCGTGGTCGGTCTGCGCCGCTTTGGTCCCGAGACGCTGAAGCGGCTGCAAGGCACGCGCGCCGACCGCAGGCTGACGGTCGTGGAAAGCCTGGTGCTGGACCCCGCCCGCCGCCTGGTCCTGGTCAGGATCGACGCCGAAGAGCGTTTGATCTTGCTGGGCGAAGGCCAGATCCTTCCGGCCCAGCCGCCCGTCACCTCCCGGCGCAGGAGCGCTCAGACCGATGCGTAAGGATGGGCCGATGCGTAAGGATGGGCCGATGCGTAAGCTGGCCGCCAACATCGTCCGGCGCCTCAAGCCCGACTGGAGGCCTGAGGAGATGCGCCGCGCGGCCATCGTCGCCGGCTTAACCGCCCTGGCCAGCCTGTTTCTGCCCACCGGCGCGGTGGCCCAGGCCATCAGCCTGAACCTCGGCACCGGCGGCGGCCTGACCGACCGGGTGGTCCAGCTGGTCGCCTTGATGACGGTCCTGTCGCTGGCGCCGTCCATCATCATCATGACTACCTCCTTCGTGCGGATAACGGTGGTGCTCAGCCTGCTACGCACCGCGCTCGGCCTGCAGCAAAGCCCGCCCAACGCGGTGCTGGTCAGCCTGGCCATGTTCCTGACCGCCATCGTCATGGCCCCCACCTTCCAGGCCTCCTACAACGCTGGCATCAAACCCCTGCTCGACAAGAAGATGGAGCTGCCGGCCGCCTTCAACGCCTCGGCCCAGCCAGTGAAGGACTTCATGCTGGCCCAGGTGGATCACGAAGACCTTGCCCTGTTCGTGCGCCTGTCCAAGACGCCCAAGGTGGCCAAGGTCACCGATCTGCCGATCCATGTGGTCACGCCCGCCTTCATGATCTCGGAACTGAAGCGCGCCTTCGAAATCGGATTTTTGCTGTTCATCCCCTTCCTGGTGATCGACCTCGTGGTCGCCAGCGTGCTGATGAGCATGGGCATGATGATGCTGCCGCCGGTGGTGGTCTCCCTGCCCTTCAAACTGATCTTTTTCGTCCTGGTGGACGGCTGGCGACTGGTCGCGGGAAGTCTGGTGCAGAGCTTCCACCCGGCGCTGACGGGGTAGCGAGTTTTCACGCCCACTCAACAGGGTTAGCTTCGAGTCTCCTACCCACGGAGCCTCCCGCATGGCCAAACCACCGCTTGAAAGCGTTCGGCTGCAGCTGATCTATCGCGGCGCGGGGCCGGTCTTCTGGAGTGGCGGGCCAACCGAGTTCGGCGTGCAGGATAAGGACGAGAGCCTGCTCCTTGGCGAGACCGCGCCGGACGGCGGCCGCATCTTCGATCTGGCGCTTGAAGTGAAACCCGAAGGGGTTGGCGCGCCGGTTTTCTTGGGGCCCTTCGCCCACGGCCCCGCGAGCAAGCGCTTTCTCTATCTCAGCTGGCGCAACCTGACCGGCGAATATGCCCAGCGGCTCGTCCTGCTGCTTGGCTCAATCACTTGGCTCGACATCCGCGCGGCGCAGGCGGCGGACCGCCCGCTCGTCGGCGAACTGATCGACCTCCATCCAAGGGCGACGACCACTGGCGCCAACATCGGCGGCAAACGCCCGATCGTCTGGCGCCCTCCAGGCGGCAGCCAGTGAGGCAATAAGGCGACAGGTGTGACTTAGGTCGCTTTGGAAGCCCGCCGGGACTAGCGCCGCGACTGGGTCGACGCCATTTGACCCGTAACGCCTAGGGGAAGGCGCCTTAGGGGAAGGCCTCGAGACTTTTATGCCAAATATTGTTCGCGCGCCTCGCGGCAGCGTCTTTTCGCGCGGCGCTACCTGGGCCGTACTCGCTGGCCTGGGATTGTCCTCTCTCGGTCTGGCGGCTTGCGGCGCAAGGCATGGCCCCCCGCCCCAAGGACCGGCGGTGGTCAGCGTGGTGACGGTGCAGGCCCAGAACGTGGCCCTGGAATCCGAGCTGCCCGGCCGCACCAGCCCTTATCAGATTTCCGATGTCCGGCCGCAGGTCAACGGCATCATCCAGGCTCGCCTGTTCGAGGAAGGCTCCAACGTCCGCGCAGGCCAGGTGCTCTATCAGATCGACCCCGCGCCCTATCAGGCCGCCTATGACCAGGCCCTGGCCCAGCTGGCCAATGCCCGCGCCAGCGTGGTCACCGCCAAACTCAAAGCCGACCGTTACGCCGACATGGTCAAGATCAACGCGGTCAGCCACCAGGACGCCGACGACGCCCGCGCCGCCGCAGACGAGGCCGCGGCCAACGTCCAGCAGCAGCAGGCGGCGGTCGAAACTGCTCGCATCAATCTGAACTACACCAAGGTCACCGCCCCGATTGGCGGACGGATCGGCGTCTCAAGCTTCACCCCCGGCGCACTGGTCACCAACGGCCAGGCCAACGCCCTGACGACGATCCAGAAGCTCGACCCCATCTACGTCGACGTCACCCAGACGGCGGCCGACCTGCTCGCCCTGCGCGACGCCATGGCGCGCGGTTCCGGCCAGGCGGCCACGAGCGCCCCCGTCCACCTGCAGCTAGCCGATGGCCGGGACTATCCGATCGAGGGACGGCTGCAGTTCACCGACGTCACCGTCGACCAGAACACCGGCTCTGTGACCCTGCGCGCCTTGTTCGCCAACCCCACCGGCGAGCTGCTGCCCGGCATGTATGTCCGCGCGCGGGTGACTGAGGGGACCGACCCCAACGGCATCCTTGTCCCACAACAGGGCGTCACCCGCGACGCCCGAGGCCTCCCCACCGCCCTGGTGGTCGACCCTCAAGGCCGCGCCCAGCAGCGCATGCTGGAGGTCGCCGGCTCGATTGGCAATCAGTGGCGGGTCACCAGCGGCCTCAAGCCTGGCGACCGGTTGATCGTCATGGGAGGCGCGAACGCCAAGCCGGGCCAGCCCGTAAAGGTCGTTCCCGGCCAGCCAGCCGCCGCGCCCGCGGCGGGCGCCCCCCCGGCTGGCGCCTAAGGCCGCGCGAGCATGTTGTCCCGCTTCTTCATCGACCGCCCGATCTTTGCCTGGGTCGTGGCCATGGGGGTCATGCTGGCTGGCGTGATCGCCATCTTCACCCTGCCGATCGCCCAGTATCCCACCATCGCGCCGCCCGCGGTCACCATCACCGCGACCTATCCGGGCGCCTCGGCCGCCACCCTTGAAAGCTCCGTCACCCAGGTGATCGAACAGCAGCTCAAGGGCATCGACCACCTGCTCTACTTCTCGTCCACCAGCGCCTCGAACGGGGTGACCACGATCACGGTCACCTTCCAGCCCGGAACCAATCCGGACATCGCCCAGGTGCAGGTGCAGAACAAACTGTCCCAGGCGACGCCCGAGCTGCCCTCCGAGGTTCAGCAACAGGGGCTGATCGTCGCCAAGGCGTCCGCCGACTTCATCCTGATCGTGGCCCTCTACGACGCCGATGGCCACCACGACATCACCGACCTCGGCGACTATGTGAACAGCAAGCTGGTCGACCCGATTTCCCGGGTCAACGGCGTGGGCGACACCCAGGTGTTCGGCGCCCAATACGCCATGCGGATCTGGCTGGATCCGTATAAGCTCAACAATTACAAACTGATGCCCTCCGACGTGGCGCTGGCCGTGCAGGCGCAGAACGTCCAGGTGCCCGCCGGGGAACTGGGCGCGCAACCCGCTGTCGCGGGCCAGGAACTGGACGCCACGGTCAACGCTCAGTCGCGCCTGAAAACCGCCGACCAGTTCCGAGCCATCATCGTGAAGACCGCGAGCGATGGCTCCATCGTCCGGCTGGGCGACGTCGCCCGCGTCGAGATCGGCGGCGACAGCTACACCCAGACCTCCAGATACAATGGCAGGGCGGCCGCCGGCCTTGCCGTGAAACTGGCGTCCGGCGCCAACGCGCTCAAGACCGTGGCCCTGGTCAAGGCCCGCGTGGCCCAGCTGGAGACGGCCTTCCCGCCCGGGATCAAGGTGACCTTCCCGGTCGACAACTCAAGCTTCATCAGACTTTCCATCACCGATGTGGTGCAGACCCTGCTGATCGCCATCGCTCTGGTGGTGGCGGTGATGTTCCTGTTCCTTCAGAACTGGCGCGCCACCCTGATCCCGGCCATCGCCGTCCCGGTGGTCTTGCTGGGCACCTTCGCGGTGCTGTCGGTGGCGGGCTATTCGATCAACGTCCTGACCCTGTTCGCCATGGTGCTGGCGATCGGTCTGCTGGTCGACGACGCCATCGTGGTGGTCGAGAATGTGCAGCGGATCATGGAGGAAGAGGGGCTGTCGCCTCGCGACGCCACGGTCAAGTCCATGGAAGAGATCACCGGCGCCCTGATCGGCATCGGCACGGTGCTGTCGGCGGTGCTGCTTCCGATGGCCTTCTTCGGCGGCTCTACCGGGGCCATCTATCGCCAGTTCTCGGTGACCATCGTCTCGGCCGTGGTGCTCAGCGTGACCGTCGCGCTCGTGCTCACCCCCGCCCTCTGCGCCACCCTTCTCAAGCCGATCGAGAAGAAGGAAGTGCAGGACGAGGCGCCCGCCAAGACCTCGACAAACCCGCTGGGCCGCTTCTTTGGCTGGTTCAATACCAACTTCGACCGCAATATCGAACGCTATGACGGTGCGCTGCGGCGGATCGTCAAGGCGCCGGTGCTGGCTGGCCTAGCCTACCTTGGCATCTTCCTGGTGATGGCCGCCCTGTTCGTCAGCCTACCCTCGGGCTTCCTGCCCGACGAGGACCAGGGTGAGATTCTGAACATCTACACCCTGCCCCCCGGCGCGGTGCAGTCGCGGACCGACTCAGTGTCCCACCAGATCGAACAACACTACCTGACAACCGAAAAGGACAACGTCGAGGGCATCTTCTCGGCGGAGGGATTCAGCTTCGCAGGCTTCGGCCAGAACGTCGGCATGTCCTTCGTTAAGCTGCGAGACTGGAAGTACCGGGGCGCCGCCAGGAACCGGGCGCCGGCGATCGTCGGGCGGGCCATGAAGGACTTCCCCAAGATCAACGACGCCCAGGTCTTCGCCCTGATCCCGCCCGCGGTGCGCGACCTCGGCAACGCTTCCGGCTTCGACCTGGAACTGCAGGATCAGGCCGGGCTCGGCCACGCCGCCTTGGTGCAGGCCCAGGGCCAACTGCTAGGCATGGCCGCCCACGATCCCCTGCTGATGGCGGTGCGGCCGAACGGTCAGCCCGACACACCCCAGATCGATCTGGATGTGGATCAGGCCCGGGCCGGCGCCCTTGGTCTGTCCCTGGCCGACGTCAACGCCACCGCCAGCGCCGCCACCGGCGAGGTCTACATCAACGATTTCAGCGATCGTGGCCGGGTCAAGCATGTCTACATGCAGGCCGATGCGCCCTTCCGCATGAGTCCGGAGGACCTCGGCCGCTTCTTTGTGCGCTCCTCCAGTGGAGAGATGGCGCCCTTCTCGGCCTTCTCCACCAGCCACTGGGAGATCGGCCCGACGCAGCTGCAGCGCTACAACGGCATGTCGTCCCTGGAGATCCAGGGCCAGTCCGCCCCGGGCAAGAGCTCCGGCGCCTCGATGAACGAGATGGAGAAGCTGATCGCCAAACTGCCCAAGGGAATCGGCTTTGAATGGACCGGCCAGTCCTTCCAGGAAAAGCTGTCCGGCGGGCAGGCCCCCATGCTCTACGCCCTGTCGATCCTGGTGGTCTTCATGTGCCTGGCGGCGCTTTACGAGAGCTGGTCTATCCCGATCGCCATCCTGCTGGTCATCCCGCTCGGCGTTGTGGGCGCACTCCTGGCCGCGACCTTCCGGGGCTTCTACAATGACGTCTACTTCCAGGTCGGCCTGCTCACCACGATCGGGCTGTCGGCCAAGAACGCCATCCTGATCGTCGAATTCGCCGTCGACGCGGAAAAGGCCGGCGCCTCGCCGATCGAAGCCGCGATCATCGCCTCGCGCCAGCGGCTGCGGCCGATCCTGATGACCTCCATCGCCTTCATCGCCGGGGTCGCGCCCCTGGCCATCTCTACCGGCGCGGGCGCGGGCGGCCAGAACGACATCGGCACCGGCGTCATCGGCGGCATGTTCACCGCGACGGTCCTGGCCATCTTCCTGGTGCCCTTGTTCTTCGTGGCCGTGCGCGGCGGCTTGCGATCGAGACATGGCGGCGACCCGAATACGACGTCGGCGGAGGCGATCCGATGAGCCGACTTGTCCCCGCCCCAGTCTTTGTCCTCGTCCTGGCCTCTGCCCTCCTCGCCGGATGCACCCTGGCGCCCGCCTATCAGCGGCCCGCCGCGCCCGTCCCAACCCAATGGCCCTCAGGCCCGGCCTATATCGCGCCCACGGACCTCGCCGTGGCGGACTGGCGCCAGGTCTTTGTCGATCCCAAGCTGCAGGCGGTGATCGACCAGGCCCTGGCCAACAGCCGCGACCTACGTGTCGCCATCGCCCAGATCGAGGCGTCGCGGGCGCAGTATCATGTCCAGCGCGCCGACCTGTTGCCCAAGATCAACGCCTCGATCGGCATGCAGACCGGCCGCCAGTACACCGGCCTGCCACCGAGCCTGGGCGGCGCCTACGAAAACGAAACCGCCTATTCCACCAGCGTCGGGACCACGGCCTACGAGCTCGACCTGTTCGGCCGCGTGCGCAGCCTGACCAAGTCGGCGCTGGAAGCCTACCTCGCCACCGAAGAGGCCAGGCGAAGCACCCAGATCAGCCTGGTGGCCGAGGTGGCCAGCGACTACCTGACCTACGCCGCCGACGCCTCCCTGCTCCAGGTGTCGAGAACCACCGTGACCAGCGCCCAGGCCAACTTCGACCTGGCCAAGCAGCGGATGGAGGGCGGGATCGCCTCCCAGTTGGATGTCAGCAACGCCGAGACCATCCTCGACCAGGCTCAGGACGACGTCGCCCGCTACACTACCCAGGTCGCCCAGGACAAGAACGCCCTGGACCTGGTGGTCGGCGCCCCGGTGGCGCCCGAGAATCTGCCCAGCGGCATCGACGACCCCGCCACCCGCCTGGGCGAGGCCCCCAGCGCGCTGGATTCAACCGTGCTGCTGCGTCGCCCGGATGTGCTGGAGGCCGAACACACCCTGCGCGGCGCCAACGCCAATATAGGCGCGGCGCGGGCGGCCTTCTTCCCGCAAATCTCCCTAACCGCCTCGGGCGGGACGGAGAGCGTGGCCCTGTCCAGCCTGTTCTCGCGCGGCGCGGGCGTCTGGAGCTTTGCGCCCACCATCACCCTGCCGATCTTCGCCGGGGGGGCCAATGTGGCCAATCTCGACTACGCCAAGGCCGAGGACCGGATCGACGTCGCCCAATATGAGAAGGCGATCCAGACCGCCTTCCGCGAAGTCGCCGACGCCCTGGCTCAGCGCGGCACGATCACAGAGCGCCTGCGGGCCCAGCACGCCCAGGTCACCGCCGCGGCCGAGAGCCTGCGCCTGGCCGAAGCCCTCTATAAACGCGGCTCCGACAGCTATCTGGACGTCCTGACCGCTCAACGGACCCTCTACGCCGCCCAGCAATCGCTGATCGCCGTCCAGCTGATCGAGCACACCAACACCGTCACCCTCTACAAGGTCCTCGGCGGCGCCCTGTCCGACCGCGGCAAGGACGGCTAAACCGCCGACGGCGCGGCGGAAGGGCGTTTGATGAGAGAGTTTTCGGCGGACACGCTGACCCCGCCCTATGTGCTTCTGGAAGACAGGCTCAACGCGGGAGCTCCAGGCCGGCTCTACGCCAACCCCATTGCGGTCGTCCGGTGTGATGACATCGAGGGTGTCGACGCGGCCTTTCGCCAGATCGAGCAAGGCCTGGCCGATGGACTCCATGCGGCGGGGCTGTTCGCCTATGAGCTCGGCTACGCCCTTGAGCCGAAGCTCGCCTCCCAGATGCCGGATGACCGCAAGACCCCGCTTCTATGGATGGGGTTATTCGAGCCGCCGACGCTGGTCGCCGCCGGGGTGCTGGACGCCGCCTTCGCCAGCCTGGGCCCGCCGCCGCCGATCACGGATTTGCGCCCGGATAACGACCGGACGAGCCACATTGGCAAGGTCGAGCAGGTTCTTCGCCTGATCGAGGCGGGCGACGTTTATCAGGTCAACCTGACCTTCCCGTTGCGCTTTCACTGCCCCGGCGACCCGCTCAGCCTCTACGCCGCCCTGCGGTCAAGACAGCCTGTCGCCCACGGCGGCGTCGCGGCCCTGGGCGACATGACGGTCCTGTCCGTATCGCCGGAGCTTTGGGTCCAGGTGGCGGGGGGTCAGGCGACGACCCGCCCGATGAAGGGAACAGTAGCGCGGGGCGCGGGTCCGGCCGCCGATCAACGCGCTCGCGCCGCCCTGGCGGCCGACCCCAAGCAGCGGGCCGAGAACCTCATGATCGTCGATCTGCTGCGCAACGACCTGGCGCGCATCTCGGTCCCCGGCACGGTCCGTGCGCCCGACCTGTTCACGGTCGAGACCTATCCAAGCTTCCACACCCTGACCTCGACCATCACAAGCCAGCTGGAAGCCGGCTTAGGTCTGCGCGAGCGCGTCGCGGGGCTGTTTCCCTGCGGCTCCATCGTCGGGGCGCCCAAGATCCGGGCCGGCGAAATCATTCGCGCGCTGGAGCCATCGGCTCGCGGTTTCTACACCGGGGCGCTGGGGACGATCGCGCCGGGCGGCGACATGGCGTTCAACGTCGCCATCCGCACGGCCGTCATCACCGCCGACGGGGTGGGCCGATACGATGTCGGCGGCGGCATCGTCGCCGACTCCGATCCTGGCGCGGAGTACGAAGAGGCTTGCCTGAAGGCCAGAGTCTTGACCGACCTCACCGAGGACTACGGTCTGATCGAGACCTTCAGATGGTCGCGCACGGAGGGTTTCGTCCGCCTCGATCTTCATCTGGACCGGATGGACAGATCGGCGCGCCAGCTTGGCTTCGCCTTCGATCAGGCCGAGGCCGAAATCGGGCTGAGCCGACTGGCGGCGACCTGGGATCAGGCGAGCGAGGATCGCAGAGTACGCCTGCAACTAGCGCGCTCGGGCGCCCTGGAGACCACCTACGCGCCCCTTGTCGCCTCAACTGGTTTGTTGAAAGTCAGCTTGGCCTCGGACCGTCTTGATCCCGGCGACCCCTTTCTTCGGCATAAGACGACCCGCCGAGACCTCTACGACCGGGCCTTCGAGGAGGCCGCCGCCAAGGGATTCGATGAGGTCCTGTTCCTGAACAGGCGGGGCGAGGTCGCCGAAGCCTCGCGCAACTCCGTCTTCGTTGAAGTGGATGGAACCCTGCTAACCCCGCCCCTCACCAGCGGCCTGCTGCCAGGCGTGCTGCGCCAGCTTCTGATCGAAAGCGGCCGGGCGAGCGAAAAAGTCGTGCCTGTCGAGTTGCTCGCCTCACACCCCATCCTGCTGGGCAACAGCCTGCACGGTCTGCGGCCGGCGCACCTACATCGCTCCGCCTAGGGCTTCGCCGCCGCCCCGAAAGCCGTTCCCCGCACAGCGTCATAGGTGGCGTCGAAGGCGTGCAGTTGGTCGGGATTGGCCACGGTCCCAACCACCGGTTGGCCGATCAGCACCAGCAGTCGGCGCGCCGCCTTGTCGAACGCGGGCCAGGCCGGCAGGCCGGGGCCGTTAGGATCGCCCGTCTTGGCGAAATTGACCCAGTAGCTGGACATCAGGTCCGCCAGCCGGCGGTCGGCGGCGCTCCAGGCCCAGGGCTCCTGGTCCAGGTGGTCGAACACATACCAGAGCTCGGCGAAGTGGCTCGCGCCCCAGCCGGCCCTCGGCGAGCCGGCCGGAAACGGCGGCGTCTGGGCGAAGCGATAGAGCCAGACCGGCCGGCTCGCGCCCGCCTGCAGCCGCGCCCAGGCCCACATGTCCCAGCCGAACCGCAGGTCCCGCTCCAGGTCCAGCCGCGCGGCCTTGGCGCCGGCGTCGGTGGTGAAGGGATAGGCGCCGACGATGCTTGGCGGCAACGGTCCCCAGGTGTGATCCAGGGCGGCCTTATAGCTGGCGGCGGTGATCTGGCTGACGTCAGCCAGGGAGCGCGCCTCGTCGGCGTTGTAGCCGATCAGGATCGGGACCCACGCCTGCCTCCCTTCCACATAGGCCTGGTAGGGCGACAGGGGCAGCACGGACGGGCCGATCACCGGATGACCGACGGCGTTGGCCTTGCCGCCCAGCAGCGCCTCGGCCGGCATCGAGCGCAGCTCGGCGAGCGACTTGGCGCCCACCGACGTGGCATAGGCCACCCCGTCCCGCTCGGCCTGCGGCAGCCTATAGCCAGGGGCCAGCTCCAGCGGCTCGAACATGCCGCCACTCTGGGCGATAGCGCGCTGGAACAGGCCCCGCGCCTGGGGCGAGGCGACCAGCAGGCTGACCGACATGGCCCCCGCCGACTGGCCAAAGATGGTGACCCTGCTGGGATCGCCGCCGAACGCGCCGATGTTGCGCTGAACCCAGCGCAGGGCGGCGATCTGGTCCATCAGCCCGTAATCGCCCGAGGCGCCGTCGACGGATTCCCGGCTGAGCTCCGGATGGGCCAGATAGCCGAACGGACCCAGCCGATAGCCCGCGCTGACCACCACCACGCCCTTGCGCGCCAGCCGGTCGCCCCAATAGAGCGGCATGGCGGTGGCGCCATTGCTGAACCCGCCGCCGTGGATGAAGACCATCACCGCGGCGGGCCGGTCAGCATGGCGCGCCGGCGTCCAGACATTCAGATAGAGGCAGTCCTCGCTGACGCGCGGCGGCGCCTCGCCCGGCATGGACACGCCCTTCTGCATGCAGGCCGGGGCGAAGTCCCGGGCGGCCCGGACGCCCGTCCAAGGCGCCGGCGCCTGTGGCGGCCGCCAACGCAGCGGGCCTAACGGAGGCGCCGCATAGGGCACGCCAAGGAAGGCGGTCACGGCCCCCTCGCCGACACCGCCCAGCGCGCCGGTGTCCGTCGCGACGACCGTCTCGGTCCGGACGGAGGTGGCGACCAGGCCAAGTGCGAGGACACAGGCGGCGGCTCGCAAGGTTTTCAAGAAACTCATCAGATGGACGCCAAGCCGTTGCGGAGACGCCGAACCTGCCCGCGGCGCCCGCCCAAGCCCAGACCGCTCCGTCCCAGACCAGCGCCATCCCGTCACTAAACCTGCCCTGGACGCGCTCGCGGGCGCGGGCGACACTGGCTGGCCATGACGTCGATCACCTCAGGCCGGCCACGCCTGCGCTCCCCGCCCCGCCCCTTGTGGGGCTGGACGCTGGCGGCGTTCGCCTACTGGTTTGTCTTCATGAGCGTGCTGGAGCCCGGCAACCTGCTCGACGCCGTGGGGCATGGCGAGCGGCCGGACCTGGGGCGCGAGGCGCTGCGCCTGGTCTGCGCCGGCATTCTCGGCGCCGCGCTGACGCCGCTGCAGCTGGTCCTGGCCGATCGCCTGCCGGTGCGCGGCGCGAGGCGATGGCGCAACGCCGCCCTGCAAGGCCTGATCGCGCTCGGCCTTGCGCCCGGCCTGGTCGTCCTGTCCTGCCTGCTGGCGGCCTGGGTGTTGGCGGGCAAGCCCTGGCCCTCGGCGGCCGACGTTCACGACGAGCTTTTCGCCAACACCCTGCTGGTGGCCTTCTGCCTGATCGGCTTCCAGGCCGCGATCCAACTGTGGCGCGCTCGGCCAGCCGCGGGAATCTCGCCGCTGGGCGCTGGCGCCGAGCCAGCCTGGATCAGCCGGATCACCATCAAGGTGCGCGGCCGGATGGAGGTTCTGGAGCTGGCCTCGGTCGACTGGATCGAAACCCAGGGCAACTATCAGGCCCTGCATGTGGGCGATCAGGTTCACCTGATCCGCAAGACCTCCGCGGAACTGGCGGCCGAGCTGGACCCGGCGCGGTTCGTCCGGGTGCACCGGCAGACCATTGTCGCGACCGACCGGGTGCAAGGGCTCGAGCCCCTGCCCAACGGCGACGCCGTCGTACGATTGACCACCGGCGAGGCCCTTCGCCTCAGCCGCCGCCACCGCAAGGCGCTCATCGCCAGGCTTTGAGGCGGCGGATCATCGCGGCCGCCTTTCGAATTACGGTGACAGTTTACTAAATAGCCCATCTTCATCACCGACCGTAGCGCGAGGCTTGGGCCCACGCTTGCGTGGCGCCAGCGTCCGTCCGCTCAGGGGTTCCAGACCAGCGATCCAATCCTTGTCGCCCAGAAGCCGGCCGGAGCCGCCGTCACGTCCAGCCATTCTTGCAATCAGTGATAAGCCTTTTGCGCGGCTTGCCATTCAAGCCTTTGGCGGCAGCCGCCTTAGCTCAATTCGTCGGCTTCCCGTTCACCACCACGTTATCACCGTTGATCACCCCTTCGTGCACGGGCTTGGCCGCCGTAAACTGAGCCCTGTAGCTCGCCGGGGATAATTTCTTCTCAGCGGCTATCCCCTTCTGGAGGGCCGCCTCGCGCCTTTGCGCCTCCGTCTGCTTCGCCGCCGCCGGAACGGTGGTCTTGGCGGTCTTGGTGGTCTTGGTGGTCTTCGGGGTTCCCGCCGCGGGCGTCGTCTTACTGGTCGGCGGGCGACATTCCACGACATCCCCTACAATGGGGCACTGCACCGGATGCGCCCTCGCCGCCGCAGTCGCCGGATATTTCTTGTCAAACTCCGCCGCCACCTGCGCCGGCGTCAGCGTCGATGACTGGGCCATCGCGGCCATGGGGGCCAGAATGATCGAGGTCAATCCGATCGACGTGGCGAGACCGATCGCAGCGAATTTCTTCAACATGGCGGGGATCCTTGTGGCGGTGGGCTGGTGGGCCCGGGACGATCCCTCACCCCCCTCAAGCTTCCTTGAGAATAGGCCGCTTTTCACCTTCGTCGGGGACGGTTTAGGGTAGATGGAAGCATTCGTAGGGTAGTGTGAGGAATATAGACGGGTAGGGTCCGCTTGCTTTTGCATCTAATGCGACTGACTGACCTTATCCCTTGACCGAGAGCGACCCGCTGGCCACGCGGATGAGCAAACTTCCTCTTGTCTCCACTTATTGTAATGGATGACGGTGGCTGAGGGAGAAGCGTCGGGCGCAGAATTTCATGTACTCTTGGAAGCCAAAGCTGGGGACGATTCCTCCGCGAGCGTGAGCTATCGTCTCGGCCGAGCTGGACCCGGCGCGGTTCGTCCGGGGTGCACCGTCGAGCCATTGTCGCAACGGACCGGGTGCAGGGCCTCGAGCCCCTACCCAACGGCGACGCGATCGTGCGGCAGACCACCGGCGAGGACCTTCGCCTTAGCCGCCGCCGCCAGGCTTTGAGCCCCATAAACAACGCCGCTTTTTCACCGGCTCTTTCTTCCACCGCGCCATCGCCGATCGGCGAGCAGCTTCAACCAGGAGCCCGAATGGAACCCGCTCATAAGCAGGTACATCGGGACCATCCCACCCAGCCAAGACGGCTCAGCGCCACGCCCACAGATTATCGCCATCGTCCCGACGCCCGAAAAGCCGGTCAGCAGAGCCATGACGGCGAAGCTCGGCGCTGCCGCGAGGCCCAGCCAATCGGCGGCGCAGAGCGCGGCTCTCTTACCGCTGTCGGGGCCGACGGCGACGCTGGCCGACCTGTCCACGGCCTCACCCTCGGCTTGTCCGCGGGCCGGCGCCATCGGCTAGCCTTCGGCGTTTCTGAACGCGGCGACTCCGGCGTCCGAGACCTCGACCCACTTCGGCGCCGGCGCCGCCTCGGCTTCGTAGTTGTCGTGCCAGTTCCACCACCGGTAGGGCGGGCTCTGGGGATAGCCGTTCGGCGAGTCTTCCCAGGTCTCCTGGCGTCCGAGGGGGGTGGCGTCGAGATAGCTCCAGACCGTCCCCATCGCCTCGTCGCCGCGGGAGTTGATGAAGTAGGTGCGATAGACCTGCTCCCCGTCGCGATAGAAGACGTTGTGACCGTGCCACTCGCTCACGTCGAAGTCGGCGTCGAAGCTGTCGGTGAGGGTGTACCAGGGCATCTCCCAGCCCATCCGCGCCTTAAGGCGGGCGATGGCGGCCTGGGGTGCGCGCGAGACATAGGCCAAGGTGGTGTCGCGCGCGTTCAGATGAGCCAGGTTGGAAACCTGATCCGCCCCCAGCGAGCAGCCCCGGCAGGCATTCTCAGGCCAACCGTGGACCCCTGGCTCGAAAAAGGCGCGGTAGACAATCAGTTGATGGCGCCCCTCGAACAGGTCGAGCAGACTCGCCTTGCCCGAGGGACCTTCAAATTCGTAAGGCCTGTTCACCGCCATCCACGGCATCCGCCGGCGCTCGGCGGCCAGCGCGTCGCGGCCGCGGGTAAGGGCCTTCTCTTTCACGAGCAACTGTTCGCGCGCCGCCGCCCAGTCTTGGGGCGACAGGATCGGCGGCCTGGTCACGGCGGGGCTCCCCGCGGTCTCGGGTGATGTAGGCATAATCTATCTCCGATAGCTCAGACGGGTGTTGGGCGTGGCGGGCCATTCCGGCGGCTCCGCCGGAACACCCGTCCTTTCTGTCAGCCTTGTTCGGCGGCGAGGGCGTCGATGCTCTGGACGACCTGGGTCCAACCCTTGCTCATGTTCTCGAACGCCGACTCGTTGGTTGGGAGCAGGAAGCCGGAGTGGACCAGCCGAAGGCGGGTTCCCGTCTCCACCGCGGACAGGGTGAAGGTCACCACCGTGTCCAATAGCGAGCCGTAGCCGACATTGTCCTCATGACCGCCCTTCCAGGCATAGGCCAGGCGTTCGCGGGCGATCACCTCCAGCACCTCGCAACGGATGACGCCGTCCCATTGCCCGGCTGGCGTGGTCTGATAGGTGAAGCGCGTTCCTACCTTTGGTTCGAAGCCCTTCGGCTCCATTCTCAGCCAGCGGCCCATCAATGCCGGCGTCGTCAGGGTCTTCCAGACCACATCAAGGGTGTGGGGAAACACCTGGTCGACGACGATCTTCCGGTGTCCGGTCAGGGTGGCGACATCGTTCATGGATCGATCTCCCGCAAAAGGGTTTGGAGGTTGTCGAAGCGGTCGCGCCAGAACACGGCGTAATGGCTCATCCAGTCGACAAGCGGAGCCAGCCCCTCGGGCTCGGCGCGATAATAGACCTTGCGGCCCTCCGGCCGTTCGGCGACCAAGCCGGCCAGCTTTAGCGACTTGAGATGCTGAGAGATGGCGCCCTGCGTCACCCCGCTGTCACGCGTCAGCTCGCCCACGCTGATCTCTGCGGACCGGACGACCCGCTCAAACACCGCGCGCCGGGTTGGATCGGCGAGGGTGCGCATGATGGTCTCAATGGCGACGGTTTCGGTCATGCAAAAACATTAGCCGACACTAATGCATTAGTCAATACTAATTTGATTCCGTAGCCGAGGAACCGGGATAGGCGGCGGCTTACAATGAGGCCAAATCAGCTACCCGATAAGTGCGGATCGCCTGGGGTCTTCAAGGCGCGCGATTTGGTCCTCGCCGACGACGACCAACGCCGGGCCCTCGAAATGATAGGGCGGCACGGTCAGGCTGCGGGGCGCGGGGCCGCTGAAGACGCGGCCGGCGAGGTCGTAGCGGGTTCCACAACGGGGACAGACCAGGCCACGAGTCGGGAAGACGCCGCTGTCATCTCGGACAACGACGCGATCATCCAAGGTGCAGACCGGCTCGAACACGAAATAGTCCGGCGTCAGCGACCGCAGCGGCGTGGCCCGGAATGAGGTGGGCGCCGCGCCGGGTTGCTGGGTCGGCTGTGGCCGCCCGAGCAGCCAGGCGATGTCGGCAGACGAACGATGCAGGACGCAGACCGGACGCCCACCCCAAGTTAGGGTCGCGGCCTGACCCACACGCAGATCGGCGACCGGATAGCGAACGGGTGGACTCGCCGGACCTTCGCCTGCGGCCGGTCCCATAGCCTTGAACAGCCCCACGGCCACGAAGCCGCCGCCCGCCGACAACAAGGCGGTGGTGGCGGCTTTAAGCAGGCTGCGCCGGTCGACCCGTGCGGACAGCATCGGAGCTGAGGTGAGTGTCGGCGTCGCCGCCTAGACCCACTCCACCTTGAGGATTTCGTAGGCCTTTACGCCGCTGGGGGTGTTGACCTCGACGACATCGCCAACGCCCTTGCCCATCATGGCGCGCGAAAGCGGCGAGGTCAGCGAAATCTTGCCGGACCTCACATCCGCTTCGTGCTCGCCGACGATCTTATAACGAGCTTCTTCCTCGGTATCTTCGTCGACCACCGTCACCGTCGCCCCGAACTTGATCTGGGCGCCCGACAGTTTGGACACGTCGATGATCTGCGCGCGCGCAATCTTGTCCTCGATTTCGGCGATACGGCCTTCGATCCAGCCCTGCCGATCCTTGGCGGCGTGGTATTCGGCGTTTTCCGAAAGGTCGCCGTGAAGACGGGCCTCTCCTATGGCCGCGATCACACTCGGTCGCTCTTGCGTCTTCAAACGCTTCAATTCATCGTCGAGGGCCGTATAGCCCTCGCCGGTCATCGGCACTTTTTCCATTGCGGAGTTTAGCTCTGGTCGCCCTTAGGGGGTGGTGGAATCCGGCCGCGGGCGTAGGCGTCCGGGGGCCGAAAGAATAGATGTCCACAACGCCGACATCAAGGGGTTGGCTCCATACTGTTCTTATTTGTCGTCCTGACCCGGTCGCGCTACCACTGGACAAACGGGTGGATGGAGCATGATCGAAGACGCGCCCTCTAAGGAAGTCCCGTTCGCGGGGCCCTCTTCGGCGGAAACCATTGTGATCCGGCCGGCGCGGACCGACGATGCCGAGGCCATGGTCGGCTACATGACCGCACTGACCGCCGAGCGGCTGGACACCATCTCTGTTCAGACCCCGCCGACGATCGAGGACGAGCATGAGTTCGTGCTGCGCTCCAAACTGTCCGACCGCATCCTGATCCTTCTGGCCTATGCCGGCGACGAGTTGATCGGCATGCTGGACCTGAGCGCCGGCCAGCGCGCCAGCGACCGCCACGCGGGTCGGTTCGGGATGTCCGTGGCCAAGACCTGGCGCGGACGCGGCGTCGGCCGCAAGTTGCTGGCGGCAGCGATCGAGGAGACCAAGGGCTGGCCCGGCTTTTGCCGGATCGAGCTGGAATGCGCGCCCTGGAACGCGCCGGCCATCGCCCTCTACGAGAAGCTAGGCTTCGTACTGGAAGCGCGGCGGCGCAAGGCCCTGAACCTGCGCGGACGTCCGGAAGACATGCTGTTGATGGCGCTGACCTGGTGAGTCCCAACACCATCGCGAGTGCGATGATCCTCACCTCCGGCGCGGCGCACGCCATCGTCAGCGGGGTGCTGAAGTCGGGCAAGGACAAGATGTCCAGCCGGGCGCTGATCGACGGCTTCTCCGCCATCCTGGTCGCCCCCTTCGTCTTCTTCCTGCCCCTGCCGATCCACGCCTGGCCCTGGCTGCTGGGCACCCTGATCGACCACCTGTTCTACCTCTTCTGCCTGATCAAGGCTTTCGAAGCCGCGGACATGAGCGTGGCCTACCCCATCGCCCGCGGCGCGGCGCCGGTGCTGGCGGCGGCGATGGCGGTCTTCATCTTCCATGAGAAGGCGAGTTGGCTGGTGGGCTGCGGCGTCGCCCTGGTCTCTGTGGGCGTGATGGTGGTGGGTCTCGGCAGGCACGCCAGCCGCCGCTCGATCTTCTGGGCTCTCGCCACCGGCGTGACCATCGCCATCTATACCGTGCTTGATGCGCAAGGGGTGCGGGCGGCGCCCTCGGCGCCGAGCTACATCGCCTGGTTTTTCCTGATCGTCGGGGTCAGCATCGGCGGCCTGTTCGCGGTCTGGCGCGGGCCCGTCTTCATCCTGGAGGCGCGCAGCCAGTGGAAGCCGGGCCTGCTCGCCGGCGCCCTGTCAATTGTCAGCTATGGCCTGGCGATATGGGCCTTCCGGCTCGGCGCGACACCCAGGCTGGCCGCCCTGCGCGAGACCTCGATCCTGTTCGGCGTCGTGATCGCCGTGGTGTTCCTGAAAGAGCGCGTGAACCGGCAGAGGCTGGTGGGAGTCGCCACCATTGCGGCGGGAGCCATGGCGCTGCTGGCGAGCGGCTGAGACTTGGATTTTGGCCCGGACCCTGAGTCACTTCCCTGATGGTCCTCACCCTGAGGCGCCCGCGCAGCGGGCCTCGAAGGACGTACTGGCGGCGCCCTGCGTCCTTCGAGGCTAGACCACGCCTCGCACCTCAGGATGAGGACGTTTTGTGGCGGGAACCCCTAATGCTCCACCGCCCCCTCGCCCGGCGCGGGCCTTGGCGCGTTGGTCGGTCTGAGCAGCAACAGCAGCGGCATCATCACCACGGTGGTCACGAACATAAGGTGGAAGACGTCGATGTAGGACACCATCGCCGCTTGCCGGGAAACCTCGCCATCGAGCGTGGTTTGGCCGAGGGTTGTGCTCAGGCTGGACGCGGGCAGATAGGCCTTGGCCAGAGGGTTATCCGGCGTCAGCCGCTGCACCAGCCGCGCATGCACGACCTGAACATTGGAGGTGAAGATGGCCTGCATGATCGAGATCCCGGCGCTGTTGCCCAGGTTTCGCACCAGGGTGAAGACGCCGGTGCCGTCGGCGCGCATGGATGGCGCCAGCGTCGCGAAGGCCAGGGTGGTCATCGGCATGAACACCAGCCCCGTGCCCAGGCCCTGAATGAAACCGGTCGTGGCGATCAGATAGGCGTTCATCTGCAGGTCGAAGTGGCTCATCTGGTAGAAGGCCACGGCGAACATCGTCAGGCCCGTCAGGATGATCAGCCGGGTGTCGATCCGCCCCACCAGCCGGCCGACGACGAACATCGACACCAGGCTGCCTATCCCCCGCGGCGCGGTGACCAGCCCTGTGGTGATCACCGGATAGCCCATCAGCGATTCCAGCATCGGCGGCAGCAGAGCCAGCACCGAGAACACCAGCAGGCCCACCATGATCCCCAGCACCGCCGCCGCCGAGAAGTTGCGGTCGCGGAACAAGCTCAGAGGAATGAAGGGCTTATCGGCCAGGAAGCTGTGGACCAGGAACAGGATCAAGGCCACCACACAGGTCGCCGCCTCCAGCTGGGTCTCCACCGAGTGGAACCAGTCGTTGTTCTCGCCCCGGTCCAGGAACAGCTGGAAGGCCGCCAGGGTGACGCTGAGCAGCGCAAATCCGGTGATGTCGAACCGCCTTCGCTCGGTCTCGGCGTCATCGTGCAGAAAGGTCATCACCCCCGCGATGCAGAGAATGCCCACCGGCAGATTGATGTAGAACACCCACCGCCAACTGAAGTCGTCGGTCAGCCAGCCGCCCAGCACCGGCCCGATGATCGGCGCGACCATCACCCCCATGCCCCAGACCGCCATGGCCGGGCCGCGCTCCTCCAGGGTGAACAGGTCCAGCATCACGGCCTGCGACAGCGGCATCATCGCCGCGCCGAAGATGCCCTGCATCACCCGAAACAGCACGATCTGCTCCAGGCTCTGCGCCGCGCCGCACAGGGCCGAGGAGACGGTGAAGCCGATGATCGACACCATGAAGACATTCTTGCGGCCGAACCGCCCGGCCAACCAGCCGGTCATCGGTGTCATGATCGCGGTGGCGATAATGTAGGAGGTCAGGACCCAGGTGATCTGATCGGCCGAGGCGGACACCGATCCGGCCATGTGCGGCAGGGCCACATTGGCGATGGTGGTGTCCAGGGCGGTCATGATCGTCGCGAGCATGATCGAGATGGTGATCATGCCGCGGTTGGCCACCGCCGGCTCGGCTATCGCGATACTCGCCAAGGTTTCCGCCGCTATGCCGCCAATCCGCCCTTAGCCGTGCATTCCACCCCTGGCGAAGCGATGCAAGGCATTTGACTAAGGCCGCGCTTGCGCCGACCGTGAGCGCTTGGACCGGCCCCTGCAGAGCTTTGCGCGATCCAGCGCGACCCACGTGGCCTTCGCCTTTCTGGCCATGGGCGGCTGGGCGGTATTCGCCAACCACCGGCATGGCCTGGAGCGGGCGGCGATCAGCGGTCTGGCGCAGGGGACGGTTTCCGGGCTGCTCACGCTCGGCCTGAAGCGGTTCCTGGAAGCCGCGGCGGCGCGCCTGCCAGACCTCGCGGCGACGATCCTGCCGCCCTCGCTGAGCTGCGTGGTGGTGCTGATCATCCTGCTCACCGTCCACCATCTGGCCGGCACGCCCAACGTCTGGGCGACCATCTCCATCCCCTACGCCGTGTCATCCAGCTATGCGTGGATCTATTCGGCGCTGCTTGTGATGGGACGCAGGCGGAGGCGGTCAGCGCACGGATAATCCCCCGTCGATCACCAGCTCGGCGCCGGTGACATAGCGGGACTCATCCGAGGCCAGCCACAGCACGCCATTGGCGATATCTTCCGGCACGCCCTTGACGCCCAGGGGCACCGCCATGGTCGACATGGCGTCCAGGTCCGGCGGAGCGTTGGTCCCGGCGCCTGTGGGATTGGTGATGCTCAGCCAGATCGGCGTCTCGATCAGGCCCGGGTGAACGGAATTGACCCGGACCCCGTCGTGCATCTGACCGCACTCCAGCGCCACCGCCTTGGTGAGCAGCCGCACTGCGCCCTTGGTGGCGCAATAGCCGGCCAGGATGGCCGAACCCTTCAGGCCCGCCACGGACGACATGTTGATGATCGAGCCGCCATTTCCGGCCTTCCGCATCAGCTTCAGGCCATGCTTGATGCCCAGGAAAACCCCCTCGACATTGATCGCCTGCTGCTTGCGCCAGTCGGCCAGGCTCATTTCGGTGATGGACGGGCAGCCGATGCCGATGCCGGCATTGTTGACCAGGATGTCGAGCCGGCCGTGCAGCTTCTCCACCTCGGCCACGACCGAGATCCACTCGTCCTCGCTGGTGACGTCATGGTGCAGGTAGGTGGCCTTCAGGCCTTCCTTGACGAGGTCCTCGGCGAGCCACTGGCCCTTGTCGTCCTGGATGTCGGTGATCACCACCGCGGCGCCCTCGCGCGCCAGCAGCTGGGCGCAGCCCGCGCCGATACCGCTGGATCCGCCGGTGACCAGCGCCACCTTCCCCGCAACCCGTCCCATGACCGCCTCCTCCGCTGTTGTTGAGACTGGTTCTACACGGCGAGGACGACGGGCCAAGCGTAACTTTGGGGCAAGGGACCGCGAGGGTGACGGGTGATAAATGTTCTCTATTTGTTCTTGATTGTGTCGCGACGAAGGCGTATCTGCACAGGCTATCATGGAGGGCTGAATGCAGATCAGGTTGCACGATCGGTCAGGAACCGCCGGGCGATCCAAGGGGCTGTCCTACGATGGCGACGGTCTCTGGCTCGGCGGCGATCATGCGCTGATCGAGGCGACGGAAGGTCTGTTCGGCCGCGTCTTCCGCCGACGGACAATTGAGCAAATCAACCACCTGCTGTCGGCGGGTTACGGCGCGCCTGTCGACCTGTCGGCGCGGGAGCCTTTGCTGGACCGCATCGCCGACTGCCTGATCAAGGGCGATGTCGCCCATGCCCAATTGCTGGCATTGCAGCTGCGCCTTCCCGATCTACCGGACGAGGCGGCCGCCGACCGGCTGGCCAAGGCGGAAAGCCTGCTGCGGTTCAATCCCAACCACGACGCGCTCGGCCGCTTCGCCTCGGCCCCGGACGATGGCGCCAGCACACGGGCTCAGCCGCCGGACGCGGATATCCGCCGAGCCGCAGCCTCGGCGCTCGACGCCGAGGGTCATTCGCCCATCCAAGGAGAATTTACCGATCCCTATCTGAACGCGCTGAACGATCTGGCGAATGGCAAGCCGCTTCCGACCGGCCAGCCGACGCCCAATCTCGATCGTTATTTGAATCCCACAACGGCCTTACAGCCGGCGAGGCCGGACGAGCTGTTTGGCCCGGTGACGCTGAACGCCAGCGACCTTGAGCTGGCAAAGCGGCTGAATGAATATCTGGCGGGGCAAAAATCGAAGCTGGGGGGCTACGGCGACCGCATCGTCTATTGGGGCAAGACCGTCGATATCGACCCCCGGCTGCTTGTCGCCCTCGCCGGCGCCGAAACCGGGTTCGGCGCGCACATCAACAAAGGCGCCAACAACTATTGGAACTGGCTGTGGGCGAAGCCGACGTCCCACTCCTCGTTCCCGACCGTTGATCGCGGCATACAATCCGTCGCGCGCGGCCTTGACCGGAATTTCGACCTGAGCAGCCTTCGCTTTTACGATGGCCAGGCAAGGGCTCAACCCGAGGCAAAAAACTACTATTGCACGTCAGGCTGTACTGGGACCGCGATGCTTTATTCCGTGTTCAAGAAGCTCGGCGGCGATCCGGATCAGCTGAGTTTCGACGAAAACTATCGCCCGCATAAGCCCAAAGGAAATTGGCCATGAGACTGGCATACCTGCTCGCCGTCCCGGCGCTGCTGGCCGCGTCCGCCCCCTAAGCGGCGCTCGCTTGGCACAGGTTTGTCAGCCCGACCGGCTTTTCTGTCGAATATCCGCTAGCGTGGAGCGACCCGCGGCTCGACCGGACGTCCCACGCCAAGCCATTGATCTGGCGCACATCCGAATGCCCCGAGTTTGCCTTGAATTACATCAAGCCCGACGACGATCACGCCGGCGCGCCCTACTACCCCGGCCAATTTTCAATTGGCGAGCTGGAAATGGAGCATACCATCTCGGTACAGGACGAGAAAAACTTCATTACAAAAAACGAAGATAAGATATCGAAGATATACAATACTGAACTCAATCACAGCAGCACGGATCGCTGTGGAAATGTAACCGTCATAGAGTCATCGGGACCAATAGGGCCATTCGGCCAACCCGGCGCCAATAGACCCTGGCTTCAAAACAAAACCGATATCATATGCGCCATAGGAAAACGAAAATTCAGATTCTCTCTATATTACGCAAACAATGACGCCCGCGCGGATGAATTCAGTAGGCTGCTGATCGAGATGACCAGGAGCTTTCGTCTGATACCGGTGAAGCATAAGGGGCCGTATTGCACATTGGCCGGAATCTAGGCGCCCTAGATGGTTCTCGCGTTTGCGCACCATTGAGGGCGGCTCAACACTGACTCAATAGCTCTGCAGTGACCGCACCTCGAGGTCGGCTTCCACGCCGATGGCCTGGGCGGCGGCCAGGGCGCCGGCGGTGGTGGTGTAGTAGGGAATCTTGCCCATCAGGGCGGTGCGGCGGATGGAGAAGCTATCCTCCAGCGACTGCTTGCCCTCGGTGGTGTTGATCACCAGCTGGACCTCGCCGTTCTTCATCGCATCGACGATGTTCGGCCGGCCTTCCAGCACCTTCTTGATCGGCTCGACCGTCAAGCCTTCACCCGACAGGAAGGCGCAGGTGCCGGCGGTGGCGATCACCTTGAAACCCTTGTCGATCAGCAGGCGGACGCTGTCGACCACATAGGGCTTGTCGCTCTCGCGTACGGACACGAACACGCAGCCGGTCTTGGGCAGCACGGTGCCGCCGCCGAGCTGGCTTTTGGCGAAGGCGCGGGCGAAGGCGGGCGCCAAGCCCTCGCCCGGCCGGCGCCAATCCAAGCCCATGACCTCGCCGGTGGAGCGCATCTCCGGCCCCAGCACCGTGTCGACGCCCGGGAAGCGGGCGAAGGGGAAGACCGCCTCCTTCACCGCGATATGGTCGTAAGGGCGATCGGCCAGGCCGAACGAAGCCAGGGACTGGCCCGCCATGATCTTGGCGGCGATGGCGGCGATGGGCGCGCCGATGGTCTTGGCCACGAAAGGCACCGTCCGGCTGGCGCGCGGATTGACCTCCAGCACGAAGATGCGCGGGCTGTCCGACAGCGGCTCCTCGATGGCGAACTGCACATTCATCAGACCGCGCACACTCAGCGCGAAGGCCATGTCCGCCGTCTGCCGCTTCAGCTCGGCTATGGTCTCGGGCTTGAGCGAGAAGGGCGGCAACGAGCAGGCCGAGTCGCCCGAGTGCACCCCGGCCTCCTCGATATGTTCCATGACGCCGGCGACAAACACGGTCTCGCCATCGCACAGGGCGTCCACATCCACCTCGGTGGCGCGGCTCAAATATTGGTCGATCAGCACCGGGCTATCACCAGACACCTGCACGGCGGTGCGGATGTAGCGATCCAGCTGCTCGTCGTCGCGGACGATCTCCATCGCCCGCCCACCGAGCACATAGGACGGCCGGATCACCACCGGATAGCCCACCTTATGCGCCCCGGCGAAGGCCTCCTCGGCGCTGCGGGCGATGGCGTTGATCGGCTGCGCGATCTCGAGTTTGTGCAGCAGCTGCTGGAACCGCTCGCGGTCTTCGGCCAGGTCGATGGCGTCCGGGCTGGTGCCCAGGATCGGCACGCCGGCGTCTTCCAGCGCCTGCGCTAGCTTCAGCGGCGTCTGGCCGCCGAACTGGACGATCACGCCCAGGAGCTCGCCCTTGGCCATCTCGACCGCGATCAACTCCAGCACGTCCTCGGCGGTCAGCGGCTCGAAATAGAGCCGGTCGGAGGTGTCGTAGTCGGTGGAGACGGTCTCGGGGTTGCAGTTGACCATGATCGACTCCACGCCGATCTGGTCCAGCGCAAAGGCCGCGTGGCAGCAGCAGTAGTCGAACTCGATCCCCTGCCCGATCCGGTTAGGACCGCCGCCGAGGATGATCGCCTTCTTCCGGCCCGATGGTTCGGATTCGCACGCCGGCGCCTGGCCAAAAGCGCCGCTCTCGTAGGTGGAATACATATAGGGCGTGGTGGCGCGGAACTCGCCGGCGCAGGTGTCGATGCGCTTGTACACCGGCCGCACGCCCACCTCGTGGCGCACCTTGCGCACCTGGGCCTCGGTCTGGCCGGTCAGCTTGGCCAGCCGGGCGTCGGAGAAGCCCATGGCCTTCAGCTTGCGAAGTTTGGCCGGGTCGGCGGTCAGACCATGGCTGCGCAGTCCGGCTTCGGTGCGGACGATCTCCTCGATCTGACGCAGGAACCAGGGCTCGTAGGAACAGGCCGCCTCGATTTCCTCGACGGTCAGGCCGTGGCGGAAGGCTTGGGCGATCACCCGCAAACGGTCGGGCGTCGGCACGCCCAGGGCCCGCACCACCGCGGCGCGGCCGGGGCCGTCGTCATCGGCGCCGGGGATATCGATCTCGTCCAGGCCGGTCAGCCCGGTTTCCAGCCCGCGCAGGGCCTTCTGCAGCGATTCCTGGAAGGTGCGGCCGATGGCCATGACCTCGCCCACCGACTTCATCGAGGTGGTCAGATAGGGGTCGGCGCCGGGGTATTTCTCGAAGGCGAAGCGCGGGATCTTAGTGACGACATAGTCGATCGACGGCTCGAACGCCGCCGGCGTCGCACCCGTGATGTCGTTCATCAGCTCATCAAGAGTGTAGCCCACGGCCAGCCGCGCGGCGACCTTGGCGATGGGAAAGCCGGTAGCCTTGGACGCCAGCGCCGAGGACCGCGACACCCGCGGGTTCATCTCGATCACCAGCATGCGCCCGTCGCGGGGGTTCAGCGCGAACTGCACGTTCGATCCGCCGGTCTCGACGCCGATCTCGCGCAGCACCGCGATCGAGGCGGCGCGCATGCGCTGATATTCCTTGTCCGTCAGCGTCAACGCGGGCGCCACGGTGATGGAATCACCCGTGTGAACGCCCATCGGGTCGATATTCTCGATCGAGCAGACGATGATGCAGTTGTCGTTCTTGTCGCGAACGACCTCCATCTCATACTCCTTCCAGCCCAGCACGCTCTCCTCGATCAGGACCTCGTGGGTGGGGGAAAGGTCGATCCCGCGTTCGACGATCTCGCGGAATTCCTCGACGTTATAGGCTATGCCGCCGCCGGTGCCGGCCAGGGTGAAGGACGGCCGGATGATCGCCGGCAGGCCGACGAACTCCAGCCCCTCATGGGCCTCTTCAAGCGTGTGGGCGACGCGGGACTTGGGGCTCTCCAGCCCCAGGTGATCCATGGCGTCGCGGAATTTCTGCCGGTCCTCGGCCTTGTCGATCACGTCGGCCTTGGCGCCGATCATCTCGACGCCGTACTTGGCCAGCACGCCCGAGGCTTCCAGCGCCAGCGCCGTATTCAGCGCGGTCTGGCCGCCCATGGTGGGCAGCAGGGCGTCGGGCCGCTCCTTCTCGATGATCTTGGTGACCATGGCCGGGGTGATCGGCTCGATATAGGTCGCGTCGGCCACGTCCGGGTCGGTCATGATCGTGGCCGGGTTGGAATTGACCAGGATGATCCGATAGCCCTCGGCGCGAAGCGCCTTGCAGGCCTGCACCCCAGAATAGTCGAACTCGCAGGCTTGACCGATGACGATAGGGCCGGCGCCAATGATCAGGATCGAGGAAATATCGGTGCGTTTGGGCATGGGTTCTCGCGCGCAAAGGCGAGGTCGCGCCGTCTCGCGCGTCCCTCACCGACAGATTGTAGGTTAAGCGGCTCGTTTAGAGGGGGACTCGGGAGAGCGCAAGCAGATCAGCGCTTCGCATCCATCATCTCGGCGAAGCGCTGGAACAGGTAGAGTGAATCCGTCGGGCCTGGCGAGGCTTCAGGGTGGTGCTGGACCGACAGGATGGGTTTTCCCTCCACCGCGAAGCCCGCATTGGTGCCGTCGAACAGGGAGATATGGGACTCCGACATGCCGGGGCTGAAGGTCTCGCGATCCACGGTAAAGCCGTGGTTCATGGAGACGATCTCCACCTTGCCGGTGGTCAGGTCTTTCACCGGATGGTTGGCGCCATGGTGGCCCTGTTCCATTTTGCGGGTCGCCGCGCCCAGGGCCAGGGCCAGCATCTGGTGGCCGAGGCAGATGCCGAACACCGGCGTGCCGCTATCGATAATCTTGCGGATTTCCGGCACCGCATAATCGCCGGTCGCCGCCGGATCCCCGGGGCCGTTGGAGAGCAGCACCCCGTCCGGCTTGCGGGCCAGGATGGCCTCGGCGCTGGTCGAAGCAGGGACCACCGTGGCTCTGGCGCCGACGCTGGTCAGGGCGCGCAGGATGTTGCGCTTGATCCCATAGTCGACGACCACGACCTCGTACTTGGGCTGGTCCATCGGGCCTTCGTAACCGCCGGGCCAGGCCCACAGGCCCTCGTCGAACACGAAGGGCTGCAGGCAGGTGGCGTCCTTGGCGAGATCAAGGCCAACGAGACCCTTCCAGGCCTGGGCCTGGGCCAACAGCGCCGGGATGTCGAATTCGCCGTCGGGGTTATGGGCGATCACCGCATGCGGCATGCCCTTCTCGCGGATCGACAGGGTCAGCGCCCGGGTGTCGATGCCGGCGAGCGCGATGACGCCGCGCCGCTTCAGCCAGCCGTCCAGGTCGGCGTCAGCCCGCCAATTGGCCGGCGGCGTCGGCAGGTCGCGGAAGACCGCGCCCCGCGCCGCGGTGGCGGAACCATCGCCGAACTGTTCGATGTCCTCGACGTTCACCCCAGTATTGCCCACGTGCGGGAAGGTGAAGGCGACGATCTGGGCCATGTAGGATGGGTCGGTCAGGATCTCCTGATACCCGGTCATGGCGGTGTTGAAACAGACCTCGCCCAGGGCCTCGCCGGCCGCGCCGACGCCGATCCCCTCGAACACCGTCCCATCCGCCAGGACCAGAACGCCCGTGGCGCCAGACTTGAGCTTCTCGGCCATGTCCGACTCCTTTTGATGGTTCAGCGGATGCATATTTGCAAAAAGGCGGGCTGGAGTCGCCCCCGCCCGCCACGCAAACGGCGGCGTACTTAGGGGCGTGGGCGGAGTCGGTCAACCCCGCCGGGGGTGATCACCCCACACTATGTCACAACCACGTCCGCTCGCGCGTCCTGTCTTCGTCCATCCCGGAGAAGACAATGCGGCGATCCCTTGAAATCGGACTGAGCGGGCTGTTGGCGGCCGTGCTCGGCGCGAACGCCTTGACCATGCTGTTCGCCGCGCCCTGGTGGTACGGCGCCGTGCCGGGCGTGGCGGCGAGCGGCCCCTACAACGCCCACTTCATCGAGGACATCGGCGCCATCTATCTGGTGACGGCCGCGACCTTCGCCGCCTTTGCGTGGCGCCCGGCGCAAGCCGCGCCAGCCCTGGCCGCGACGACGGCCTTCCTGATTCTGCATGCGGCGATCCACCTCGCCGCCGCCCTGCACAGCCCGGTTTGCGGCCAGGACCTGGCCCGCGATTTTCCGGGCGTCTTTCTTCCCGCGCTGATCGGCGCGGGCCTGATCGTCTCACGTCTCAATGAAAAGGAGCCCCGTTATGCTTAGAGCCTTCCTCCACGCCCAGATCGCCAAGATGGAGCGGACTTGGAACTATGATGCGCGGTATCTGCACGAAATCATCCAGGCGAGCCCTGGCTCGGCGTTCCGGTTCGGCATGGTCACCGGCATGGTGAACCGCCGAGATGCGCCAGCCGACGCCTTGGTCGCCGCCGGCGTGGTTGGGACCCTGGCGGAGGACTGCGGCCCCTGCACCCAGATCTGCGTCGACATGGCCACCGCGCAGGGCGTGCGTCCGGCCGTGGTGCGCGCCATTCTCGCCGGCGATGAACGGGCCATGGGCGAGGACGCCGCGCTCGGCTATCGTTTCGCCCGCGCCGCCCTGGAACGGCGCCTTGAGGAGGCCGACGCGGTGCGCGACGAGGTCGTGAAGCAATGGGGGCAGAAGGGTCTGGTCGCCCTGGCGCTCGCCGTCACCACCGCCCGCATCTATCCGACCGTCAAATACGCCATGGGTCACGGCAAGACCTGTTCGCGCGTGACCGTGGCCGGCGAGACCGCACCGCATCACGCGCCGGTGGTCATCACCATGGGCGAGCTGGCCGCATGACCCAGCAGGCCGCCGACGCCAGTATCGACGCCTTCGCCGCCGCCCGGCCACGCCTTATCAGGTTGGCCTATCGGATGCTGGGGTCGGTGGCCGAGGCCGAGGACGTGGCGCAGGACGCCTGGCTGCGTTGGAGCGGGGCGGACGCCACGGCGGTCGCCGATCCAGCCGCCTGGTTGGTGCGCACGGCCACGCGCCTCTGCCTCGACCGGCTGAGGGCGGCCCGCACCCAGCGCGAGGCCTATCGCGGGCCGTGGCTGCCCGCGCCCCTGGTCGAGGACCTGGCGGTCGATCCTGTGGAACGGGCGGAGGAGGTCTCCGTGGCCTTCCTGCTGACGCTGGAGCGGCTGTCGCCGCTGGAGCGCGCGGTCTTCCTGCTGCACGAGGTGTTCGAAAGCGACTACGCCGAGATCGCCGAGACCCTGGGCCGCAGCGAAGCAGCCTGCCGCCAGCTCGCGGCCCGCGCCCGCGAACACGTCCGCGAGGCCCGTCCAAGGTTCTCGGTCCCGCAGGAGGCGGCGAGCCGGCTGGTGACCGCCTTCATCGACGCCGCCCGCCGCAGCGACCTGACCGCGCTCAAGGGCATGCTGGCCGAAGATGCGGTGCTGATCACCGACGGCGGCGGCAAGCGTAAGGCGGCCCTGCGCGTGATGACAGGACCGGACGACATGATGGCCCTGGTGCGCGGCCTGATGTGGCGCGGCTACATCGAGCCGGCCACCGCGGCGCGGCCGGCCAGGATCAACGGCTATCTGGGCGTGGTGATCGAAGCCGAAGACGGCCCCTTCACTGTCTCGTTCCAGCCTCAATCCGATACCCAGCTGGCCGCCATCTATGTGGTGCGCAACCCGGATAAGCTGCGCCATCTGGCCGGCTGAGGTTGGCGGCCAAGGCAGCCCACCCTACCTTCGCCATCATGCCTGTCTGGTCACAATATCTGATCGCCCTCGCCGCGCTGTGCGTGCTGGCGCCGTTCGTGGCGCGGCTAGCGAGGCGCATTGGCGGTAGGGCGCGCGGCGGACTGATGATGGCCGGCATCCTGCTGGGCCTGGGCGAGGTGGTCGATCCGCCGTCGAAACATGTCATCGAGGCTCAGGGCGGCGAGGAAAAGCCTTCGCCGGAAAACGACGAACCCGTGGAGCCTTAAGAACCGGGCGTCTTAAGAGCGTTGCGCTCGGCTTCGGAAATCGGCGCCTGCAGGTCGAGAATATGGACTGGAAACGCTCGCGGTTCATGTTCGCGCCAAGGACCCACGGTGGCCATGCCGACCAGCAGGATCAGGGCGGCGCCGAACGCGGCGAGCATGCCGCCCAGGAGGCCATTGGGACCCGCAATGACGACTCTTCGGCGACCGCTCACGCCGGCCCGCACCAGCAGAACGCCCATAAAGATAGCGGCCACGGCGAGGATGACCGCAAAGGCATAGACGAGCTGTTGGAGATCGTAGGGCGCCAAAAGGCGGGTATGATTGTCCATGGTACGCCTTCTCGTTGGAATGCAATCACCACTGCTGTGAAGTAAACGCGCGAGTCCGGGCTTTGGCAACATCACGATCGGCGCCCGCGACCAAAGCGCCCATACGCGCCTGTCGAACCTCGGCCCTATCCGCGCTATGATCAGTTTGTGCGCTTCGACGACCGCTTCCTTGATGAAATCAAATCGCGCCTGCGCCTGTCCGATGTGATCGGCCGCAGCGTGAAACTGCGTCGGCAGGGCCGCGAGTATGTGGGCCTGTCGCCCTTTTCCAAGGAGAAGACCCCCTCCTTCTACGTCAACGACGAGAAGGGCTTCTTCCACGACTTCTCGTCCGGCAAGCACGGCGACCTGATCAGCTTCCTGCAGGAGACCGAAAGGCTGTCCTTCGTGGAGGCGGTGGAAAGGCTGGCGTCCGAGGCCGGCGTCGCCCTGCCCGTCGCCGATCCGCGCGCGGTCGAGCACGAGAAGGCGCGCCAGAGCCTGTCGGACTGGCTGACCCTGGCCGCCAAATGGTTCGAAGCCGAGCTGCGCCGGCCCGTGGGCGCCGAAGCGCGCGCCTACCTGAACCGGCGCGGCCTGCCCGAGGACGAATGGGCCCGGTTCGGCCTGGGCTATGCGCCGCAAGGCCGCACGGCCCTGAAGGACTATCTGATCGCCAAGGGCGCGGCGCCGGGCGAGCTGGTGGACGCGGGCCTGCTGATCGCGCCCGAGGACGGCGGCTCGCCCTACGACCGGTTCCGCGAGCGGGTCATTTTCCCGATCACCGACCAGCGCGGCCGGGTGGTGTCCTTTGGCGGCCGGGCGCTGAACCCCGACGCCAAGGCCAAATATCTGAACGGCCCGGAGACCGAGCTCTTCCACAAGGGCGCCATGCTTTACGGCATGGCCGAGGCCCGCAAGCTGCTGGCCGCCGCCAATGCGGACGCCGCCCTGGTGGTGGTGGAAGGCTATATGGACGCCATCGCCTGCCAGCGCGCCGGCGTCGCGACCGTGGCGCCCATGGGCACGGCCCTGACCGAGGAGCAGATGGAGGCGCTGTGGCGCGTCCATCCCGAACCCACCCTCTGTTTCGACGGCGACAAGGCCGGCCAGCGCGCCGCCTTCCGCGCCATCGACCGCGCCCTGCCTTTGCTCAAGGCCGGCAAATCTTTCCAATTCGCCCTGGTCACCGGCGGTAAGGACCCCGACGATGTGTTGCGCGAACAGGGCGCTGGGGCCTTAAGGGCACAACTTGCCCAGACCCAACCCTTCGTGGAGGTATTGTTTGCCCGCGAGCGCGATTTGGAGCCGCTGGACACCCCTGAACGGAAGGCGGCCCTGAAGGCGCGTCTGCGCACCGCCGCGTCGGCGATCCAGGACCCGGACCTGTCGAGCGCCTATCGCGACGACTTCTTTCGCCGCCTCGACGCCCTCCACGGCCGCGCGCCTGCCCGCCGCGCCGCGAGCGCAGGCCGCACGTCCTGGCGCCGCGACCCGCGCCGGCCTGAGTATGAGGACGCGCCGATGACCGCCTCCGGCCGCGCGGGCGGCCCGGCCCTGCGCCGCCAGGTCGATAGCTGGCCCGCCGCCCTGGCCCAATACGCCCTCTCCGACCCAGCCTGTCTGGACCCCTATCTGGAGAGCTTGGAGACGGATGGATTCGGCGATCCGGCGCTGGACGAATTGGCGAAAGAAATCATCCGCCTGCGACTCGATGCCGATATCCTTGACTCAAGCGCTCTCGCACGCCATCTGGCGTCTGGAGGATACGGCGCGTTGCTCGGTGAAATCGACAAGGCGGCTTCGAAATCGAAAGCCCCTTTCCTTAAATCGGACCTTCAACCAGCCATCGCCCGGTCCCAGTGGTCAAACGTTTTCGAGAAGCTGTCGCGTTCAGCGGCTCTCGATCGCGCCATCAATTCGGCCAAGAGCGATCTTGCCGGACGCGATGGCATGATCGCGCTGGAGCGCATGAAGGCGGAGCGCGATGCGTTGAAACGTTTGATCGGAATGGGAACGGATTGGGTGGATGGCGGGTCTTAGTATTAAGACTGGCCGAAACTTTGCATGGGAAATTTACCCTGTGCGCGGCTTTCATTGCTCCGCGCAGGGCTCGGAGATTTAAATGAGCGAAACGACCGAAGCCCCCGAGGGCGGCTCCACCGACGGGCCCCTGCTCGACCTTACGGACGCTGGCGTCAAGAAATTCATCAAGCAGGCCAAGACCCGCGGCTACGTCACGATGGACGAGCTGAACAAGGTCCTGCCTTCGGAAGAAGTCACCTCCGAAGCCATCGAAGACACCCTCGCCATGTTGAGCGAGATGGGCGTCAACGTGGTGGAAGCCGAAGAGGACGCCGAAGTCCCCGAGGGCGGCGAAGTGGCCGTCCGCGAGGAAACCGCTGTCGCCGAAGCGGCCGACAAGCAGAGCAATTTCGACCGCACGGACGATCCGGTGCGGATGTATCTGCGCGAAATGGGCTCGGTCGAGCTGCTCAGCCGCGAGGGCGAAATCGCCATCGCCAAGCGCATCGAGGCTGGCCGCGACACCATGATCCGCGGCCTGTGCGAAAGCGCCCTGACCTTTGAAGCCATCATGGTGTGGCGCGAGGAACTGGGCGGCGGCCGCATCCTGCTGCGCGAGGTCATCGACCTCGACCAGACCTATGTCCGTATCAACGGCGTGGCCATCGCGCCCGCCCTGCCCGGCGAAGCCGCCGAGGGCGAGACCGAGGAAGCCGCCCCCGCCGCCGAAGGCGCTGATGGCGAGCCCCGCGCCGAGGGCGAGAGCGACGACGACGACGATTTCGACGACGGCGCCGGCCCCACGGTCAGCGCCATGGAGGCGGAACTGCGTGAAGGTGTGATGGCCACCCTGGACGCTATCGCCGGCGAATTCGAAAACTTCCGCTCCCTGCAGGAGCGGCTGGTGCGCCACCGCCTGAAGGGCGAGGACCTGCCGGACGCCGACCGCAAGGCCTATGAGGGCTCGACGGGCACGATCGTCCAGCACCTGAAGAGCCTGACGCTCAACAACAACCGGATCGAGGCGCTGGTCGACCAGCTCTATGCGATCAACCGCCGCCTGATGGGCCTGGAAGGCCGGCTGCTGCGCCTGGCCGACAGCTATGGCATCAGCCGCGTGGAATTCCTGCGCGCCTATTTCGGCGCCGAGCTGAACCCGCAGTGGGGCGACCACGTCAAGGCGCTGGGCATCCGCTGGACCAAGTTCATCGAGAACGACAACGGCCAGATCGGCGACATCCGCCAAGAGATCGCCGCCCTGGCCACCGAGACCGGCGTGCCGATCGACGACTATCGCCGCATCGTCCAGACCGTGCAGAAGGGCGAGCGCGAAGCTCGTCAGGCCAAGAAGGAAATGGTCGAGGCCAACCTGCGCCTCGTCATCTCCATCGCCAAGAAATACACCAACCGCGGCCTGCAGTTCCTGGACCTGATCCAGGAGGGCAACATCGGCCTGATGAAGGCGGTGGATAAGTTCGAATACCGCCGCGGCTACAAGTTCTCCACCTACGCCACCTGGTGGATCCGTCAGGCGATCACCCGCTCGATCGCCGACCAGGCCCGCACCATCCGCATCCCGGTGCATATGATCGAGACGATCAACAAGATCGTCCGCACCAGCCGCCAGATGTTGCACGAAATCGGCCGCGAACCGACCCCGGAAGAGCTGGCCGAAAAGCTGGCCATGCCGCTGGAAAAGGTGCGCAAGGTGCTGAAGATCGCCAAGGAGCCCATCTCCCTCGAAACCCCGATCGGCGACGAGGAAGACTCCCACCTGGGCGACTTCATCGAGGACAAGAACGCCATCCTGCCCATCGACGCGGCGATCCAGTCCAACCTGCGCGAGACCACCACCCGCGTGCTGGCGTCCCTGACGCCGCGCGAGGAACGGGTCCTGCGCATGCGCTTCGGCATCGGCATGAACACCGACCACACCCTGGAAGAAGTCGGCCAGCAGTTCTCGGTCACCCGCGAACGCATCCGCCAGATCGAAGCCAAGGCCCTGCGCAAGCTGAAACACCCCAGCCGCAGCCGCAAACTGCGCAGCTTCCTGGATAGTTGACGGATCGCGACGGCTGGCGGAGGCTCAGGTCATGGCCGATGATGGAATGACCCTGAACATCGACGAAGCTTTGGCCCGACGACTGCGTGACGCCGCGCAGTCGGCTGGCGAAAGTGTCGAGGTCTATGCTCGGCAGGCGCTTGAAGCTTTTTCAGGCGCGGACGAAGGCGACTGGGACGAGGCGCTTCGGCGCCTCGAAGAGTTCGATCGTACCGGTGAATCGGTAGACGCCGAAGAGGCGTTCGCAGCCGTCCGCGCTAGTCTCGAAAAGCGACTTCAACAGCGTTGAAACGCCCAGTTCGGATGTTGACGGCCGCTAACCGCGACGTGGTTAGGTTGACCGACTTCTTGGCCGAGCGGAATCCGAAGGCAGCGCTACGCGCGAACGAAGCATTGGCTGAAGCGACCCTGTCGCTATCCGAAATGCCCGAACGCGGTCGTCTTGTGGCGGAGGGCCTCAGGGAACTCGTGGTGCGTTTCGGCCGAGGCGCCTACATCATTCAGTATCGCGTCGAGCCAGACCGAGTTGTCATTGCCCGCATCTTCCATAGCCTCGAAGATCGGCCGCACTAGCTCCCTTTCGTTGTGCCCTCGACCGGCGTCAAAAACGTCCGCTCCTCTTTCAGGATGAACCGCTTGTCCTGGGCGAACTGGAAGTTCGCCATCGCCGCCAGGTCGGTCCGCAGGCGCGCGCGGTACGCCTCATAGGCGGCCAGGCTGTCGAAACTGATCAGCGCCAACGCCACATAGTTGGTCCCCTCGTGCGGCAGGAAGTAGCCGATCAGGTCGCCGCCGCAGGCGGGGATGATCGTACCCCAGTTGCGCGAATAGGTCTCGAACGCATCACGCTGGAACGGGTCGATCTCGTAGCGGATGCAGCAGGTGATGGTCATGGCGCCCTCCAATCAAGCGCCGCATCTCTAGCCGCCTGGTGTGCCGTCATGGTTCGCTTGTGGTCGAACCATGATGGACAAGCGGCGCAAGCCGGATCATGAAACCAGGCATGAAAGATGGCCCCGACATCGCCCGCATCGCCGCCCTGGTCGGGGACCCGGCGCGGGCCAATATGCTGACGGCCCTGGTGGGCGGCCTCGCCCTCACCGCCGGCGAGCTGGCGCGGGAGGCCGCGGTGACGCCGGCCACCGCCTCGTCCCACCTGGCCAAGCTGCAGGACGGCGGGCTGATCATTCAGCAGAAACAGGGCCGCCACCGCTATTTCCGCCTTTCGGACCCGGACGTCGCCGAGTTGCTCGAGCGCCTAATGGGCCTGGCCGCGCGCACCGGCCACGCCCGCACCCGGCCCGGACCTAAGGAGCCGGCCATGCGCCGCGCCCGGGTCTGCTATGACCACCTGGCCGGCGACCTCGGGGTACAGGCCTTCGACAGCCTGGCCCGGCGCGGCCTGATCGAGGCGGACGACGAGACCGTGACCCTCACCCCCGCCGGCGCGGCCTTCTTCACTGGCGAAGGCCTGGACATCCCCGCCCTGCAAACCAGCCGCCGGCCCCTGTGCAAACCCTGCCTGGACTGGAGCAACCGCCGCAGCCACCTGGCCGGCGCCCTGGGCGCGGCCATCCTCGACCGCCTGATCGCCCTGCGCTGGGCCAGGCGCGAGGCGGGCTCGCGAGTGGTCAGTTTCACCCGCGAAGGCGACGCCGAGTTCGCGCGGATGTTTCCGGCGGTGTGATGGATTTACACTCTAAAAAGGGCCCGTTCCCCAGGCCTTGTGCCTGGGGCCCATTGAACGCGAACGGATCGAAGGTCTCGCCGACATCGACATCGCGGGTAACGGCAAACGCCAGCGCTCACTGGACCCCAGGCACAAGGCCTGGGGAACACTGAAAAATGTGAAAGCGCTACTCCGCCGCCGCCACCGCGCGCTCGTACGCAAACCTCGGCCGCCAGCCATCCGCCCCTTCGGGCAGCATGTCGAACAGGTGCCAGGCGGCGTTGAAGTCGTCGCCGGGGCCGAGCTGGGTGTCGGACATGCGCAGGATCCGGTCGCCTTGCTTGCGGAACACCGAAATCCCCGGCCACCAGCCCTTCTCGCCGCGATAGCCCATGTCCTCGGCAAACGTCGTGCCCACATGGCTGACCATGGGAAACCGCCAGCCTCGGCTCGCGGCGAAGGCTTTCTGCACCTCGGGCGTATCCGGCGAGGAAATCACGAAGGCGGCGCGGTCGGCCAGGTGATCGTAGATGCCGTTATAGCCATCCGCCCACATGGTGCAGGCGACGCAAGCCCGGCCCATGTTGTGGATCATGAACAGGTCCTTCTTGGCCCCGAACAGCTGCGACAGCTTCACCGGCCCGTCGGGAGTCTGAAACTCATAGTCGGCGACCTGCTCCGGCTCGATCGCGGCCTGGACCTGGCGCATCTCGGCGCGCAGGCCTTCGATCCGTTTGCGATAGTCCTTCGGGCGGACATGCTTTCTGAATAGGCGCTCATTGCCCTTCGGCTTCGGCTTCGGCTTCGATGCGACCCAGGTGCCGCACCAGGGTGTCGAACTGCACCTGCCAGTATTTGGCGTAGCGATTGATCCAGGCCGCCGCCTGCGACAGCGGCTCGGCTTCCAGGCTGCACCGGCTGATGCGGCCAGACCGCGACTGGGTGATCAGCCCCGCCCGCACCAGCACCTGGATGTGGCGCGAGACCGCCTGCAGCGAGATGGCGAACGGCTCGGCCAGCTCGGACACCAGCAAGGCTTCCCCATCCAGCCGCTGCAAAATCGCACGCCGCACCGGATCCGACAGGGCGAAAAACACCCGATCAAGCTGCTCCTGCTCGACATCGACAGCGCCGCTGAGGGCGATTGGGGCGGGGGTGGACATGGCGCGACTTAATCAACACATTGGTTGATAGTCAATAAGCACGTTGACAAATCGCGATGAGCGCCGATGCACTTCGACGCGCCCAAAGAATTCACCACAGAGCACACAAAGGGCACGGAGAGGTTCCGTGCCCTTGAACGCCAGAGCGCAAGAATGAGAGGCGCGAAGCGCCTTAAGTCGGAGCAAAAGCTTGATGCGGGCGTGCGCCCGCCTTGGCGCGTCTCACGATGTAGCGCGCCCTCCGTGCTCTTCGTGTGCTCCGTGGTGAATCCTAGCGAAACCGCGGGCGCCCGCCGGCACGGGCGCCTCGCACCGTCAGGTCAGCGCCTCGTAGGTCATGTTCTGGAACACCGGCAGCGCCATCTGGCCCTCGCTCCGCTGGCCGGTGGCCAGCTGCGAGGCCGACTCCGGCTCCAGGGGCATGGCGTTCTGGATCATGTAGATCATGATCATGTCGTTGGCCGGATCGCCCCGCCACCAGGTGCCGAAGGCGCCCGGCCAGGAGAAGGCGCCGTTGGCGGTGGCGCCCATCCAGGCCTGTTTCTCCGCATCGTCGACGATGGACAGACCCAGGCCGAACCCCTGCCCCAGCCAGAACGGCAGGCCCATGAAGGTGATCGCGCGCTGTTCCGGCGTCAGCTGGTTGGTCATCATCAAATCGACGGTTTCGGCTTTCAGCAGCCGCACCCCGTCCACCTCGCCCTTGCCCATCAGCATGCGGATGAACTTCAGATAGTCGTCGGCCGTGGAGCACAGCCCCCCGCCGCCGCCCGTGAAGGCCGGAGGTGTGTCATACATCTTCATGGGCACGGGCTCGATCTGGCCGGTCTTGCCCAGGCGATAGACGGTGGCCGCCCGGTCGCGCTTGTCCAGGGGGAAGTAGAAGTCGGTGTCCGACATCCCCAGCGGCTTGAACACCCGGTCGATCAGGGACTGGCGGAACGGCTTGCCGTCGATGCGGCCGACGATATAGCCCAGCACGTCGGTGGCGTGGCTGTAGTGGAAGCGCTCGCCCGGCGGATAGGTCAGCGGCAGGTTGCCCAGCGCCGCCATCCAGGCGTCCGGCGTCATGTCGCTGTTCAGCACATCGCCCAGGGCCTTCTGGTGCGCATAGGCGATCGGCCCCACGCTGGTGAAGCCATAGGCCAGGCCCGCCCGGTGGGTCAGCAGATCCAGGATGGTGATGTCCCGCGGCGAGTCATAGACCGCGTCCAGCGGGCCGTCGGCGGCCTTCAGCACCTTCATATTGGCGAACTCGGGCGCCCATTTGGTGATCGGGTCGTCGAGCTTGAGCTTGCCCTCCTCCAGCTGCTGCAGGATGGCCACGGAGGTGATCGGCTTGGTCATGGAGGCGATGCGGAAGATGGTGTCCCGCTGCATCGGCGCCTTCTGCTCGATGTTGCGCCAGCCGATGGTGTTGACCTGGGCGACCTTGCCGTGGCGCCACAACAGGGTCACGGCGCCAGACAGCGTCCCGCCGTCCACGACGCCCTGAAGCATGGGCGCAATCGCCGCCAGCTTCTCCTTGGAAAACCCGCTCACGTCCAAGCTGGCGTCATCCATGCCGCATCCTCCGGTTTGAACCCGATCGTCAGTGTCGGGTGTAGGCGCGGAGGATAGCCGGGGTTTCTATGGGGCGGTAGGGGGACGTTGGGGAAGGGGGAGCATTGCAGCATTGCGTGAATGTTACCGTGCCCGACAAAGACTGGGCGGGATGATATATGCATCCCCATGATCCGCCGCCTCTTCCCCCTCCTCCTCACCGCCCTCCTCGCCCTCGCTGGCTGCTCCAAGGCCGCGCCGTTCGACCCAGCCCACGTCCCGCCGGCGCCGGACTACGCCCAGCCCTCCGCCTGGCTCGCCTTCCCCGGTCGCGATGGAATCGAGCGGTCGACGTCGCCGGGGATGGCGGCGGTGGATGAGGCTTCGGCGCCGGCGGATGTGTTTTTCATCCACCCCACCACCTATCTGCGCAACGACGTCTGGAACGCGGCCTATGACGCCGCGGGCGCCGACGCGCCCTACAATGGGCCAGTGCTGCTGAACCAGGTCAGCGCCTTCAACGGCTGTTGCCGGCTCTATGCGCCGCAGTACCGGCAGGCGTCGCTGAAAGCCTTAAGCAAGAGCCCGGCGGCGGTGGAGCTGGCCTATGGCGACGTGGCGCGGGCGTTCCGCTGGTATATCGCCCACGAGAACCACGGACGGCCCTTCATCCTCGCCTCGCACAGCCAGGGCACGGCGCATCTGGTGCGGCTGTTGCAGCAGGAGGTGCTGGGCACGCCGCTGGCGGGGCGACTGGTGGCGGCCTATGCGGTGGGCGGCTATACGCCGGCCAGCTTCGCCAGCCTCGGCCTGCCGACCTGCGAGAGCCCGCGCCAGACCGGCTGCATCGTCTCCTGGAACACCGCCCAGGCGGGGCGGAAGGGCGCGCGGATTCTGATCGACAACAAGACCTATTGGTGGGACGGCGCCGAGAAGAGCCAGGGCCAGGCGCCGGCGATCTGCGTCAATCCCCTGACCTGGAACGAGACCGGCGCGGCGCCCGCCAGCGCCAACCCCGGCAGCCTGCCGTTCCCGCCGGCGCCCTTCCCCACCAAGGCCGGGATTCTGCCGGCCCTGACCCCGCATCTGACCGGCGCCCAGTGCCGCGACGGCCTGCTGACGGTGGACATCCCCGGCGACGCGCCCAAGGGCTTCCACGACACCATCAGCCTGCTGACCGGGAGTTATCACCTGACGGATTACGGGGTGTTCTACGCCGCGATCCGCGCCAACGCGGTGGACCGGGTGGCGGCGTGGGGGGCTGGGCGCTAACCGTTTTCCTTCTCCCTCTTGCGGGAGAAGGTGGCCCGAAGGGCCGGATGAGGGGTCGCGCCGGCGGTCCTGAGTTCCTGCAAACAGACTATCGGATAAGCCGGCGCGGCCCCTCATCCGTCAGGCTTCGCCTGCCACCTTCTCCCGCAAGGGGAGAAGGAATCCGGATTCAAATTCCTTCCACCCCATTAACCATCCGCCGCTAAACTCGCGCCTATGCGCGTGGCGACGATCATTCAGGCCCGGATGGGCTCGACGCGGCTGCCGGGGAAGGTGTTGCTCGACCTCGGCGGGCGCACGGTGCTGGCGCGGGTGATCGAGCGGGCGCGGGCGATCGCCGGCTGCCATGTGGTGGTCTGCGCCGTGCCCGACAGCGAGGCCGACGATCCGGTGGCCCAGGAAGCGCAGCGGGCCGGCGCCGTGGTCACGCGCGGGTCCACCATAGATGTGCTCGACCGCTATTGGCGGGCCGCCCAGGCGGTGAAGGCGGACGCGGTGATGCGGATCACCAGCGACTGCCCCCTGATCGACCCCAATGTCTGCGGCGCGCTGATCGCCCGCTGGCGCGATTCAGGCGCCGACTATGGCTCGATCAACATGCCGCCCAGCTGGCCGCACGGCTTGGAATGCGAAGTGTTTTCGTTTGCCTGGCTGGAACGCGCGGCCCTGGAGGCGGTCAAGCCATCTGACCGCGAACACGTCTCCCCCTTTATCCGCAACCATCCCGATGCGACCCGCATGAACATGCCCGGCCCTGGGCCGGAGACGGTGCGCCACCGCTGGACCCTGGACCATGCGGACGATCTTACTTTCCTACGCGCGATCTGGCCGCGCCTGCCGGAGGGTCCGGCCGGGTGGGACTGGCATGTGCCGTTCGGGATTGTGGAGGCCGATCCCGCGCTGGCGGCGATCAACGCGGGGCATGATCGGCTGGAGGGGTACAACAGGTCGTTGGCCGAGGATCAGCAGGCGGGGTTCGGGTCGTGAGGCACAGACCGCCGGCGCTCGCCCCCTCCACCACCCTTCGGGCGGTTCTCCTCCCCCGTGAAGAACGGGGGAGGA
>Ga0302313_10000111_pt1 | contig 73446 bp, 68 predicted proteins | sample III_Palsa_N2_2_FD_200454 | JGI IMG/M metagenome (GOLD analysis project Ga0302313, IMG submission 200454) | Peat permafrost microbial communities from Stordalen Mire near Abisko, Sweden - III_Palsa_N2_2 | ecosystem: Environmental > Terrestrial > Soil > Palsa > Peat permafrost | place: Sweden...
CCGGCTGCAACGAAGGAAAGCGTTCACGTGCCTGCGGATAGGCATCGCGCGAACCGTTCACCAATACCTTGGCGCCGCGTTCCAGCCAATGCTGGATTTCGCGGCCGATGCCGTAGTGCAGCCCATGTGCTTGCCAGGTCAGCGCGAACAGACCGCGCTCTGCACGCAGCAGAAACTCTGCCTCGCTCAGCGCCACATGATTTTCGCCGCCGGCATGCGCCGGTCGGGTGATGTAGCGGTGTGCGCAAAGCACGTCGTGCGAAACGCCATGCGCACGGACCCAGGCAAGCACGCTGTCCTTGCCTGCGCCCGATGGGCCCATCACGTAATACAGGCGTCCTTCATTCACGACGTGTGCCCCATGCCCGACGCGACCAACGGAATCCGTTCGAGCAACTCGAACGCGGCGCCCGGCGTGGCTTCTCGACAGATCGACAACGCATCGATTCGCGTCGGCGGCAGCGCGGCCACTCGCGATTCAAACCACTGGCGCATGGCCTGCTCTTCAGGCTCGCTGGCGGGCGCGGACAAGGTCAGGTGAAAACGATAGCGATCGAGCACGTAGGGGTAGCCATGTTTTTGCAGCAAGGCGAGTTCATCCGCATCGAGACCGGCACTGCGGCGCTCGAGCGCGTCGCCCGCCAGCGGTGTGCACAAGGGTTTCAATACGTCGAGGCAAACCGCGGCCAGCGCGCGTTCCTGACCGCCGTCCATAGTCGGGCGCAGCACAAGAAAATCAGCCAGCCGATCGAGTCGCAACGACAATTCGAACGATCCGAAGGCATGCGCCAGCGCCGTCACGGCGCGACGCACATCGTCATGGGTAACGCCCACTACCGGTGTGAACGGGGCGCGGATCGTCGCATGCCAGCCGTAACGGCGAACATCGGCCAGCAAGGCAGCCCGCCGTTCCGTGCTGACACCCGGCAGAGTGCTCGATGTAGCAAGCCAGTCATGGCCCAGACGCCCCAGTGCAGTGTCGGCGGTGGGGCAGTAGTAAATCGCGTAGCGCATCAGTCGTCGGCCATCAAGACGAGCTGCACCCAGTCACCGGAGAAGCGGGTGATGCCGTACTGCAACGGCACGCCACGCGGATCGGCGTTGATCGACTGCACATGCAGCACGGGTCGCCCTGGCGGTTGCTTCATCAGTCGTGCCGTCGTGGCTTCGGGCAAGCGCGCGGAAACGCGCGTGTGCTTGCGCATGTAATCGTTGATGCCGAACTCATTCAGGGTCTTGGTGACCGACCGTGTGCGCCGATACACCGCCGGCAGGCCGGGAAAGCGTGCCGCCGGGAAGTACGCCGTGCTGTGATCGACGATGTGACCGTCAGCATGACTCAGGGTATCGATGCGATAGACATATTCGTTGCGCCCCAGACCCAGCGCCTCGGCCACCTGCGTCGGCGGAATCTCGCGTGCGTCCTCCAGAAACTCGATTTCAGTGTCCACATTGAGGTTGCGCATGTTCTGGGTGAAGCGAGTGCGTCGGCTGATCGCGTAGTCCAGCGTCTGTTCCTGTACGAAGGTGCCACGCCCCTGCTCGGTGCGCACAAGATTGCGCTGCTCCAATGCAGCCATGGCTCGGCGCACGGTGTGCCGGTTGACCTCGAAACGGGTCGCCAGCTCCTGCGCCGATGGCAGCATCTCGCCCTGCCGCAACCGGCCCTTGAGAATGTCTTCAGCCAGGATGTCGCCAATCTGGCTCCATAGCGCCACCCCGCGTCCGCGCTCTATTTCGCTCATACGACCTCGCTCACCTGTCTATTCACCGTCATGGCAGCGGCACGCTTATCTGCTGGAATGCACTGCAACGGGACTCCGCGTCCCGGTCTGTATAGATAACTAGACAATTGTGACAAGCCTAGGAACGAACCATGGACACCCCCACCCACCTGGTGCGTGCGCAATGGATGTCATTGCTGGCACAAGCCGAACCGGCCGAACTGGCGACAGCCATGGAAGCGTTTGCGCCACCCGTCGATGCCACCACCTGGCTGCGCCCGCCGCAGACCGGCCTGTACATGCTGCGCGGCCGTGTCGGCGGCACCGGTCCGCAGTTCAATCTCGGCGAGGTCAGCGTGACCCGCTGTAGCGTGCAGATCGGTGAACGCATCGGTCATGCATGGGTGCGCGGCAGTAACAGTCGTCACGCCGAACTGGCCGCCTGTGCCGATGCCTTGATGCAGGATGCCGAGCAAGCCCCGCGCCTACAGACACAGGTCGTGGAGCCCCTGCGCCAATCCCTGAATCGGCGTCGCGAGGCTGCCAGTCGCAAGGCCGCCGCCAGCAAGGTGGAATTCTTTACCGTGGTGCGGGGCGAATGATGCTTGCCGCCTTCGCCCATCCCGTATTCGATAGCCAGCGCAACTTTCGCGAATTGCTGCAGGCCATGGCCCGCCCCATCGCTCCACGCGCCATGCCTGTATTGGCACCCGCGCCCGCGCCGATCCTGCCGGCAAGCATGGCTGCCTTGCTCACCCTGTGCGATGCCGACACGACCCTTTGGCTGCAACAGCCCAATGATGCAGTGGCAATGCATTTGCGCTTCCACGCCGGTGTCCGGTTGGTGCAGGACCCTGCCGATGCGGATTTCGCACTGATCACCGAACCGGCGTCGATGCCGCCGTTGACGATGTTTGCCCATGGCGATCTGCGCTATCCGGACCGTTCGGCCACGCTGATCATGCAAGTCGATGGCTTTCGCGGTAACGCCGGCAAGCACTTCGCCGGCCCCGGTATCCGCGATGTCGAACAGCTGTTGATCGAAGGCTTGCCAGGCGAGTTCTGGCAACAGCGTGCCGCGATGAGCGCACAGCTGCCATTAGGCGTCGATCTGATTTTTATCTCTGGCCAGCGCATGGTCGCGCTGCCACGCACGACCCGTGTTTTGGAGGATTGAATGTACGTTGCCGTGAAAGGTGGCGAGCAGGCCATTACCCGCTCGCTGCAATTACTCGCCGAAGCGCGTCGTGGCGATCTGACTGTACCCGAATTGTCGCTGGACCAGATCCGCGAACAACTGCGACTGGGCGTTGCCCGCGTCATGCAGGAAGGCTCGCTGTACGACGAAGAGCTCGCTGCGCTGGCAATGCGCCAGGCCGCCGGCGACATGCTCGAAGCGATTTTTCTGTTGCGCGCCTATCGCACCACGCTGCCTCGATTTGGTTACACCCAGCCGCTGGATACCAATGCGATGCGCGTACGTCGTCGCGTTTCCGGCACCTTCAAGGATGTCCCTGGCGGCCAGGTGCTCGGCCCGACCTACGACTACACCCAGCGCCTGCTTGAGTTCGAATCGACTGCGCCGACCAGCCCGCTGCAGGCCGAGGCACCGCTGCCAGACACCATGCCACGCGTGCTTGACCTGCTCGATGCCGAAGCATTGATCGAACGCATCGATGCCGGCGTCGATCCCGAACCCATCGACCTCACCCGTGAACCGCTGATGTTTCCGGCCGATCGCGCCACCCGCCTGCAAAACCTCGCGCGTGGTGACGAGGGGTTTCTGCTGGGCATGGCCTATTCCACCCAGCGTGGGTATGCCGAGAGCCATCCGTTCGCCGGCGAAATCCGCATGGGCGAAGTCGACGTTGTGATCTGTCCGGAAGAACTCGGCTTCGCCATCGAAATCGGCTCGATCACCCTGACCGAGTGCCAGATGATCAATCAGTTTCATGGCGGCAACGGCTTGCCGCCGCAGTTCACTCGCGGCTATGGCCTGTGCATGGGCGAAGGCGAACGCAAGGCGATGTCGATGGCACTGGTCGATCGTACACTGCGTTGCGACGAGCTCGGCGAACCTGCGTATGCGCCTGCGCAGAATCAGGAGTTCGTGTTGTCGCATTCGGATAGCGTGGAGGCCTCCGGCTTCGTGCAGCACCTGAAGCTGCCGCACTACGTGGACTTCCAGGCCGAGTTGTCGCTGCTGCGCACGCTGAGCAAACAACACGCACAGCACCTCAACGCCGAAGAAACAGCGGCGCAGGAGACCTCGTCATGACGTCGAACTACAACTTTGCCTTCCTAGACGAGAATACCAAGCGCATGTTGCGCCGCGCCCTGCTCAAGGCGGTGGCCATTCCCGGCTATCAGGTGCCGTTTGGCAGCCGCGAAATGCCACTGCCGTATGGCTGGGGCACCGGCGGCATCCAGCTCACGGCAGCGCTGTTGGGACCGGACGATGTACTGAAGGTGATCGACCAAGGCGCCGACGACACCACCAATGCGGTGAATATCCGCCGCTTCTTTGCCCGCGTGGCCGGAGTGACAACCACTGAGCGCACGACGGAGGCGAGCGTGATCCAGACCCGCCACCGCATTCCTGAAACACCGCTGCGGGAAGATCAGATCCTGGTGTTCCAGGTACCCGAGCCGGAACCGCTGCGCACACTGGAACCACGCGAGGCAGAAACCCGCACCCTGCATGCGCTGGCCGACTACGGATTGATGCACGTGAAGTTGTACGAAGACATCGCCCAGTACGGGCACATTGCCACCAGTTACGACTATCCCGTGCTGGTCGACGGCCGCTTTCTCACTTCGCCGTCGCCGATCCCGAAGTTCGACAATCCCAAGCTCGATCATTCACCGGCGCTGATGCTGTTTGGCGCAGGTCGTGAAAAGCGGCTGTATGCAATTCCGCCCTACACGAAGGTCGAAAGCCTTGCCTTTGACGATCACCCATTCGAGATCCAGCGCTGGGAGCACCAGTGCGAACTGTGTGGCTCGGATGAAAGCTATCTGGATGAGGTGGTCGTGGATGATCGTGGCTCGCGCATGTTCGTCTGCTCCGACACCGATTACTGCGGCCAGCGTCGCGGGGAGCAAGCCGCATGAGCGCCCTGCTGCAAGTACGTGGATTGAGCCATCACTACGGCCAGCGTATCGGCTGTCAGGACGTGAGCTTCGACCTTCATCCGGGCGAATTGCTTTGCATCGTGGGCGAGTCGGGCTCGGGTAAATCGACCCTGCTCAAGACTGCCGCGGCACAACTCGCTCCAAGTTCGGGTTCAGTGCGCTACCACCAGCGCGATGGCGACTGGCTGGATCTGGAGGAACTGAGCGAGGCCAACCGCCGGCGCCTGGCTCGTGAGGAATGGGGGTTCGTTACCCAGAATCCTCGCGATGGCCTGCGCCTCAACGTCAGCGCCGGTGCCAACGTGGCCGAACGATTGATGGCCATGGGCATGCGCAATTACGGTCAGCTGCGCGATATCGCCAAAGGCTGGCTGGAACGGGTCGAGATCGATCCGGCGCGGATCGACGATGCGCCGACGGCCTTCTCCGGCGGTATGCAACAACGCCTGCAGATCGCCCGCACCCTGGTCACCCAGCCACGATTGGTGTTCATGGATGAGCCGACAGCGGGCCTCGATGTGTCGGTGCAGGCACGCATTCTCGACCTGCTGCGCCGGCTGGTGAATGAACTCGGGTTGGCCGCGGTAATGGTCACCCACGATCTCGCCGTGGCACGTCTGCTGGCTGCACGTACGATGGTGATGCAAGGCGGCCGCGTCGTCGAAACCGGGCTCACCGATCAGATTCTCGACGACCCGCAGCACCCCTATACCCAATTGCTCGTTTCCTCGGTGCTGACCACATGACCGCTTCTGCCATGACCGCCTCCGCCATCGCCGCGCCTCTTGTCACTGCTTTCGCCTCGCCCATGCTCGAACTACGCGGCCTGGGTAAATCGTTCGAACTGCATCATCAGCATGGCGCCCGTCTCGATGTGCTCGATGATGTCGAGCTGACCCTGCACGCCGGCGAATGCGTGGTGCTGTCAGGCCCCTCCGGCGCGGGCAAAAGCAGCTTGCTGCGCGTGATCTATGCGAACTATCGGCCAAGCCGTGGCGCGGTTCGCGTGCGTCACGACGGCGACTGGCTCGATCTCGCCGAGGCCACACCGCATCAAGTGCTGGAGGTACGTCGGCGCACGCTGGGCTACGTCAGCCAGTTTTTACGGGTCATTCCGCGTGTGCCGGCGCTGGACATCGTTGCCGAACCGCTGATCGAAGCGGGTTTGTCCTTGCCCGAAGCGCGGCAACGTGCCGGCGCGCTGCTGCATCGGCTGAATGTCCCCGAGCGCCTATGGCGATTGCCGCCTGGCACGTTCTCTGGCGGCGAACAGCAGCGCGTGAACATCGCCCGCGGCTTGATCGTGTCGCGCCCGCTACTGCTGCTGGATGAGCCGACGGCCTCGCTTGACGCGGACAACCGCAGCGTCGTCGCCGAACTGCTGGAAGAGGCGCGCGTGGCCGGCTCTGCGGTACTCGGCATTTTCCACGACGAGGACATGCGCGACCGCGTCGCAACGCGCCTGTTTCCCATGCATCCTCTCCAGATCGCCTGATCTCAACTCATCGGCTCCTTTTATGAATGATTTCGTTCTGACCAATGCCCGTATCGTGCTCGACGATAGCGTCGTGCACGGCACTTTGATTGCCCGAAATGGCTTTATTCGGCTCGTGGATGAAGGATCGACGCAGGCTCCCGGCGCCATCGATTGCGATGGCGATTACGTGATTCCCGGCCTGATCGAACTGCATACCGATAACCTCGAAAAACACCTGATGCCCCGCGCCGGTGTGATCTGGCCAGCGCTTCCGGCCGTACTTACCCATGACGCGCAAATCGTCGCCTCCGGCATCACCACCGTGTTCGATGCCTTGTCGGTGGGCGACCTGGAAGAGGAAAGCGTGCGCATCGAGACGCTGCGCAGCACCTACGATGCCATCCTCGCCGGCCAGGCCAGCGGTGCACTGCGTGCTGATCACTGGATCCACCTGCGCTGCGAGCTCGCCTACCCGCGACTGCTCGAGGCGCTGGAACCACTGATGAACCACAACAGCGTGCGCCTGCTGTCGTTGATGGATCACACACCGGGACAGCGCCAGTACCGCGACATCCAGCAGTACCGCAAGTACTACAGCAAGAATCACACGACATGGACCGAGGACGAATTCGCCGAGGTCGTGAAGCGTCGTGTCGATCAACAGGCCAGCTATAGCGCGCGTCACGAAAAGGCGGTGCTCGACCTCGTCCGCGGCAGAGACGTCGTACTGGCCAGCCACGACGACACCGATGCGCAGCAAGTGGCGCATGCCCAACGCATTGGCGTGACCATTTCCGAATTTCCCACGACGCAGGTTGCCGCCGATGCCGCCCGCGAGCTCGGCTTGTCCACGGTCATGGGAGCTCCCAACGTGGTGCGTGGTGGCTCGCATTCCGGCAATGTCGCCGCGCTGGAGCTGGCCAAGGCTGATCGTCTCGATCTGCTGTCATCCGATTACGTACCGGCCAGTCTGTTGCATGGCGCCTTCATGCTGCACACCCAGGCAGGCTGGTCCATGCCGCGCGCCGTCGCCACGGTCGCAGGTAATCCGGCAAAGGTGCTCGGTCTCAGCGATCGTGGTCAGCTCAAACCCGGCTATCGTGCGGACGTGGTGCGCATGCGGGCCGTGGATGGCTTACCCATCGTGCGGCATGTCTGGGTTCGCGGTGAACGTTCTTTCTGAGTAGCGCCGGGTATGACCGGCGCAGAACCAAGCGAAGCTGTCACATTGGAACGCTATAGTGCCGCGCACTCTCCAATTAAAACCCCGTCCCAAGCGGGGTTTCTTTTTGCCTGTTGTTTGCGAAGGCACTGGTGATCAGGCGCTCGAACGGCCATCTGCACGTGCCGTGGGATTGATCCACTTGCTCGCACCAGCCCGCTTAGCATTCCGTTTGCCTGGCGAAATATATTTCGAATGCGTATGCGTCTCGTTGCACGTTCAATCATCAATCCATTGTCAAAAATACTTCATTGACCGTCGCTACTTTGAATGAGCTATGTGCGTGCGTTTGACCTTTGCTCAAACCCAATTCGGAGATAACGATGACGAAGATTCTGTCCAGCCGTTTCAACCGTCGACTTCTGCTGACGGCTTTGACGTTTACCACGCTTGCGGCAAGCAGCATCGCTTGTGCCAATGATTTTTCGCCTGAGCAGAGCTTTCATTTCTGGCCGGGTAACTTGGTGGTCAGTCGCAGTGTCTACGACAACAACGCGAGCAACGTGCAAGTGGGACAGATTCTGCCGATCAACTGCGCAGCGACCACGGGTGGTTGCAGTGCTTCGACGGGTGCGCCGTACGACGGCACCTATCCCTATGTGTGGAACGACGTCTTGTATGACCCTGCGTTCGGTATCACCTCGCGTATCTATCTGGATCAGGTCACACCCAACGGCTGGTTGATCAACTCGCTGGAGGTGCCTAACAGCGTGCATCCGTATTCTCCGGCCGGTCAGCTGGTCACCAGCTTCAGCTCAAAGTCTGAAATTGGTCTGCATCTCTCGCTCAATCACAAGTACCTCACGTTCATGGGCTACGTCGCACCGGTGAATGCGGTGGATGTCTCCAACTCCAATACACCGGGTGCAGTCGATCCAACCAATCCGGTGGGTGAGAATTTCTATCGCGCTGTGGCCACGGTGGATGGCAACGGTAATTTCGATTTCACCGAAACCAATGCATACAGCGGCAACAACGGTCGTCAGGCGATCTTGAACGATCGCCATGGTGCCAACTATTTCTATACCAGCGGCAACGCCGGCGACGGCAGCAATCCGCAGCCCAACGGGGTGATTCTTGGCGCCGGAGCGCAGTTCATTACACCGGCGAATCTGCGCGAAGTGGCACAGACGCCGGGTACGACCACACCGCTGGCAAGCTTCTCGATCGCAGCGCTCGGCGACAAAGCCGACAAGATCGGCAAGGACGACAACTTCCGCGGCATGACCGTATTCAACGATGTGGTCTATTACACCAAAGGCAGCGGCAGCAACGGTGTCAACACGGTTTACTTCGTCGACACCACAGGCACGGCATGCCCGAAAGGCGTTGGCGTACCGGTCGCCGGCGCGCCGCTTCCCAGCGCGCCGCTGAGCTACAACGCGGCCACGCTTCAGACCACGGGCCTGCCGACCAATATGTGCGTGCTCGCCGGCTTCCCGAGCACGCCAGTAAAGACGGCGACGACGCTAAGCTATCCCTTCGGCGTTTGGTTTGCGGATGCGAACACGCTGTACGTCGCTGACGAAGGTGACGGCTATACCGGAGGCACCGATCTGTACACGCACGTTGCCGCGCAGACGACGGCTGGCCTGCAAAAGTGGGTGTTCAACACGACCAGCAAGCGTTGGTCGCTGGCCTATACGCTGCAGACCAATCTTGGCCTGGGTCAGCCCTACGTCGTGCGGAATTATCCAACCGGCAATAATCCCGGCACCAGCCTGCCCTGGGCACCAGCAACCGACGGCCTGCGCAACATCACCGGTCACGTTGATGGCCTTGGCCGCGTAACCATCTGGGCCATCACCTCCACCATCAGCGGTAACGGCGATGTGGGCGCCGATCCGAACCGCCTCGTTGCGATCACAGATGACGTGAAAAACACCAGCGCATCGGTGGCAGCGCAGGAGAAATTTGTAACGTTGCGTGCTGCGGGCTTCGGCGAAACGCTCCGTGGTGTGTCATTCACACCCGATGCGGAGATTCCCAAGTTCGGCTGGCACTGAGTGATCTTGAGTTGACCGTTTGACGGAGCGCCGATGCCTAACCAGCATCGGTGCTCACACCCAACACGGCGTGTACGCCAAGCGGATGAGTCAGTGCGCGGAGGTCACGACAGCGACTTTTCCCGGGGTATTAAGTAGCCGGGCGCTTTTAATGAAACGCCTTCACCACATTGTTCAGACCAAGGCCCAGCACAGCGATCGCTGCGAGCATGGTCACGGCACGCGCCGGCAGGCGGCGGGCAAAAAGCGCACCGAACGGAGCGGCGGCCACGCCACCGATGATGAGTCCGAGCACGGCCGTGGGCTGGGTGGCGCCGACATGCAGCAGAAACGTGACGCTGGCGGCAGCGCTGATCACGCATTTGGCCAGGTGCGTGGTGCCAACGACGACGCGCGGCCTGGCGCCGCGGGCGATCAGGGTGGTGACGGTCAGGGCGCTCCAGCCACCGCCGGCCGCTGCATCGGCAAAACCTGAAAACAGACCCAGGGCGGGGTGCGTGGTTGGCGCGTCATTGCCGTCGTGGTGTATGCGCTGTCGGACACGCAGCAACAGAAAAATGCTTACGCCGAGCAGGTATGGTGTCAACGCGAGGCGTATCCAGGCTGCCGGCAGGTGGCTAACCAGGTAGGCACCGATCACCGCGCCGATGACGCCGGGAATCACCAGGCCGAGGAACAGGCGTCGCCGCACATTGCCGGCGATCAGGTGGCTGATACCGGATGCGCCGCAAGTGAAGGTTTCCGCGTAGTGCACGCTGGCACTGGCCACCGATGGCGGCAGGCCCAGCGCCAGCAGCATCGCCGCACAGACCACGCCATAAGCCATGCCGATGGCGCCGTCCACGAGTTGGGCGAGCGCACCGACGGCCGCGAAGACAAGAAATTCGGAGAGCGATGACATCGGTATCGCAGCACCTGGCATACATGGTGAGGATCCCGAAGTATCCGCATGAAGCGTTGTCTTGTGAAATAAGCCAAGGGCATATGGTCATGCCGAATGATCCTTTTACCGCAGCCAACGAAATCTTTATGTTTGGGCGTCTAGTCGTATGGACGGCTAAAGGAGAAGATTGTGAAAGCCGCCGTTGTCCCGGGTCTTCCAGCAGGCACGCTCGATGCCGGAAAGCTCGACCAGCTCCATCAGCTGGCCGAGGGCCTGACGCCGGCTGAGCTCTACTGGGTTGCCGCATGGAGCGCCTCACTGGCGGCACAAACCCAGCGTGGTGGCCCCGCCATCACGGCAGCAACCACCCCGGCCAAGAATGCGGCCACGACGCTAACCATCGTCTATGGCAGCCAGACCGGCAACGCCAAGCGACTGGCCGAACAGCTGGCCCGCCGTAGCGAGGCCGCCGGCCTGCCGGTGAAGCTGCTGCGCGCCGATGCCTATCCACAGCGCGAGCTGGCGAAGGAGCGCTATCTGGCCATCGTGATCAGCACCCAGGGCGAGGGCGAGCCGCCGGATGATTCGCGCGGCCTGGTCGAATTCATCCTCGGCAAGCGCGCGCCGAAGCTGCCATCCCTGCAATTTTCGGTGCTCGGGCTGGGCGATTCGAGCTATGCCGAATTCTGCGCGATCGGAAACCAACTCGATGCACGGCTGACTGAGCTGGGCGCGACGCGCTTTGCACCACTGGGCGCCGCCGATGTCGATATCGAGACGGTGGCGACGCCCTGGCTGGAAAAGACGCTGGAGCAGGCACGCGAGCTGCTGAAGACGGCGAGCAGCGTCACACCGCTGCATAGCGTGCAGCGCGTTCAGGACGAAGCTGTCGCACAAGCCCTGCACTCGCGCGAACAGCCTTTCCAAGCCACCGTACTGGCGAATCAGCGCATCGTGGCACGTGACAGCGGGCGCGACCTTCGCCATATCGAGCTGTCACTGGAAGGCTCCGGCCTGCAGTATCAACCCGGCGATTCGCTGGGCGTGTGGTCGCACAATCCGCCGGCACTCGTGGCGCAGTGGCTCGACGCGCTGGGGCTGGACGGCGGACTCGACGTGACGCACGACGGCCGTACCTTGCCGCTGGCGCTGTGGCTGAAGCGCGAACGCGAAATCACCCGGCTCACCCGCGCCTTTATCGTGGCGCTGGCCGCAGTCAGCGGTCACGACGAATTGACCCACGCGCTGGAGCCAGAACATTCGGCCGCGCTGGCCGAACTGCTGAACAACGAACAGCCGATCGATCTGCTGCGCCGCTATCCGACGACCTGGTCAGCGCAGGCACTCGTTGCGGCACTGCGGCCATTGACGCCACGGCTGTATTCGATCGCCTCCAGCCAGGCACAGGTGGGCGAGGAAGTGCATCTGACCCTGGCCGTGGTGGATTACGAAGCACACGGCAGCCGACACTGGGGCGCAGCATCGTCGTTTCTGGCCGCGCTCGACGAAGACGGTGTCGTGCAGGTATTCATCGAATCGAACGATCGCTTCCGGCTGCCGGCCGATGCGTCGCGCGACATCATCATGATCGGCCCCGGCACCGGTGTGGCACCGTTCCGCGCGTTTGTGCAGGAGCGCCAGGAAAGCGCGGCGACCGGGCGCAACTGGCTGTTCTTCGGCAACCGGCATTTTTCACAGGATTTCCTGTACCAGACCGAGTGGCAGGCTGCGCTGAAGAGCGGCGTACTGCACAAGCTCGACCTCGCCTTTTCGCGTGACACGGCCGAAAAAATCTATGTGCAACAGCGCCTGCGTGAACACGGGCGCGAGCTGTATGCCTGGCTGGAGAACGGTGCACACCTCTACGTGTGTGGCGATGCCACGCAGATGGCAAAGGACGTGCACGCCGCCCTACTCGACGTGATCGCCACGCATGGCGGCCACTCTCCCGACGATGCCAACGCATGGCTCGCCGATCTCATGCAACAGGGCCGCTACGCCCGCGACGTGTACTGATATGACGACCACCTCCATCCCGGTTACCGCACCACCGTCCGATTTCGAGCGGGTCAAGGCGAACAGCAACTTTCTGCGCGGCACCATCGTCGAAGGTCTGGCCGATCCGATCACCGGCGCGATCAGCGATGACGACAACAAACTGCTGAAATTCCATGGCAGCTACCTGCAGGACGATCGCGACCTGCGCGACGAGCGACGCAAGCAGAAGCTGGAGCCGGCGTTCACCTTCATGCTGCGTGCGCGCCTGCCCAGTGGCGTGGTGACGCCGGCGCAGTGGCTAGTGTTCGACCAGATCGCACGTGAACATGCCAACGGCACGCTGCGCATCACCACGCGGCAGACGTTTCAATGGCACGGCATCATCAAGCGCAACCTCAAGCCGACCATCGCAGCGATCCACGCGTCACTGGCCGGCACCATCGCGGCCTGCGGCGACGTCGTGCGCAACGTGGTGAGTACGGCCAACCCGATCGAATCGGCCGCGCATGCCGAGGCCTATGCACTGGCGACGATGCTGTCGAACGAGCTGGCGCCGAAGACCCATGCGTATCACGAGATCTGGCTCGACGGCGAAGCTCTGGTCAGCGAACCGAAGCTTGCCAAACCGCCGGTCAAGGATCACGAGCCGCTGTACGGACCAACGTATCTGCCGCGCAAGTTCAAGATCGGCCTGGCGATTCCGCCGCTCAACGATGTCGACGTGTTTGCGCAGGACCTGGGTCTGATCGCCATCATCGAGGGCGGTGCGCTACGCGGTTTCAACGTCGCCATCGGTGGCGGCATGGGCGTGACCCATGGCGATGACTCCACCTACCCACGACTGGGTAGCCTGATTGGTTTCATTACGCCCGATCAGCTGTTGGCAGTGGCCGAGGCGGTGGTAACGGTACAGCGCGACTGGGGTAACCGCAGCGAGCGCAAACATGCACGACTGAAATACACACTGGATCATCGCGGGCTGGATGCGTTCAAGGCCGAGATGGAATCGCGCCTGGCCTTTGCGCTGGCGCCAGTGCGCCCTTATAGCTTCGATCACAACGGCGATCGCTACGGCTGGGTACAAGGTCACGATGGTCAGTGGCATCTCACGCTGCATATCGAATCCGGTCGTCTGGCCGACGTCGGCGAGCGTCGCTGGCTGACCGGACTGCGCGAGCTGGCCAAAGTGCACACCGGCGACTTCCGCATGACCTGCAATCAAAACGTGATTGTGGCGAACGTCGCGGCCGGCGATCGTACGCGCATCGACGCGATTGTGCGCGAGCATCATCTGGACGGCTATTTGCAACAGAGCGGCATCCGTCGCCACGCGGTCGCCTGCGTTGCCCTGCCGACCTGCGGACTGGCAATGGCGGAAAGCGAACGCTATGTACCGGAGCTGCTACCGAAACTCGAGTCTCTGCTCGACCGCCACGGCCTGATTGAAGCACCGATTCTCCTGCGTTTATCCGGCTGCCCGAACGGCTGCTCGCGGCCATACCTGGGCGAGATAGCCCTGATCGGTCGCGGACCGGGGCGCTATGACCTTCGCCTGGGTGCCGATTTCCGCGGTGAGCGATTGAACCAGGTGTATCGCGAGAACATCGACGAGGCGGCGATCCTCGACGCGCTTGATCCACTGTTCGCACGCTACGCCGCCGAGCGCACCGCCACGGAAGGCTTTGGCGATTTTCTGCTGCGCGCCGCTGTTCTCGCACCGCTGCCGTCGCGGCGCATTGCCTCGCAGGTGGTGGCATGAGCGGGCTGGAACCTTCGTTCGATCTGAATGACCCCGAGGCGCTGCCGCGGATCAACGCGGAACTGGCCACGCTGGGTGCGGAAGAGCGCGTGGCGTGGGCGCTGAAACATACGCCGGGCCCACACGTGCTGTCGTCCAGTTTTGGTGCGCAGGCGGCGGTGTCGCTGCACATGGTGACGCGGCAGCAGCCGGATATTCCGGTGGTGCTGATCGATACCGGCTACCTGTTCACCGAAACCTACCTCTTTGTCGACGAGCTGACCGAGCGGCTTGGACTGAACCTCAAGGTCTACCGTCCGCGCATCGGCATCAGCTGGATGGAGGCGCGCTACGGACGCCTGTGGGAACAGGGCGTCGACGGGCTGGATCGCTACAACCACATTCGCAAAGTCGAGCCCATGCAGCGCGCACTGGATGAGCTCGACGCGCACGGCTGGTTTGCCGGTTTGCGTCGCAACCAGTCACGCAGCCGCGCCGAGATCGACTTTGTCGAACGTCCCGGCGAACGCTGGAAATTTCATCCAATCGCCGACTGGACCGATCGCGACGTCGGCGAGTATCTGAAGAAACACGACCTGCCCTATCACCCGCTATGGGACGAGGGTTACGTGTCGATCGGCGACCGGCATACCAGCCGCCGCTGGGAGCCCGGCATGGAAGCCGAGGACACCCGTTTCTTCGGACTCAAACGCGAGTGTGGCATCCACAAGCTCGCGTAACCGAACCGGCCATCGTGACGCGACGGCTTTCTACCCCGACTTTTCTGCTCCATCCGACTGGATACCTTTGCCATGAGTCACACTGCACTTGCCCCGACATCGGACGCCGTTCCGATCGATTCACTCATCGCGCCACACGGCGGCGTGCTGAAAGAACTCTATCTACCGCGCGCTGACGCAGAGGCGCTCAAGCAGCACAGCGCCAGCCTGCCCGGCATCGATCTCAATCCACGCCAACTGTGCGATCTCGAACTGCTGCTGAGCGGTGCGTTCTCGCCACTGGACGGCTTTCTCGGTCAGCGCGACTACGAGTCGGTGGTCGAGCATCTGCGCCTCGCCGACGGCACCTTGTGGCCGATGCCCATCACGCTTGATGTCAGCGAGGCAGTAGCCGCAACGATAACGGCAGGCACAGAAGTGGCGCTGCGCGATAGCCAGGGCGTACCGCTGGCCGTGCTCGAGGTACAGGATATCTACCGACCGGATCGCCTGCACGAAGCGCAGCAGGTTTTCGGCAGCACCGATCGCCTGCATCCCGGCGTCGCCGAACTGCTCGAGCGGACCCAGCCAGTGGCCCTGGGTGGCCGCCTGCGCGGTGTGCAACCACCAGAACATCACGACTTCAGCGAATTGCGCGATACGCCGCGTGCTCTGCGCACGTGGTTCACGGAAAACGGCTGGAGTCACATCGTCGCGTTCCAAACGCGTAACCCGATGCATCGCGCGCATCGCGAACTGACCCTGCGTGCCGCACAGCAGGTTGGCGCCAAGTTGCTGATCCAACCGGTCGTCGGACTGACCAAACCGGGTGACGTCGATCACTACACCCGCGTGCGCTGCTATCGCGCCCTGCTGCCGCAATATCCGCAGGACAGCGCAAAACTATCGCTGCTGCCGCTGGCGATGCGCATGGGCGGCCCGCGCGAGGCGCTGTGGCACGCGATCATCCGCAAGAATTACGGTGCCAGCCATTTCATCGTCGGCCGCGATCACGCCGGCCCCGGCAACGACGCCAGCGGGCGGCCGTTCTATGGGCCGTTCGATGCACAGCAGTTGCTGACTCAGCATCAGGACGAACTCGGCATCCAGATCGTGCCGTTTCCTGCGATGGTGTACGCGGCCAATCGCGATGAATATCTGCCGTCCACCGAAGTGACGGCCGGCGACGACGTGCGCGATATCTCCGGCACCGAACTACGCCGCCATTTGCACGAAGGCAGCGAGATCCCGGCATGGTTCAGTTTTCCGGAAGTGGTGGATATCCTGCGCGAACGTCATCCAGCGAAGGCGGCGCGCGGTTTCGCGCTGTTCTTCACCGGCCTGTCGGGCTCGGGCAAATCGACCATCGCGCAGGCGGTGATCGCACAGCTGCTGGAACGCACCAGCCGTCCGGTCACCGTGCTCGACGGCGACGAGGTGCGCAAGCATCTGTCACGCGGACTGGGCTTTTCACGCGAGGACCGCTCGGCCAACGTCACCCGCATCGGCTACGTGGCCAGCGAAATCGTGCGGCACGGCGGCATTGCCATCTGCGCGCCGATTGCACCGTTTGCTGATGATCGCGCCACGGTGCGGGCGCTGGTCGAGGCGCACGGCAACTTCGTCGAGATCCACGTTGCCACCGCCATCGAGGTCTGCGAAGCGCGCGATCGCAAGGGCCTGTATGCGCAGGCACGCGCGGGCAAGATTGCCCACTTCACCGGCGTCAGCGATCCCTACGAGGTGCCGGATCGACCCGAACTGCGGGTAGATGGCAACGCGGCGGAGCCGGCGGTGTTGGCCCGGCAGATTCTCGCGCTGCTGCGCAATACGGGATTGATCAACGGCTGATTCTGGCTACTGTCTGCCAGATGACATGCGAGCCGCGGCGACTGGCGCAATGATGGTTATTACGCCAGTCGTTGCGCAAATTGATTGGCAACGATTACCCATGGGTGACCGTTGGTTGTGACGCAAACCTTTGCGGAAGGCTCTATCAAAAATGATTAGACGTCTGCACGTCTGTTTGAACGGATATGACACAAGCGGCATATCAGACATAACCGCAAGGCATAAGCCAGGCGAAACAAATCATTTGTCTTGCCTTGGCGCGCCTCGTAGCGTGGTCGATCCACTGAGGTTAGTCACCAGGTGACGATGAAGCTGTATCCGCTGTTCGCCGATCTTGCCCACCGCGCTGTGCTGGTGGTGGGCGGTGGTGCCGTGGCCGAACGCAAGATTGCCGCCCTGCTCGATGCACAAGCACAGATCACCGTGCACGCGATCGAGTTAACGCCGCAGCTGCAGGCCTGGGCCGATGAAGGACGAATCATTCTGCGCAGCGGGCCGTTCGACGATACGTGGCTCGATACGGTCTGGCTGGTCATCGCTGCCACGTCGGACAACGCATTGAACAAGCGCGTCGCCGCGCTAGCCGAGTCGCGACGGATTTTTGTCAATGTGGTGGATGACTCGGCGCTATGCAGCTTCCATGTGCCGGCGGTGATCGACCGCGCGCCACTGACCATCGCCATTTCCAGCGGCGGCGATGCGCCGATGCTGGCGCGGCTACTGCGCGAGCGGCTGGAAACCCTGCTCGATCATTCACTCGGCGCATTGGCGTCACTGGCGGCAAAGCTACGCAAGCGCATTCGCCTGCGATACCCCGACCTGGCCGGCCGACGGAGCTTCTACGAGGATCTTTTCACTGGCCCAGTGGCAAGACTGCTGCGACAAGGGCAACCGGATCGCGCGCTCGAAGCCGCAGAGCATCTGCTGGCATCGACTCCGGCGCGCACCGCTGGATCGGTGGTACTGGTTGGCGCCGGGCCCGGTGATCCCGGCTTGCTGACCCTACGCGCGCTGCGTGCGCTGAACGAAGCAGATGTGATCCTGCACGATCGACTGGTGAGTGCCGAGGTACTGGATCTGGCACGGCGCGATGCTGATCGCATCGAGGTGGCCAAGCAGGCGGGCAATCACCACACCACACAGGATGGTATCCACGCACTGCTGCTCGAACATGCGCGCGCCGGCAAGCGTGTGGTTCGCCTCAAGGGCGGCGATCCTTTTGTATTCGGCCGTGGTGGCGAGGAGCTGGAATTTCTGCGCGATCACGGCATTCCTTATGAAGTGGTACCCGGCATCACCGCTGCTGTGGCCTGCGCTGCGTATGCCGGCATACCGCTGACGCATCGCGATCACGCGCAGTCAGTGCGTTTCGTCACCGCGCACTGCCGCTCATCGATGGACACGCTCGATTGGCCAGCGCTGGCGCAGGAGCGACAGACGCTGGCGGTCTATATGGGGGTCGGCGAATTGCCGACGCTGCAGGCCAACTTGATCGCGCACGGCCGAGCCGCGTCGACACCATTCGCACTGATCGAAAACGGCTCGCGCGCCGACCAGCGTGTGGTCACCGGTACGCTGGCGCAGCTGGCCGAGTGGGCAACCACGCATGCCGTGCGCTCGCCCGCGCTGCTGATCCTCGGCGAGGTGGCTGCACTGGCAGAGTCGCTGGCATGGTTTGGTCAGGCACCCCTGGGCGCGGCGGTTGCGTCGATGCGTGGCAAAGCGCCGATCAAAACGCTCCCGGCCCCGGAGCGGCGCATGGGCGGAAACCTGCTGAGTGCGATTCATCATCGATAACGAAAACGTTCGCCAAGGCGAGCGATGATTCCTACCCCCTATCCATCCACCGGAGTCACCATGATCTACGAAAGCATTCTCGACACGATCGGCAACACACCGGTGGTGAAGCTGCACCGACTGGCACCCAAGCATGTCGAGATCTATGTCAAGGTGGAGGCGTTCAACCCGGCTGGTTCGGTGAAGGATCGGCTCGCCCTGGCGATCATTCTCGATGCCGAAAAACGCGGTGTGCTGACACCGGGCCAGACCGTGGTGGAAGCCACCTCTGGCAATACCGGCGTCGCCCTGGCCGCCGTCTGTGCGGCTCGCGGCTATCCGTTTGTGGCGGTGATGACCGAAACATTCTCGATAGAGCGGCGCAAGCTGATCCGCGCCTATGGCGGCAAGTTGCTGCTGACGCCGGCCGCCGAACGTGGCACCGGCATGGTACGCAAGGCAGCCGAGCTGGCGCAGAAGCACGGCTGGTTTCTTGCCAATCAATTCGACAATCCGGCCAACCCCGCCTACCACCGCAATACCACCGCGCCGGAAATCCTGCGCGATTTCGCCGGTCGCCGGTTGGATTATTTCGTCAGCGGCTGGGGCACCGGCGGCACGATCACCGGCGTGGGTGAGGTACTCAAGCTAGCCCGACCGGACGTAAAAATTATTGCCACCGAACCGGCCGGCGCCGCGCTGCTGTCCGGCAAGGAATGGCAGCCGCACAAGATCCAGGGCTGGACGCCGGACTTTCTGCCGGGCGTGCTGAACCGCGAGATTGCCGAGCGTATCGTGCCGGTCGATGACGTGCTGGCGCGCGACACCGCACGCGCGCTGGCGCAGAAGGAGGGCATCTTTGTCGGCATCTCGGCAGGAGCCACGCTGGCCGCTGCGCTTGAAGTCGCCCGCAATGCGCCGGACGGTTCGGTACTGCTGACGATGCTGCCGGATACCGGTGAACGCTATCTGTCGACGTTCCTGTTCGAAGGCGTCAACGAAGGCTCGGACGAGATCGCCTGAATACCCTGCCTGTGTTCGATGAGCATAGGCATCGACGATAAAAAACGGACGCCGAGGCGTCCGTTTTTTGTTGCGACTTCCGTCGAAGTCAGAGCGAGTAATACATCTGGAACTCGACCGGGTGCGTGCTGGCACGGTAGCGGGTGACTTCCTTCATCTTCAACTCGATATAGGCATCGAGGAAGTCGTCGGTAAACACGCCGCCGGCCTTGAGGAAATCGCGATCCTTGTCGAGCGCTTCCAGTGCCTGATCGAGGCTGGAGCAAACTTGCGGGATGTTCTTCTCTTCTTCCGGCGGCAGGTCGTACAGATCCTTGTCGGCCGGGGCACCCGGGTCGATCTTGTTGATGATGCCGTCGAGGCCGGCCATCATCAGCGCGGTGAACACTAGGTAGCCCGACTGCATCGGGTCGGGGAAGCGCACCTCGATGCGGCGACCCTTCGGGCTGGCCACGTACGGGATGCGGCAGCTGGCCGAACGGTTACGTGCCGAATAGGCCAGCATCACCGGCGCTTCGAAGCCTGGCACCAGACGCTTGTAGCTGTTGGTGGTGGAGTTGGAGAACGCGTTGATCGCCTTGGCATGCTTGAAGATGCCACCGATGTACCACAGCGCGGTCTGCGACAGGCCGCCGTAAAGGTCACCGGCAAACAGGTTCTCGCCGCCTTTGCTGAGCGACTGATGCACGTGCATGCCGCTGCCGTTGTCGCCGACGATCGGCTTGGGCATGAAGGTAACGGTCTTGCCGTTCTGATGCGCGACGTTCTTCACCACGTACTTCATGGTGATCAGCTCATCGGCCTTCTTGACCAGCGTGTTGAACTTGACGCCGATCTCGCACTGACCGGCGTTGGCCACTTCGTGGTGATGCACTTCGACGGTTTGACCGAGCGACTCCAGCACCTTGCACATGTCGGCGCGCAGATCGCCCAGCGAATCGACCGGGCTGACCGGAAAGTAGCCGCCCTTGATGCCGGGGCGATGGCCGGTGTTGTCGCCGTCGTACTTGTACTTGGAGCTCCACGCGGCTTCCTGCGAGGTGATCTCGTAGAAGGCATGCCCCATGTCGTTCTGCCAACGCACCGAATCGAAGATGAAGAATTCGGGTTCCGGCCCAAAGAAGGCCGTGTCGGCGATGCCGGTGGATTTGAGAAACGCCTCACCGCGCTTGGCAATGGAACGTGGGTCGCGGCCATAGGCCTGCATGGTCGACGGCTCGAGCACGTCGCAATGCAGAACCAGCTGGGTGTGTGCGCTGAACGGATCGAGATAGGCAGTCTCCGGATCGGGCAACAGGACCATGTCCGACTCGTTGATGCCTTTCCAGCCGGAAATCGACGAACCGTCGAACATCTTGCCGTCTTCGAACGTCGAATCGTCGATCGCGTGGGCGGGAAAGCTGACGTGATGGTGGACACCGAGGATGTCGGCGAAGCGGAAGTCGACGAACTCGACCTCGTGTTCCTGAATTAGATCGAGCACTTTCTTGGCGGACATACGAACAACCTCGGATGGTGAGTGACAGGCAGCTTTAGCAAGCGTCATGCCATGGCGTGAAACCGCGATTTCATCCGCAGTTGCGCCATTGGCGACGGCTGCAGCGTGACGTATCGCATCATACACGGGCAATTCTGCACGTTATTTGCACCATTATGAAGCAATGCGGTATGGCAGACCCAAGCCGAGCAGGCGTGAACCTGCCATACCGATATGTCGGATAGGTTAAGCCTCGTATGCGCTCTCGCCATGCGAGCTGATATCCAGACCTTCGCGCTCGGCTTCTGGGCTGACGCGTAGTCCGAAGATCAGCTTCACGATCAGGTAGACGATCACTGACACTACGCCGCTCCACACTAGCGTGATCGACACGCCGAGCGCCTGCACACCCAACTGCTGGGCAATCGTGGTGTTGCCGGTACCGAAGCCGGTACCGCCGAGCACCGGTGCGCTGAACACGCCGGTGAGCAAGGCGCCGACGATGCCGCCGATACCATGGACACCGAACACATCGAGCGCGTCGTCGGCCTTGAGAATCTTCTTCAGTCCGGTCACGCCCCACACGCAGAAGACGCTCGCCAGCGCACCAATCACCAGCGAGCCCATCGGACCCACCGTGCCGCAAGCCGGAGTAATGGCGACCAAGCCGGCAACAGCGCCGGAAGCACCACCGACCATCGACGGCTTGCCTCTTTTGACGACTTCGACAAGTAGCCACGACAGCACCGCAGCCGCTGTTGCAAGCAAGGTGTTGATGAAGGCCAGGGCGGCACCGCTGTTGGCTTCCAGGTTGGAGCCAGCATTGAAGCCGAACCAGCCCACCCAGAGCAGGGCCGCGCCGACCATGGTGAAAGTCACGTTGTGCGGCTTCATCGACTCTTTGCCCAAGCCCAGTCGCGGACCCACCATGTAAGCACCGACCAGACCGGCGATACCGGCATTGATGTGCACCACGGTGCCGCCGGCAAAGTCCAGCGCACCCTTGGCGAACATGAAGCCGTCAGGCCCGAACCAGACCATGTGCGCGATCGGCAGATAGGCAAAGGTGAACCACAGCGCGGTAAACGCCAGCACGGCGCGGAAGCGCATGCGTTCGGCGAACGAGCCGACGATCAGTGCACCCGTGATTCCGGCGAAGGTGGACTGGAACACGATGAACACGTACTCAGGTAGCGACACGTTGGCGGTGAACGTGGCCGACAGCGTGTCCTTGGTCACCCCGTGCAGGAACACCTTGCTGAAGCCGCCAATGAACGCGTTGCCCTCGGTGAACGCCAGGCTGTAGCCATAGATGACCCACAGCACCAGGATCATCGAGAACACCGTCATCACCTGCATCAGCACTGACAGCACGTTCTTTGCACGCACCAGGCCGCCGTAGAAAAGTGCCAGGCCCGGCACCGTCATCAGCAACACCAGCAAGGTCGAGGTAAGCATCCAGGCCACGTCGCCCTTGTCGACCACCTGGGCCACAGGTGCTGCAGCGAAAGCAGAAGGTGCCAGCAGGAGCAGACACAAGAACACGAATGACGCTATACACCCCGGCAGGCTGCGCGAGTGGCGGATCAACAGAAGCTGTTTCATGGAAACCTCGCAAGGCAGGATTTATAGGGCGTCGGCGTCGAGTTCGCCGGTTCGGATGCGGATGACTTGTTCGATGGTGCTGATGAATATCTTGCCGTCACCCACGCTGCCAGTTTTCGCCGACTGCTGAACGGCTTCCAGCACCGTATCGAGCAACTCGTCGGCAATCACCACCTCGAGCTTGAGCTTGGGCAGAAAGTCCACGACGTATTCCGCGCCGCGGTAGAGTTCGGTGTGGCCTTTCTGCCGTCCGAAGCCGCGTACTTCGCTCACCGTAATGCCACTGACACCGGCATTGGTCAACGCCTCACGCACTTCGTCCAGCTTGTAAGGCCGGATGATGCAGCTGATCAATTTCATGCCTATCTCCAGACGTTGATGCCGCCGTGTTTACCCACTGCGGCTGGTAAATACCTCTTCAAAAAGCTGGTGGTTCAAAAGTACCTTAATTAAAAATTTTCGATTCAAAATGATTTGCTGAGCGTGAGAATCCCGGTGGTACGACCGACGAAATGTCCATCGGCGTTGGTGTAAGCGCTGCGTTTGGCATTGGTGTCGTAGTAGCCGAGGCCAATCGAATAGCCATTGGGCCAGGCGCGCGTCACGCCCACCCTCCAGTCGGTATAGGAAAAACCCGGCGTGTTCGAAACATCCTGATGCCCGACATGCGAGTTCAAGGTCCAACCGGGACTGAACTCGTAGTTGTAGGACAGATCCACATAGCCGCTGTTCTTGCTATCCGGGAAGCCGAACAGGTTCGTGAGCGCGTACGAGTACTTCAGCGCAATACCTTCCCAGGTCAGCGACGCATAGGCTTCCGTCGTGTACGGACGGGTGAAGTCCGATGGATAGGTACCGGGGTAGTAGTACGTGTACAGACCGACGTCATAAGCCCAGTCAAGACTCAGATTGCCGCGATAGCCGGTGTAGATATCGATTTCCAGGCTGCTGGAAATGCGCGCTTCTGGCGTTGACGCATCGGACAACCAGCTGATGTTGCTGCCCCAGATGCCGACATACCAGCCGCTGGCATCGTCGTACTCGACACCCGGCTGGAACGCCGGTTTGCGATTGGTTTGCGACAGGCCGCGGAACAGATAATCGTTCGTTGCCGTCACGCTGCCGACGAACTTGTCGGCAGGCGCTTCAGGTGCATCATCCGCCAGCGCAGCCATCGGATCGCTCAACATCACCGCACTTGCAAGCAGCCACTGCGTCGTTCGCCTCATCGGGTTGCTCCTAGGCTTATGTATGAAACGCAGATCGCATGGACGTCTGGACGTCCATAACTTACCGCGACTTTGACAAAGTCGACAAGGCGATCCGCCTGATGTGGCTTACGCATCGGCAACGAAATAGCTTCGGCGGTGCTAGCGCGACCACACGGGAAAACGAAGTTTTGATGATTCGACAAGGGGTTTTGTTCGACGAAAACTGCCAAGGCGCTGGCGACTTGTCGTAAAAGCACCACTGCAATCCCGGGCACCGTCCACGATGCAAGCGACGGCATGTTCAACGGGACGATGGCTCAACAGTCGGCGCGGCAAAACCGGACAGACGCGGTTCCATCGCAGCGCGACAATGCACCAATAGTTGACTGAGATCCCTGCGGCGAGAGATTTTCGAACGCTGCTGGCGCGTCAATCGACGCTGCCGCACAGGACGTTGCAAACCTTGCTGACGACTTGATCCTGCCTCAGTTTTTTGTGCATTGCAATACTGTGACGCAATTATTTTCGACTTATTTTGCTTTGGGCCTATACGCCTGCATGCCTGGACCGGCATTGAAGTTGCCGTCACTACAACGGCGGCGGCGACGGCTTGGCGAGATGAATAGCACGTTTAACCTTGGCGCATCGCAGCACGCGTTTGGCCAGCAATATCGCCCTGTGGCGGCCGCGTTTGGACAGATTTCGCGAAGCGCTTGCACCTAAGCTAGGCTGCCTTGTCTGCGGCCGCGCCGCGTCATCGAAGGCTCGCTTCTCTTGACTGATTTGATCCACGTTATCTTGCTTGGCATCATCGAAGGCATCACCGAATTTCTGCCCATTTCCAGCACCGGCCATCTACTGATCGCGGAGAAATTCGGGCTGGGCGCGCGATCGGATCTGTTCAACGTCGGCATCCAGGCGGGCGCGATTCTCGCGATCACTTTCATTTACTGGAAGCGCATCTGGCAGCTGTTTTCGCAGTGGCGCGAACCGACCAATCGCGATTATCTGCTGAAGCTGATCGTGAGTTTTCTCATCACCTCAGTGCTTGGCGCCATCATCGTGGTGCACTTTCACTTCAAGCTGCCTGAGACGATAACGCCCGTCGCTTGGGCGCTGGTGATCGGTGGCGTGTGGATGATCGTGGCCGAACAAATCGCGGCGCGGCAGGTCGATCGCACACAGGTGACCTGGCGTGTAGCGATTCTGGTTGGCATGGCGCAGATGGTCGCTGGCGTCTTTCCCGGCACCTCACGTTCGGGCGCAACCATCTTTACGGCGATGCTGGCCGGTACCAGCAATCGCGCCGCCGCCACCGAGTTCGCGTTTCTGGTGGGTATCCCGACCATGTACGCGGCAACCGGCTACGAGCTGCTGAAAGTGCTGAAGGATGGCAGCGCCGCGAATGAAAACTGGAACGCGTTGATCGTCGGCTTCGCGGTATCACTGATCGTCGGCTTTGTCGCAGTGAAGTGGTTGCTTGGCTATATCCGCAGTCATCGCTTCACCGCGTTTGCGATTTACCGCATCGTGCTGGGCCTGGCGCTGCTCTTGCTGGTGCCGGCGGGCGGCTGATAGCGCCTGCTGCCGGTGGCTCAGGCCGCGGCGGCGATTCGCTCGATCTCTTTCGTCGCAGCATCCGCGGCTAGCCGCGCATTGAGCAGACACTGCGGTTCGCAAGTGCGCTGGAACAGCTCGCTGACCCATTCGATGAATGCCTGCACGCGCGCGGACAGATGGCGCTTCTGCGGGTAGACGATCCACAGCGGTGAGCCGGTGGAAATCGTATCGGTCATCACGATTTCCAGCTCGCCCTTGGCCAACGCGGCCGCGGCCAGACAGTGCGGTACCTGGATGATGCCCAGGCCGGCGACCGCCGCCTGGATCACCGACTCGCCGTCGTTGATCAGCATATGCGCATCGATATCCAATTCGACCCGACCGCTCGGCGTGTCGAACTGCCATTGATACGCCTTGCCGGTACTCGGAAAAACGTAGTTGATGCAATGGTGCTGGCGCAGATCGTCAATCGTATTCGGCACTCCATATCGAGCCAGATAGGAGGGCGCAGCGAGCAGCACGTTGTTGAAGTGGCCAAGCTTGCGCGCGATCAGGCTGGAATCTTCCAGCACGCCCATGCGGATGGCGCAATCGTAGCCTTCCTCGTTGAGATCGAACGGGTAATCGCACATCGCCAGTTCGAGCCGGATATCCGGATAGCGCGCCTCGAACTCGACCAGATTCGGAATCAGCGCGGAGCGACCAATCGCCGAATGAGCGGCGACGCGCAGCTTACCCACCGGATGGATGCGCGCGTGGCCTAGGGCTTCGGTCGCTTCGGCGAGATCGGCCAGGATTTCCTTGCAGCGGGCATGGAATGACGCACCGTCGTCGGTCAGCCGCAGCGATCGCGTCGAACGGGACAACAGTCGGGTGCCGAGCTGGGTTTCCAACCGGGCCACAGCACGACTGACCCCGGAAGGCGTCATGCCCAACTGGCTGGCGGCAGCGGCAAAACTCTTGGCTTCGACCACGCGAACGAAGGTCGATATGGCTGAAAAGTCTTCCATAGCGCGGTTTTCCCGTTGATTCGTGATTCTGGCTCACGAGTGTAGTGCCTGATGAACGGATTATCTATACCGATTGGTACACCTATTCTCCCCAGCCTTCGCTGACGGCCCTGCCGCCTGCGCCCTGTTCTGGAGATTGATGATGTCAACGAACCACACCAAGAAGCGCTGGATTCCCCTCGCGCTGGCCATTGCGCTGGTCATCGGCAGCTGGGCAGTGCTCGGCGAACACGGCCAGAGCCACGCCGAGAGCAACAGCGCGCCACCAGCGCCATCAGTCACCGTCGCCCAGACCCTGGTACGCACCATCAGCGATGCCGATGAGTTCACCGGCCGCCTGCAGGCCGTCGATACGATTCAACTGCGGCCCCGCGTCAGCGGTTATGTCGATAGTGTGCAGTTCACCGAAGGTGCGCTGGTGAAGAAAGGCCAGCTGCTGTTCCAGATCGACCCGCGCCCGTATCAGGCTGAAGTCGATCGGCTACAGGCCAACCTGGGCCAGGCGCGTGCCGAACTGGTGCTGGCCGATGCCAACGCCCAACGTGCGCAGAAACTGCTCGATCAGCATGCGGTGTCGCGCGAAGAAGCCGACCGCATGAGCACAGCTTCGCAAAGCGCGAAGGGACAGGTTGCCGCGGATAGCGCTGCGCTGGAGACCGCGCGCCTCAATCGCGAGTTCACCGAGATACGTGCGCCGATCGACGGCCGCGTCAGCAATGCGCTGATTACCGCAGGCAACCTGGTCACGCCGAACGACGTGTTGACCAGTGTGGTCAGCGTCAATCCGGTTTATGCGTATTTCGATGTCGACGAACACAGCTACCTCAAACTCGATCGCCTACGTCGCGAGCATGGTGCAGCTCCCCAGATCGCTATGGCGCTGGCTGATGAAACCGGCTTCCCGCACGACGGCCACATCGATTTCGTCGACAACCAGCTGAGCGCGGCCAGCGGCACGATCCGCTTGCGCGCCGTATTCGACAACACCGATGCCAGCTTCACCCCCGGGCTCTACGTGCACATGCAGCTACGCAGCGAGAGCAAACAGCCGCGTGCGTTGATCGACGACCGCGCTGTTGGCACTGATCTCGGCAACAAGTTTGTCTACGTACTCGACAAGGATCGTAAGGTCGACTACCGCAAGATCACCACCGGTCCGCTGCTCGACGGTTTGCGCGTGGTGACCGATGGCCTGAGCGCCAGCGATGTAGTGGTCGTGAACGGTCTGCAGCACGTGCGCCCCGGCATGGAAGTGAACCCAACCAAGGTCGCCATGGCGACCCGCAGTCTCGACCCCAACGCCAATCAACTGGCGAGTGGCGGCGGTGGCAGCGCACCCAAAGGCAATGCGCTGACCAGCGCGCAGGACTGATCCGATGAAACTCGCTCAATATTTTGTGGATCGACCGATCCTCGCTGGCGTGCTGTCGATGCTGTTGCTGATCGCCGGCACCATCTCGCTATTCCAGCTGCCGATCGGCGAATACCCCGAAGTGGTACCGCCGACCGTGGTGGTACACGCCAGCTACCCGGGCGCCAATCCGAAAGTGATCGGCGAGACCGTCGCCACGCCGCTCGAAGAACAGATGAACGGCGTCGAAGGCATGCTCTACACCGCCTCGCAATCGACCAGCGACGGCGCCATGACGCTCACCGTAACATTCGCACTGGGCACCAATCTCGACGATGCCCAGGTGCAGGTGCAAAACCGTGTGGCGCAGGCACTGCCGCGGCTGCCGGAAGAAGTGCAACGGCTCGGTGTGACGACACAGAAAAGCTCACCCGACCTCACCATGGTCGTGCATCTGATCTCGCCGAATCAGCGCTACGACATGCTGTACCTGTCGAACTATGCGCGCCTGCACATCAAAGATCAGCTGGCCCGCCTCGACGGTGTCGGCGACGTGCAGATTTTTGGCGCCGGCGAATACAGCATGCGCGTATGGCTGGACCCGCAACGCCTGGCCAACCGTGGCCTGACCACCGGCGATATCGTGCACGCGATCAATGAGCAAAACGTCGAAGTGGCGGCCGGCGCACTGAATGCATCGCCCGGCCCGAACAACAACGCCTTTCAGCTCAACATCAATACCCAGGGCCGACTGGTCACCGAGGACGAGTTCCTCAAGATCGTCGTGCGCACCGATCCGAACGGCGGAGTGACTTACCTGCGCGATGTTGCGCGAGTGGAACTGGGCTCCAACAATTATGCGCTGCGCAGCCTGCTCAACAACAAGCCGGCGGTGGCGGTACCGATCTTCGCGCGGCCGGGCTCCAACGCCATCCACATTTCCGACGAAGTGCGCAGCACGATGGCGCAATTGAAGAAGGATTTCCCGCAAGGCGTCGACTACAAGATCGTCTACGATCCGACTGTGTTCGTGCGCGGCTCGATCGAGGCGGTGGTGCACACGCTGTTTGAGGCGATCGTACTGGTCGTGCTGGTCGTGATCCTGTTCCTGCAGACCTGGCGTGCCTCGATCATCCCGCTGGTAGCCGTACCGGTGTCGCTGGTGGGTACGTTCGCGGTCATGCATCTGGCCGGCTTTTCACTCAACGCGCTGTCGCTGTTCGGACTGGTGCTGGCGATCGGCATCGTGGTGGATGACGCCATCGTGGTGGTGGAAAACGTCGAACGGCATATCGAGCATGGCCTATCGCCAAAGGACGCCACGCGTCAGGCGATGAAGGAAGTCACCGGCCCGATCGTGGCGACCGCCTTGGTGCTGTGCGCTGTGTTTGTGCCGGCGGCGTTTATCAGCGGCCTGACCGGTGAGTTCTATCGTCAGTTTGCCTTGACCATCGCAATCTCCACCGTGATCTCGGCATTCAACTCGCTGACCCTGAGCCCGGCACTATCCGCCTTGTTGCTGAAAGAGCGTGGCGCACCCAAGGACGCGCTGAGCCGCGGTATCGATCGTTCGTTTGGATGGCTATTCCGTCCGTTCAATCGCTTCTTCGTGCGCAGTGCCAACGGCTACGTCGCTGGCGTGCAGCGGGTGCTGCGTGCCGGTTCGGTGGCGCTGATTCTTTACGGCGGCCTGGTGCTACTTGGCCTGTTCGGCTTTGCCAAGGTACCAACCGGTTTCGTGCCGGCACAGGACAAGCAGTACTTGGTGTCATTCGCCCAGCTGCCGGACGCCGCCTCGCTGGATCGTTCCGAAGCCGTGATTCGTCGGATGAGTGACATCGCGCTGCAGCAACCGGGCGTGGAGAGTGCCGTTGAATTTCCCGGCCTGTCGATCAACGGTTTCACCAACAGCACCAACTCCGGCATTGTCTTCGTCACATTGAAACCGTTCGAGGAGAGGCGCGATGCCTCGCTCTCGGCCGGCGCGATCACGGCAGCGCTGCAACAGAAATATGCAGCGATCCAGGAGGCATACATCGCGATCTTCCCGCCGCCACCGGTCAACGGTCTGGGCACCATCGGCGGCTTCCGCCTGCAGGTGGAGGATCGCGGCGACCAGGGTTTCGAGGAACTGTACAAGCAGACCCAGAACCTCATAACGGCAAGCCAGAAGGAGCCGGCACTGGCCGGGCTGTTCTCCAGCTATCAGGTGAGCGTGCCGCAGATCGATGCCGACGTGGATCGCGAGAAGGCCAAGGCCGAAGGTATCGATCTGAGTGACGTCTACCAGACCATGCAGGCCTATCTCGGCTCGCTCTATGTCAACGACTTCAATCGTTTCGGTCGCACGTACCAGGTGAATGTCTCGGCCGAGCCCGGCTTCCGGCATGAGCCGCAGGACATCACCCAGCTGAAGACGCGCAATGCCAAGGGCGACATGGTGCCGTTGGGTTCGTTCGTCAGCGTGCGCCAGAGCGTAGGCCCGGATCGTGTACAGCATTACAACGGTTTCCCGACCGCTGAAATCAACGGCGGTGCAGCACCGGGCTACAGCTCGGGCCAGGCGCAGGATGCGATGGAGCGGCTGGCCAAGGCCAACCTGCCGAATGGCATGTCGTTCGAGTGGACCGAGCTGACCTATCAGCAGATTCTCGCCGGCAATACCGCGGTGCTGGTCTTCCCGCTGTCGGTGCTGCTGGTATTTCTAGTGCTCGCCTCGTTGTACGAAAGCCTGACCCTGCCGCTGGCGGTGATCATGATCGTACCGATGGTATTGCTGTCCGCGATTACCGGCGTGTGGCTGAGCGGTGGCGACAACAACATCTTCACCCAGATCGGCCTGATCGTGCTGGTAGGCTTGGCGTGCAAGAACGCGATCCTGATCGTGGAGTTTGCCCGCGAGGCGCAGATCCTCGAAGGATTGGACCGCGTACAGGCCGTACTGGAAGCCGCGCGGCTGCGGCTTCGCCCGATCCTGATGACCTCGTTCGCGTTCATCATGGGCGTGGTGCCGCTGGTGTTGTCGCACGGCGCTGGCGCGGAGATGCGTCACGCAATGGGCGTGGCGGTGTTCTCCGGCATGCTCGGCGTCACCTTCTTCGGCCTGTTGTTCACGCCACTGTTCTACGTGCTGATCCGCCGCTGGAGCGAGAACAGCGCCGCACGCCGGGCCGCGCGCAAGGCAAGCCACGTCGCGCTGCCGGCACCCGCTTTCGAGGAACACTAAGATGACTTCCCTTTACCGTTTGAGTGCGCTCGCGAGCGCACTGCTCCTCGCCGGCTGCATCACGGTTGGGCCGGACTATAAACACCCGGTCGAGAAGCCGGTCGCGCTGCAGGGTGTCGATGCTGCACAGCAGTCGCCGATCAATTTCCAGGCGAACTGGTGGGCACAGTTCCACGACACCACGCTGGATGCGTTGATTACGCGTGCCGCCAAAAACAGTCCGGATCTGAAAATCGCGCTGGCGCGGCTCAACCAGTCACGCGCACTGCTCGGTACCGCACGCTCCCAGCAGCTGCCGGATATCGAGGCGCAGACCAGCTACTCGCGCAGCCGCGAACAGCAGCCCGGCTTCACCACCGGTCGCGAGACCATCACCAACTATCAGGCCGGCTTTGATGCCAGCTGGGAGCTGGATCTGTTCGGCGGCGTGCGTCGTTCCGTCGAGGCCGCACGCGCTGATAGCCAAGCGGGTGAAGCCTCGCTGCAAGACGCGCAGGTGACGCTGTTCGCCGAGGTGGCCCGGCACTACTTCGACTTACGCGGCACCCAGCTGCGGCTCGACGTGGCAAGGCGCGACATCGACAACCAGCGTGACTCGCTGAAACTGATCAAGAGCCGCGCCGATGTCGGCACCGGCTCTGATCAGGACGTCGCCAGCGCCCGCGCGCGGCTCGCCGCCGTGGAAGCACAATTGCCCGTACTGGAGACTCAGGCGCAAGCTGACACCTTCCGTCTCGCCGTGTTGCTGGGCGAACGCCCGGGCGAACTGGATATCGATCTTTCACCGAAGACCTTTCATCCGATCGATACCTCGCTGCCGATCGGCAACGCCGGTGATGTGTTGGCGCGCCGGCCCGATATCCGCGTCGCGGAACGCGAGCTCGCGGCAGCGAATGCCCGTATCGGTGTGGCCAAGGCAGACTGGTTCCCGCATATCTCGTTGGGTGGCTTTGTCGGCTTTCTTGCCGGACGCAGCAATGATTTCGGTGGCGCCGAATCGCGTGCATGGTCGGTGGCGCCCAGCATCAGCTGGGCCGGCCTCAATGTGCAGCGCGTGCGCTCCGGCGTAAAGGCCAGCGAGGCGCGTGCCGATGAGGCGAAAGCGAACTATCAGCGCACCGTGCTCGGCGCACTGGAAGACGTCGACAATGCACTGGTCGGCTACAACCAGCAGCGCGTGCGCGTGCAGAAGCTCGACGAACAGGCCACTCAGAGCACCCGCGCCGCCGAGCTGGCACGCATTCGCTACGAAGCCGGCGCGACCGACTATCTGGAGCTGCTCGACGCCCAGCGCACGCAGCTGAGCGCCGAGGACCAGCTGGCCGAAGCCGAAGCCGGTATCAACCTGCAAGCCATCGCGTTGTACAAGGCACTCGGTGGCGGTTGGCAGGCCTGTGCCGACGAGCATTGCGATGCGCTGGTCAGCGCGCCATGAACACCGCGCCTTCGCCGGCGCGCAGGAAGTCGCAGCGCGCCTCTTCGCTCTTCGCCGCCCCACCGCTGGCGCAGCAGATTGCGCTGGTCAGCGGCGCCAACCGTGGACTGGGTCTCGAGATCGTGCGGCAGCTGGCGGCCACCGGCATGACCGTGCTGCTGGGCAGTCGTGAACTGGCGCTCGGCGAAAGCGCCGCGCGCCGGCTGCGTACTGATGGTGCGGACGTAACGGCGATCAAGCTCGACGTTACACATCAGAAAGACATCGATGCCGCCGCGCGATATCTCGAAAACACCTATGGACGTCTGGACGTCCTCGTCAACAATGCCGGCTCCTACTACGACATGGGCGAGCTACCTTCATCGATCGACATTGACACCGTTCACGCTGCGCTCGACACCAACCTGCTTGGCGCATGGCGGCTGAGTGAGGCGATGCTGCCACTGATGCGACCGTTCGGCTTTGGCCGCATCGTCAACCTGTCCAGCGGCTGTGCCTCGAGCACGATCGACGGCGAATGCTGCCCGGCCTATCGCGTCTCGAAGGCCGCGTTGAATAGCTACACCCGTGCGCTGGCAGCGGAGCTGACTGGCAGCGGGATTCTGGTCAATGCGGTGTGCCCCGGATGGACCAATACGGAGATGGGCGGCGCCGGCGGAAGACCGGTCAGCGCAAGCGCGCAAGGCGTCGTCTGGGCGGCGTGCCTGCCCGGGAGATCGTCGACGACCGGCGGCTTTTTCCGCGACGGCGAAATCATTCCGTGGTGAACAGCTAACCCTTGCCGAACCCGCTGTGCTGCGAATACAGCGCATGCCAGCGGCCGTCGACGTAAACGAAGATGTCGGAGGAACGCACGCCCTGCTGCGGCCCCGACGCCGGGTCGTAGAACGACAGGATCGCGGTGTCGCCGTGGAGCACCACGCTCTTGCCCGACGGATGCGCCTTGATCCACGCCTCGACCGTGCGGCGCTCGATGTCCGAGCCACGGTTCTTCGCCGCATGCGCCACGATGGCGGACTTCGGATGTGCCACGCCATCGGCACCGACCGAACGGTAGTCGGGCAGCAGAAGATCATCCAGATACGCGGTGTCACCGCTCTCTTCCGCCTCCAGCCAGTGTTGGTCAACCGCGATCACCGCTGCCTCGTTCCTGGCGGTTTCGTCCGCTGTGCTCGCATACGCGTCGGAAGTCGCCACGAACGCACTCATGATTCCCATCGTCGTCGCGGCAAGACATGCCATGCCGATCCTGAAGAGGTATTGCTTGCGCATCTTGCTGTCCTCGTCCGCGGCGACATAGCCGCCCGTGCAGCCTGCAGGGTGTGACCGTGGACCGCATCGTTCCTGTGACGACCACCTGCGATGGCGTGACAAGCGGTCGATATGCTCCTGCCAGCGGTGTGACCGAGGCGGCTGTGTGGCCACGTCGGATCAATGCATCACCCGGCATCCATCTCCGCGACTTTCCAGCCATCTGCGTGCGTACTCGTGCCGCTTGTCACAGCCACGATGCCGATCGTCACAAGATCGGTGACGGCGATGAGCGCCCGTGCCAGCCTGCGCAAATCATCCACATCGACGCCATCGTCCGAACGGATAGATGCCGGGCGTGCGGCAAGCAGGAGACCGACATGCGATTGCCGCTCACTCTGGTGATCCTCGCAGCCACGAGCATGCTCGCTGGCGCGGCCGGCATGACGAATGAATTGGCACCGCTGGCCTGGTTCGTCGGCGCATGGCAGTGCGCCGGCCAGTTCTCCAACGGCAGGCCGATCCATTCCCGCGAGACCTTCAGCACCGAAATGGACGGCCACTGGCTGCATATGCAGCACGCGGACACACCGCCGGATCGCTACGCCGCGGACGAATGGTGGGGCTATGACCGCGCCACCAGGCAGTTCGTAATGACCGTGTTCGACAACACCGGCGGCGTGCGCCACTACGTTTCTTCCGGCTGGACCGGCACCACGCTGAGCCTGCAGAACACTGCGACCAGCGGCTACATCGATCGCTTCGTGCTCCGGCGTAGCGGCGATGCGCAATACCGGGTCAGTTATGCGCGCCTCGACGGCAGCGGTACCTGGCAGACGGGCGATGAACTCACCTGCCGCCGCGATGCGGGGCCACCCGCTTGAATCTGCGGACACGCGAACACCGTCCCGTGCCGGCGTACCTTCCGGCACATCCGTCTGACGGCCGGCGCTGGCACACTGCGCAGATGAACGTGGCGCAAGCAACGACCATCGTCGGCGAAGATCAGGTACCCGGCGACAACCGCTCGCAGCGACTCCGGAACTGGGCGCTGGCCTTCGGTTTCTGGACGCTGCTGGCGCTGTCCTACGCACTGAGTTCGGGGTTGTCCTCGCTCAGCGAAGGACGCGATGCCGCCTGGTTGCGCGGGCTGATCTGGAACCTCGCCGACTTCTGGCTGTGGATGCTGCTGGCGGCCGGGATCGGCTGGCTCGGGCGACGTACGGCGGGCTTCGGCGGGCCGCGCCTACTGGCTGTGCATGTGCCCCTCAGTCTCGGCGTCGCGCTGGCGCAGACCCTGCTGCAGTTGCTGATCTTCTGGACCCTATGCGGCCCGGGCAAGATGCCGGTGGATACGTTCGGTGGCTTCATCCATACGGAGTTCGCCTACAAGTTCCAGCAAGGACTGGTGACCTACTGGGTGATCCTGGTGGTGCTACGCGGGATGGAATCGCGCCGGCACCTGCGCGACGAACGCCTGCGTCGTACACAATTGGAGACGCAATTGGCGCAGTCGCAACTGCAGGCGTTGCGCATGCAGTTGCAACCGCACTTTCTGTTCAACACGCTCAACGCCATTTCAGCGCTGGCGTTGGCCGATCCGCTGCAGGCACGACTGATGATCGCCAGGCTCAGCGATTTTCTGCGCCTCACGCTGGAGGAATGCCATGCACCGCAGGTGCCACTGTCGCGCGAGCTGGAATTCCTCGCGTGCTACCTCGGCATCCAGCAGGTGCGCTTCCAGGACCGGCTGAGCACACAGCTGGACGTGGACGACGACACCCTGGACGCGGCGGTACCGAACCTGATCCTGCAGCCACTGGTGGAGAACGCGCTGCGCCACGGCCTGCAGAACAAGCCCGGCGCCGGCATCCTGCGCATTTCCACGCGACGTGCCGGCGACCAGTTACAGCTGCGCGTGGACGACGACGGTCTCGGCCTGCCGCCGGAAGGCACGCCGGAAGGCATCGGCCTGGGCAATACGCGTTCACGCCTGCACATGCTGTTCGGTAACGCCGCGCGACTCGAACTCACACCGTTGGCCGGCGGCGGCGTGCGCGTCGAGGTACACCTGCCCTTTGTCGTGCACATCGCATCATGACGCCACGCCTGCGCGCCGTGTTGGTCGACGATGAGGTGCTGGCACGCCTCGCGTTACGCCAGGCATTGGCGTCGCATGCCGAAGTGGAGATCGTCGGCGAATGCGGCAATGCCGGCGAGGCGATGCAGGCGGTGCTTGCATTACGCCCGGACCTGCTGTTCCTCGACATCCAGATGCCGGGCATGGACGGCTTCGAGTTGCTGCACGAACTGGCACCCGATTGCTTGCCACTGGTGGTGTTCGCCACTGCCTTTGCCGAACACGCGCTGCGGGCATTCGACGCCAGGGCCGTGGACTATGTGCTCAAGCCGATCGAGCAGGCACGTTTCGACCAGGCGATGGCACGCGTCAACCAACACTGGCAGGGGCTGCACGCGCCACACGCCCACCCCGAACCCGCCGCCGTGACGGGCGTGGATGATTACGCGCAACGGATCAGCGTGCGCTACGGCGAACATATCCGGGTGATCAGCACGGCCGACATCGACTGGATCCGTGCCGACGGCAACTATGTGCACCTCCATGTCGGCAACGCCCGCTTCCTGCACCGCGATACGCTGCGCCACCTGCTGGCGACGCTGGACCCGACGCGTTTCCTGCGCATCCACCGCGGCATCATGGTCAACCTCGATCGCGTGGCCGAAGTCCATCCGCTGTTCCAGGGCAATGCCGAAGTGGTGCTGCGCGATGGCACGCGGCTCCATCTCAGTCGGCGCTTCCGCACCCATGCGCGACGTGCACTTGGCATGGCTTGATCCGTCGGTTGACTTCATTGGCCGTTCGAGCATCCCTGCCGACCACTCGTCACGCCCGATATACCGAACATCACAAAGCTGGCGCGGCGAACCTCGATCGGCTGCAGGCTTCTTGGAGCCTGTTGGCAGCCAATATTCCCTGGAGATCGTGATGCCCCCCCGTTGCCGTGTTGTCGCTACCGCCGCTTTTTTCGCTTCGATCTTTTGCCTGAGTAGTTCATCGGCCTATGCCGATTCGACCGCTGCGTATTTAAGCCCCAACCTCAAGGTGGGAGAACGTCTGTCCGATGTGTTTTCCAAAACCGTCTCGATAAAGGGAACGGGATTCAATGAGAAGGTCGATCGCATAAGCGGTAGCGCCGACGATAGGGTGACCGGCGTAACGCCGGAGGCCTTCATCTTCGATGAGGAGGATCGTTATGACGGGCGTCCAGCCAGTGGCGTAGTCCACGATGTCAAGACACTTCAGGACGGCATCACCCATTGCTACAAGGGCAAGTGTGCTGTCGACAGCGAAACCAGCGGGATGACCTTCAATCCTTTGTTGTGGGGCAAGGCACCGGACGACATCCGCGTAGGAACGACCTGGACGGTCACCATCCCCAGGCCCTGGGAAATCGGACCGGCCGGCACCGAGCAGGTGCAGGTGGTTCGCGTCGACCCGCTCAATGATGTCATCACGCTGACCCGCAATGGCAGCGGTAGCGGCCCGTCATCCGACGATCAGTACCGCCAGCAGAATGGAGAACCGATGCAGATCACCACCATGGCCGGAAAGACAATCGACGTGTCGGTGATCCCCGGCAAGACCACCTGGCGTGGCTACACCACGATATGCAAGGGTGTCATTGTGAGCGATGAAATCATGGTGCAGCGACACGTGACGCTGGTGTCCAAGGGCGGCGACAAATTCGAGGGCGAGCAGCGCTCCTATACCTTGCTCAACCTGTCACAAGACACGATCTAATCGTTGCCGGCCACCGATACACGGAAAACGGGATCACGCCTTGCGCTTCGGCATCGAGCAAAAGCCCGATTAGATACGTCACTTGAGAAGTCATGCCCCATGAGCCGCATCCCCGCCATCGCCTGTTCGTTCTGCCTTGCGGCCGTTGTTCTCTGTTTCGCCTCGTCGCACGCGTCCGCCAGCGCGGCGTCTATCGCGGCGCTCGCACCGATCACGCTCGACGGCATCATCCATCCGGACAGCGACGACACCGTCGCCTTCACTCCTGACGGCAATACGGTGTTCTTCGACCGCAGCAATGGGCCGCACAAGACCATCATGGTCGCGCACAAGGTCAACGGTCACTGGTCGAAGCCGCAAATCGCGGGCTTTTCAGGCCACTGGTTCGACCAGGATCCGGTCGTCTCGCCGGACGGTTCGTACCTGTTGTTCAATTCCGACCGACCAACGACGCCTGGCGGCCAGCCGCTGACGCAGGACTACTTTGTCGGCGGCAACGCGCCGGGCAGCAACATCTGGAAAGTGGAGCGCAAGGGCGATGCGTGGGGGACCCCGGTGTGGTTGGGGCCGGTCATCAATGACGATCCCTTCGTCGATTTTGCGAGCATCGCCACCGACGGGACCTTATATTTCATCCGTTGGGACAAGAAAGCGCGGGCAATGCATATCTGGCGCTCGCTGTATCGCAACGGCAGCTACCTGCCTGCCATGCGCGCCGGCCTGGGCGATCCCGACGTCTCCACCCATGATCCCGCGATCGCGCCCGACCAGTCATTCATCGTGTTCGACTACGGTAAGACCAAGGGCGGCCTCGGCCGCCTGTGCATCGCCTTCAGGCAAGGCGATCACTGGAGCCGCCCCATCGACCTTGGCGATGTCATCAACAAGGATCTGCCGTGGGGTGCGCATGTCTCGACCAACGGCAATGCGGTCTATGTCACCGGCCAGTCGGGCATCTGGCGACTTTCGCTTGCCGGGTGGCTGAAGCAACCCGCATCGGACACGGCGAAGCGGTAACGGCCCTCAACGCTGCACCATTACCGCAAACCAGCCCCAGCCACGAATGCGCTCGGTGATCAACTTGACGCTGGTCAACATCGGCACCGCCAGCAATGCGCCGGGAATACCCCAGAGCCAGCCCCATACCAGCAGCCAGAGCAGAATCGCGATCGGGCTGACGCGCATGCGCCGGCCCAGCACCATCGGCGTAATCAGGTTGCCTTCGACGATGGTGAAGCCGATGAAACACAGTGCCGGCAGCATCGCCTGACCAAGCTGATCGAAGTGCACCAGTCCAACCATCATCAAAATCGTGGTGGTGGTGATCGCACCGACATACGGAATGTAATTGGCCATCATCGCCACCGTGCCCCACAGCAGCGGGTCGGGCATCTTCAGCCACCACAACATGGTCGCCGTAAATAGTCCCAGGCTCAGGTTGATCAGCGAGGTGGTGAGAATGTAGCGCGACACCTCGGTCTGGATGCTGCGCACGATGACCACGGCATGTCGCTTGGCCTGAAAGTCAGGAACGATTTCCACCAGCCGCCGCAGCAAGGTGTCGCCGAACACCAGGAAAAAGAACACCAGCAGGGTGACCGTGAGCATCGCAGCGATCACGGCCGGGGTCTCGGCCAGAACATCCCACGTACTGATGGAGACCGTGGCCGTTGCCGCGGCTGGATGAGCGCGCGACGGCGGCCCGTTCACCAGATTCTGCGTGGCACGATTGGCCATCTCGAAGGGTGCGGTGATGTTTCTGAACTTGGGCAGCAGCTCTTTCATCGTGGCCGGCGCGCCCTGGATCCAGCCCATCGCCGGCTGTGCCACTTTGCTTACGCCAAAACCAATCGTGCCCACCAGCGCCATCATCAACACGCTGGCGCAGAGCCAGCGCGGCAGGCCACGGCGGGAGCCAGCGGCCACGATCGGGTTCAACGCCAGCCCCAGAAACGCTGCCAGCACCAGCGGTATCAGCAACGACTTGGTCAACGTGACGGTATACAGCAACGCCAGCAACAGCATGCTGTTCAAGATCACGCGGATCGCACGCAAGTGCCGCAGCGTGCCGTGCGTCGCCTGCAATCCGCGACCGTGCGCGCCTGACGCCTCGTCATCGGCATCTGCCGTTTCGCTACCGAGCGGCAGCGGAACAGCGTCTTTACGATCGCTGATGATCGCGGCGCGCGTTGGCAGATGGCCCGGTTCCTTCATAGCGGCACGCCGATGAGCTAAATTCGATGGATCGAAAACAAGATAAGCGATGACGGCATGGTTGACGGTTGCCTAAGCGAAGTCTGCGTCATCGCCAGGGTCATGATGATTGACCACTATTGGTATCCGGTGCCACCGTATCGTCTGAATTGGTCTTGTCTGAATCAGTTCTGCCTGAATCTGCGCCGCCGCCCAACCCGAACGCACCCAGTTCGGAAACCAGGCGCGTACCGTAAGCCACCGCTTCTGCCAGACCGCCGCCGAGCAGTGAACCCAGCCCGGGAATACGCAGCGGATGCACGTTGAGGGTACCCAGCACGAATCCGGCGCCGGCCGCCGTGCCGACGGTCGTCAGTGGATAGCGTTGACCGCGCGCCAGCAACGCGGCTGCCGGTGGGCTCATTTCCTGCCGTGCCAGATTCATCTCCAGCTTGGCGGCGCGCACTCTGGCAAGCTGGCTGAACAAGCTCATGCACGGTCTCCCTTGGTGCGATCTGTCTCGACGTGTGCGGCGCGCTCGGCATCGATTTCGCGTCGAGCCTTGCTCATGGTATCGCGCATCATCTCATTCCACTCGCCGCGTGTGACCGGCAGACTCATCCAGTGCATGCAGCGGCGAAACAGCAGGAGCGAACCGGCCAGAAACAGTGCCTGCAAAACACACAGACCCAACAATGCCAGCACCCACGAGCCAAACCACTTCGCCAGCAGCAAACCGACAAACGCAAGCAGGCTCAGACCCAGTCCCACGCCTGCAACGGTAGCTGCCAAACCAGCCAGCAACATCCACGACACAGCGCTGCGTGCAAGCCCAAGCTCGGCAGCCAGCAAATGCAACTGGGCACCGAAAAGATGTTTTATCGCACGGCCCAACTGGCCAAGTTCGGCCACCAGCCCAGATGGCAACGGCGCCGTTTCCGGCGCCGCTGTTCCGGGGGTAGGTTCTGATTGCTGCATTCCCTGAGCCCCTATCAAGCCTGCGTGATCAACGACGCAGAATACGACCGAGCAACCAGCCAGCGCCAAGCGCGATGGCGACGGACTGCACCGGTTTCTCGCGAACATAGTCGCGCGCCTGCTCCAACCATGCGTCGGCGCGATCCAGCGTTTGGTCATAGACCTCACGACCGCGCTCGCCAATCTCGACCGCTTTATCGGTAGTGCGGTTGGCGGCATCGGCCACCTTGTCAGTGGCGCGGTGCAGACCTTCTTCGACCGTGTCGGCGGCGCGATCCACGGCATCCTTGGTGCTGGCCACGGCATTGGAGGTCGCCTGCTTGATGCGCTCGGCGCTCTCGTCGATGCGGTTGCCAACCAGTTCTTCGGGGGTTTGTACGTGCTTGTTCATGGGAAGCTCCATTGAGGACTGACGATGACGCATGACTTCAACGCATTGGTTCGCTTGCGGAAGTGACTTGATGACACATCACTTCCACAAGCGCATGACCTGATTATCTGGCGCGGCGGAAAAAGGCGAGTACGGCGAGAATCAGGAAGATGACGAAAAGAATCTTAGCAATGCCTGCAGCGGCGCCGGCAATGCCGCCAAAACCCAGTACCGCTGCGATGATCGCGATAACCAGAAAAACCAGTGCGTAGTGAAGCATGGCGTTGTCCTCTTGAATGGGAGCCAAAGTTGGATAAACCGTGAACCGCAGACGCGAGCCTCCGGTATGTGGTCAGCTATTCACCCATAGCCCACGCCATGCGCATGTGAAGAGAGTTGGCGTCAATCTGCACGCGCTGGCGACGTTTGTTCAGGCGGGGGCAGGGGTCGGTTTGGCGTTCGGGCGTCCATTCACGTCGTATCCGACTCTCACCTGACAAACGATGGCGACGAACGATGGCGGGAGATTCGGAGCATCAATTCGCAGGTTGTAACCCCTCGAAATGCTCAAGGCTTGTATGTGACGCGATACACCGCGCCTGCAAGATCGTCGCTTATCAGCAGGCTGCCGTCGGGCAGCGGCTGCACGTCGACTGGTCGACCCCAGGCGCGTTCGTCCTGCTCGAAGCCGCTGATCAGCGGTTCATACGACAGCACCTTGCTGCCCTGCAGACGCACCGTCATCACCCGATAGCCTGACTTTTTCGTACGGTTCCACGAACCGTGCTCGGCCACGATGATCGCGCCCTTGTAGCTGGCCGGAAACTGCTTGCCCTCGTAGAAACGCATACCCAGCGAGGCAACGTGCGCACCCAGCTTCAATACAGGCGGCGTGTAATCCTTGCAGCTCTTGCCCTTGCCGAATTCAGGATCGAGCGTGTCGCCCTGTTGGCAATAGGGAAAGCCAAAGTGCTCGCCAATCCTGGTGATGCGATTGAGTTCGTCACTGGGCATATCGTCACCCATCATGTCGCGCCCGTTGTCGGTGAACCACAGTTTCCTGGTGCCGGGCTGCCAGTCGAAACCCACCGTGTTGCGGATGCCGTGCGCCACGTCTTCCATGCCGCTACCATCGGCGTTCATGCGGGTGAGCTTGCCATGGTCCGGACCTGGGTCGCAGATGTTGCACGGTGCGCCGATCGGCACATACAGCTTGCCGTCCGGACCGAAGGCGATGAACTTGGTGCCGTGATGCATCTCGGTCGGCAGCTTGTCGGTGATCAACTCTGGCTTCGGTGGATCGTCCAGATGATTCTCGATATCGCGCAGCACCACGATCCGGCTGACGGCGGACACGTAGAGATCGCCATTCTTGAAAGCCACGCCGATCGGCGACTCCAAGCCGCTCGCCACCACACGCACCTTGTCGGCAACACCATCATGCTTGCTGTCGGTCAGCGCATACACCTTGCCGGCGTCACCGGACCCGACGAACACTGTGCCTTTCGCGCCCAGCGTGATCTCGCGCGCTTTCGGTACCTGGTCCGAATACACCGCGACATGGAAACCCTTCGGCAGGGTCAGCTGGTCCAGTTGCGGTGCAGCGAAAGCCGGCGCCGCCAGCAGGTAGAGCAACCACCAAAGTTTCATACGCATCGGTCGGTCTCCGTATCAGCGGGCAGACTGCGATGCTAACGCCTGTCGGTCGAAGCGGCTATTTCGTCGCCACGTCGACCAGACGGACCACGTCGGACCAGAGCGTCGGGCCTTCGTGCATCGCGTAGATCGTGTTTACATCCAGATGCTCGCGCGCCACCGCCTGCACCACTTCGTGCATCAATTCCGGATCGTATAGCGTGTGGTCGGCATTGAGCGCCAACGTGTCGCTGGCATATAACAGCTTGTGCTGCGGGAAATACACCATGTACTGGCGCTCGGTGGAAGCGCCACGCAGTGGGTAGATCACCACGCGGTTCGCCCCACTGCCAATCTCCTGCTTGCCCGAGACCACATGCCATTGCGCGGCTTTCGGCGCGGACTGCAAATGGTCAGGCTCCAGGCGGTGCGGGGCCGCCACCAGCCGATCCAGTAGCGGCTGGTTCAGATCGAGGATGTACACCGGCAAGCCCTCGGCTACCGCCTCTCGCACGCCGGCCATATGCGGCCACGAATCGGAACTGGACAGCACCGCCTTTATTGGCACACCGGCAAACGTGCTGCGCGCCTTGGCCAGCACGCCTTCAACATAATGCGGCGAGATCGGCGCTTCCAGCACCAGCACGCCGTCGTCCTGCTTGATCAGGGTGGCATTCCACGCGCCGCGGTAGAGTTCAACGCCCGGCGCCAGCTCGACGCGGTGCTGGTCGCTGAACTCGCGGTTCCAGCCTTTGGATTGCGCGCTCTTCGCCGCTAGTGCCGAGTCCATTGCGAAGGTCTTGTCATCCAGCGTCGTGTTGAAGCTGGCATCGAGTACCTGCATTGACTGCCACACCACGCCGTTGCGCTGCTCGATGCGATTGGTCGGCAGCACCGTGCCATTCAACAGCTTCCAGTTGTCGTAGTAAACACGCTGCTCGACGTCACCCCAAGCGAACCAGAAATCCTGGAACGTGGCCGTGCGCTCGAATGCATCCGGCAGGTGGTTGAAAGCATTCAGCAGCACACGCACCGGCTGCCCGTGCCAATTGAATTCGAGCACGCTGTGCGGGGTGGAGCGCAGCCATTCGCTGCTGGCGTAATGCAGGTCAGCTGCCGCCGCTGCAGTAAGCAGCAATCGCTCCGGTCCTAGCGCCAGTGTGGCGCGGGTGTCCTCCAGATCAGCCGCCGAACACGCTGAATCGCCGTCCCTGGCGCGGTACACGCCGCCTTCGGGGGTAGCGATCAAGGTGAGATCGCTTTCCGCCTGATGCGAATCCGCTTCCGGCCACACGCCATGGCTATGGCTCAGTAGTCGACTCTTGTCGAAATCCACGGTCAACTGATCGCGCTCGTAGCTGCTGATGAACGGCGCCTGCCGATACGACTGTTCGGTGAGTGCGGTATGCCCGATCACGTCGAACTGTACATTGTGGATGGCCGCCAACGTGTCCCGGCCACCCATCGCCGTCAGCGCCAGGCCGAGGCAGGCACGCGCATCGATCTGCTCGCAGCCAGGGTGACCAGCGATGCCTTCACGGGAACCATCCAGTCGAGGTAGTGCAGACGCATGCGCCGCGGCCGTACTCGCCAGAGCCAACGTCGTCAGCATGGCGATCGAGGAAATCCTGCACCAACGCTTGCGGCTGTTCATCGCTTGTCGCTCGATCGGGCCCGACGGGCGGATGTTGCAGCCTACGTCGTTTATCGAGTGGTGCCCCATGAGGGAAGTCATGCCATGCGGGAAGTCATGCCTCGTCGGTGGAACCACGCGATGCTCTGCTAACGTGGCGTACTTCGATTGGAGGGTGCATGAGCGAATTGCAGGATCTCACTACACTGGTACGCGCGAGCACACCACTGCTGGTGATCGAAACCGTCGACGAACAGCGGGTGATCGAGTGCTTTCGGCACGTGATCGCGCAGTCGCTGCGCCCACTGTGGCGCTGGACCCTCACCGACGGACTGACCCGACTGGACTTCGCTCAACGAGAATCCCAGTCCGCACCCGATGCCACCGCCACGTTGGAGGCGATTCGCACCGCCAGCGAGCCGGGCATCTTTCTGCTGTTCGATTTCCATCCGTTTCTCGGCTACGCGATGACACTGCGCATGCTGCGCGAGATTGTGCAGCGGCAGCACTCGGTGGCGCATACCATTGTGCTGATCGGCGCAAAAATCGAATTGCCCGAAGAGCTCGAAGCACTGGCGCTCCGTGTCCCGCTGTCGCTGCCCGACATCAAGGAGCTGGCAGGCATTCTACGCGGCGAAGCGGCCGCCTGGCAGAACGAGCAGGGTCGCCGCGTCGAGGTGGACGGTGAGGCCGCGCGCATCATCGTTCGCAACCTGCTGGGCCTGTCCGCGCCAGACGCGCGGCGCATTGTGCGTAAGCTGATCTACAACGACGGCGCGCTCAACCATGCCGACTTGCCCGAACTGATGCAGGCCAAGTTCGACCTGCTCAACCGCTCCGGCCTGCTGCATTACGAATACGCCACCGCCAGCTTCGCCGATATCGCCGGCGTCAGCCGCGTGCGCGAATGGGTACAGCGGCGGCGAGCGGTGTTTCTCGATCCGTCCGCCACGCCAATGCTCGATCCACCCAAGGGCGTGCTGCTGCTCGGCGTGCAGGGCTGCGGCAAGAGCCTCGCATCGAAAGCCATCGCCGGCGGCTTCGGCGTGCCACTGGTACGACTGGATTTCGGCACGCTCTACAACAAGTATCAGGGCGAAACCGAAAAGAATCTGCGCGAAGCGCTGGCCAGCACCGAGCTGCTGGCGCCATGCGTGCTGTGGATCGATGAAATCGAGAAAGGCCTCGCCGGCGGCGGCGATGATGGCGGCGTGTCGCGTCGCGTGCTCGGCTACCTGCTCACCTGGATGGCCGAACGCAAGGCCAAGGTCTTCGTCGTCGCCACCGCCAACACCGTCGACGAGCTACCCGCCGAACTGCTGCGCAAAGGGCGCTTCGACGAAATCTTTTTTGTCGACTTGCCACAGGCCAGCGTGCGCGAAACGATCTTCACCCTCCACCTCACCCGCCGCAAACTCGATCCGACTGGTTTTGACTTGCCTGTCCTGGCCGAAGCCAGCAGCGGCTTCTCCGGTGCCGAAGTCGAGCAGACCATCGTCAGTGCTTTATACGACGCCGCCAGCAACAACGTGCCGCTCGATCAATCAACGCTGCTCAACACACTCAAGCAGACGCGGCCGCTGTCGGTGTTGATGTATGAGAAAGTGGAGACGTTGAGAGCGTGGGCACAGGGCCGTTGTGTGGCCGCGGATTGAACGTCGGTATCATTGCCGTTTAAGCGGATATTTTTGAAAAGGGCAATTTCAAGGTCCACACGCAACATGATCAGTGAATGGTGCCAACTCTCCGCGCTCGTGCAGCCAGTCGCCTAGTACAAGCTTGGACACCCACGCTCGCTGCTGCTTGTGAAGTCAATGGACAAGTGGGATGCACTGGCCAACCGCCTGCAAGCAGCCGGCACGCGCTTCGTAATCGAACTGCACGTACGCTTTCAGGGTCAGGCCGGTGAACAGGCCACGATGTTTCTGCTCGATCCCTGCAGCAATGCGCTTGAGTTCAAGGCGTTCGCCGATCGCTCGAAGCTGTTTGCCAAATAACCCGAAGGAAACCACACGATGGAAGCAGAGGATTTGCAGCGGCTGGTGACTGTCACCATGCCCTATGGCAAATACCAGGGCCGGCTGATCGCCGACCTGCCCGGCGCCTATCTCGCGTGGTTTGCGCGAAAGGGTTTTCCCAAGGGGGATTTGGGACGGTTGCTGGCGCTGATGCTGGAGCTGGACCACAACGGGCTGTCATCGCTGCTGGAGCCACTGCGCAAGCGATAAGGTGAGCTCGAGCCTGCGTTGGCTTTCGGCGTATGCTGCAGGAAGAGCGGATTCGCATATTGCGAATCCGCTTTACTCGAACGCCGCTGCAAACTCCCTCCTCCGTGTCTGGTCGAGACTGCCCGCAAGGGCGCTAGCGCACTACGCGCACGATCAGAGTACTCAGCACCGATGTTGCCCCATGAGTTCGATACCGCGACGAGTGCGCTCGCCGCGAACGGCTGGTGCGTTATCCCGAACCTGATGACGTCGACGCAGACGCAGGCGCTCGCCAACGAGTGCATGGCCATGCATGCCGAACATTTGCTGACGCCCGCCGCCACTGGAATCGATCGCGCGATAACGTTATTGCGCGGCGACAGCACGTGCTGGTTTTTATCCGGCGCATTGAGCGCACCGCAGCAGGCCTTTGCCGATCGCGTGGACGAACTGCGCATCGCACTCAGCCGTCATCTGATGCTTGGCCTGGTCGACAGCGAGTCGCAGTACGCGGTGTATCCAGCGGGCGCGGGCTACGCCAGGCATCTCGATCAGCTGCGCCGTAGCGATGCCCGCGTCGTTTCGGCCGTGTTCTACCTCAACGCCGACTGGCAGGATGTCGAAGGCGGGGCGCTGCGGCTTTATCTGGCCGATGCGTCCCACCGCGATATCTATCCACGCGCCGGCACGCTGGTGCTCTTTCTATCGGCGCAATTCGAGCATGAGGTACTACCCGCCACACGGCAGCGAATGAGTATTGCGTGCTGGATGCGGCAGCGGGCGATTCCTGCGGCTCACTGATTCTCGGAATCTGTCGGCCCGATCAATTCAATTTCCGCAAGGGCTTTTGCCGCGCCATCCGTAGCGGGAAAGCTCAACCGGTAATACGTATAGCGACCTGGCGCCCGCAGGCCAAAGACACGCGTCTGGCGTGGCGTGAGAAAGCGCTCGTTCTTTCGCGTATCCACGGTATGCCAGTGCTTGCCGTCGCTGGATGCTTGCAGTTGCCAGCTTGAAGGTGCGGCGGCACTCGCGCCAGACGTCAGCGTAAGCATGGCAACCTCGCGGGCTTGCGGGAAATGCCAGCTCACCGTCGACGCGACGACTGGCAACGTGGCTTCGGTATCGGAATCGTTATCGAACAGCGCATCCAGTTTGGTAATCGTCGGCTGACTACTGGCCTGTCCTTGTCCTGCACCGGTGAGATCACGCATCGGCTGCGGCTTCTCGCCTTCGGCCGTGAGCGACGCAGGCAGTGACGACTTCTCGCTGCCCCATGACGACGGTTTCGGACCCATCACAAAGTCGAGCGTCGCGCCTTGCGCCAGCAGCGCGTGTGGCAAGGTGAGCTGGTTCCACGGCTGGCCGTTGACGCGCAAGCTCTGGATATAGCGATTGGTGTCGCTGACGGCCGGCGCCTCGATCACGATGTGTTTGCCGTTTTCCAGACGGACGTCCATATGCGGGAAGTACGGCGCGCCGATCACGTATTCCGGCGTACCCATGCGCAGTGGATAGAAACCGGCCGCACTGAAGACATACCAGGCGGACATCTCGCCGTTGTCCTCGTCACCCGGATAGCCCTGGCCGATCTCGCTACCGACGTAGAGGCGCGACAGCGCGTCGCGTACCTTGTCCTGCGTCTTCCACGGCTGGCCGGCGACGTCGTACATGTAGAGGATGTGGTGCGATGGCTGGTTGCTGTGGCCGTACTGACCCATGCGCACGTCGCGCGCCTCCAGCATTTCGTGGATCGGCTCGCCGTAAGTACCGACGTGGAAGTTGCCAGGCGTGGCGAAGAAGGCATCGAGCTTGGCGGCAAGTCCGGCACGGCCGCCATAGAGCGCGGCAAGTCCGGCGCCGTCCTGCGGTGCATGGAAGGCCATGTTCCACGCGTCGGTTTCGGTGTAGTCACCACCCCAGCGGATCGGATCGAAGTCAGCCTTGCCGTAGCGCCACTGACCGTTGGCGGCGCGGCCAACGAAGAAGCCGACGTCGGCATCGAACAAGTTGACGTAGTCGAGTCCGCGATTACGGTAGTAACGCGCGTCGTCTGCGTAATACGCAGCGTACGGATCGCCCGCGGCGTGCTGTGTCGCCAGCGCATCGGCGAGGTTGCCGATGGCGAAGTCGTTGATATAGCCGTCCATCGACCATGACAGACCCTCGTCTACACCGGTATCGGTGTAGCCGTTGAAGATCGAGCGCTGCAACCCCTTGCGACCCGTACCAGCCAGCGGGCTCACTACCGAAGCATCCTTCAACGCCGACTGGTAGAACGAAGCCACGTCGAAGTTGCGTACGCCCTTCAGCCAGGCGTCGGAAAAAGCCACGTCGGCGCTGGTACCGACCATCAGGTCGGCGTAGCCAGGGGAGGACCAGCGCGCGATCCAGCCGCCGTCGCGATACTGCTGCACGAAGCCGTCGATCATTTCGCCAGCCTGCGTGGGCGTGAGCAACACATAGGCCGGCCACGCGGTGCGATAGGTATCCCAGAAGCCGTTGTTGACGAAGTCCTTGCCGTCGACCACGTGCGCGCCGGTCTGTGTGGGCGTGTCGGCACCGACCGGTGCGGAGAACGGGCTAGCGTAGCGATACACCGGCTGCGCGGCGCTGCCGGTGTTTTCGTAAGCCTCGTTCGGATACAGGAACAGCCGGTAGAGATTGGAATAGAGCGTGGTTTTTTCGTCGCGGCTGGCGCCGTCGACCTGCACAGCACCGAGCAGTGCGTTCCACTGCTGTGCAGCGCGATCGCGCACGCTTTCCAGCGTGTCGTCCGGTGCGATTTCTAGCGCGAGATTGTGTTTAGCCTGATCGAGGCTGATCAGCGAGGTGGCGATGCGCAGGTTCACGGTCTTGTTGATGCGCGTATCGAAACCGAGCCATGCGGCGACATGGTCTCGCCCCGCACCGGTGAGTCGGCCGCTGCGCTGCACCGGCTGATCGACCGTGCCATAGAAGAAAAGCCGACCGGCGCCGGTACTCAACTTGCTCTTGACGTCCGAATAGCCGCTGAAGCTGCGCCCCGACGGGTCGAGCGTGATACCGCCCTGGTCGGTGAGGTTATCGAACAGCAACTGCGATGTCGCGCCGGCGAAGGTGAAGCGGAACATCGCCGCGTGGTCGGTCGGCGTCATCTCGGTAACGATGCCGTTGTCGAATGCCACACGGTAATCATGCGCATGCGCCGTTTCGTTGGCGTGGGTAAAGCCTAACGAACGCGCGGCCCGATCGAGCAGCGGCACACCGCTGGCCTGTGCCTCGGGCATGAGCTGCAGCGTTTGCCGCTCGCCCATCCACGGGCTGGGCTCGTGCGAGAGCTGGAAAGCCTGCAAGCGCGGGTGATTATCCGCACCGTTGTGATCCTGATACTGGTAGAGCCAGTCGGTACTGGCATCGGTGACTGGCGTCCAGAAGTTGAAGCCGTGCGGCACAGCCATCGCCGGAAAGACATTGCCGCGCGAGAAGTGGAAATTGGCATTGCTGCCGCGCCGCGTCTCGACGAAATCGGCCGGCTGCTGGCGCGTCTCCGGCACTTCGCTGCCAATGCGGATGTCGTCGACATAGCCTTCAATGCTGGCTGCCGGACCATCGTGGTCCAGCACGATCTGCTTCACGCGCCGACCCGCCGCAACGCGGCCGAGATCGATCGAAACGAAATTCCATTGGTCCGGATACAGCACACGGCCATCACCCTGCCCGCGCGCTGTCGCAGGTACACGATGCTGGTCGAGCGCACCACTGGTCGACAGACGGCTGCCGTCGTCGAAAACCAGGTCCACCACAACGTAGTTGGCCGGATTGCGCAGGTCATCCTCGACCCGTTGCGGAAAAATCACATAGGAAAGCTGCGTGTCCGCGCGCACCGGCAGATCGATATCGAACAGCTTCTGCTGTTGGCTGCCGTCGGCGCTACCGCGATAGTGCAGCGAACGCAGGCCGGTGAAACCGACGCCAGGTTTGGCGGTGAGCACCACATCCTTGCCCGGGCCGCCGTCGACCTGGGCGCTGAAGGTTGGGCTGGTCGTCATGGCAAGAGGCTGGGGCTGACCGGCTTCGAACGAACTCTGGAAGGTCTCTACCGTTGCTCTCGCCGCCGCCGCGCCACCAATCAAAAGCGCGGCGGTGACGAATGTTGCGAGTGTTCCTGCGGCGCGCCGTGTCTGGCGCGATGCCGATGCCTTCATGCCGAATCCTCTGGGAGTTTGTGTCAATGGCGCTCGCCCGATGCGACAGGTCATCTCACCCATGGAGGCCGTAACGCATCAAGCGCAAACCACAGAGTTGATGCGATCCCATCGACACTGTCAAACCGCAGTGCGGCAAGCGACAACCCGCGCCGGTCAACCGATGCCGGCTACCTTGCTGTCGGCGATCGCATTGAAACGATCGGCGATGTAGTCGTCGGTGAAGCTGGTCATGCCCCAGTTGCGGATAAAACCGCAGTGGCCGCCGTAGCGGGAAATATCCAGTTCGATATTCGGTGGCAGCTGCAGCTGCTTGAACGCGTTGATCGGAATGACCGGATCGTCCTGCGCGGTGAGGATGGTGGCCGGTATCTGCATACCGGCCAGCGCGTCGCCAGCGACCGAATAGCCATCCAGATACTCTTCCAGCGAGCCGAAGTCGGTATGCCGCAGTACCAGCGCTTCGGTGAGGCCGCGCATGTCTTGCTTCAGCTCGGACAGCTCGAAATACTGCTGCTGCGGAAACGCTGCTTGCTTGGCGCGCAGTGATTGCCGCCACTTCTGCATGAAGTAGGCGTTGTAGAACCAGCGCGCTTTCCGCTCCAGCGAGAACAGGCCCTCGGCAGGATCGATGATCGGACAAATTGCCAAGACATAAGAGAGTGGTATGCCCAGCGCTGGCGCCTTCAAGGCGGCGCGCAGGGCGAAATTGCCGCCCAGCGAAAAGCCGGCCAGTGCCATCGGACGCGCCGGCCAGCGCTGGGCGATATCAGCCAGCGCGTGGACCACTTCATCAATCCGGTTGGAGTGGAACAGGGCTTCGTTGTAGGCGAAGCTTTCGCCGTGATCGCGGAAATTGAGCCGCAGAATGTCCCAGCCATCGAGCAGCAGGCGACTGCCTGTCTGCAACACGTAGGTGGAATCGACGCTGCCTTCCCAACCATGGAAAAGTACAGCGAGGCCGCGCGACTGCGGGTGCGTTTTCTGTGCCGTGTAAGCGCCGGTAAGTCGCACACCGTTGCCGCCATCGACGATGACCGGCTCGGCGCCCTGCATCACGGTTTTTGCGGTGCGCGGCAACAGGTAACGGCGCACACCACTGGAGGACAACAAGGTCTGGGTATGGCCGCTGCGCAGCGGCCAAGGCGGACGGAAGTCGGCGCCACGCAGCAGACTCATTCGACAACGTCGCTCGCGATGTGATCACCGAGCGCGCTGGCAATGCGTTCGCGCGATTGCTCGGCCATGCGTCGGCGCGCGTCCGGGGAGGCAGGCACAACGGCGAGAAAATGCACTTCGGCATCCAGCGGCGCCTCACCCAGCAGGCGCAGGATGTTGTGCACAAAGCTCTCGTTGACGCGGAAGCCAGCATCAATGATCCGCACACCATGACGGGCAAAGCGCAGCGCCACCGGCTGCACCGGCACTTCGGCATCCAGCGCGGCCTGGAAAATGCGTGCGTGGAAAACCTTCAATACCCCGTTGTAGCCACTGCCGCCCTCCGGGAAAACCGCCACCGAACGGCCGCCGCGCAGGCGTTCGACCATCACCTGCATCACTGAGGAGAGCGAATGGTTATTGCCACGGCGATGGAAGATGGTGCCCGCGCAGGCGGCCATCCAGCCGACCAGCGGCCAGCGCGCGATCTCCGACTTGGCCACGAAACATGCCGCGCGCTGGCTGTGCAGCATGACGATGTCAATCCACGACGTGTGGTTGGCGACAAACAGAACGGCATCGGGCATCGGCCGGCCGATGCGGACCGAACGCATGCCGAAGATCCGCAACAGCATGCGCGACCACCAGCGGATCAGCCGGTGCGATAGCGGCTCGCGGCCACCCTGCATCACCGCCAGGCGATTCCAGGTGACAATCAGTGCAAGCAGAATGCCCAGCAAGATGTGTCCGAGCAGCAGCGGCACGCGCCACAGATAGCGCAGTGGGCGCAGTCGGTCAGGCGAGGTGGCGGGAACGAATTCGGGGCTCATTAGTCAGTTAGTTTAGCGTTAATCGGCACGCGCTTGAATGCTCAACGCTGCAACTGAGTCAGCGGCAGTGAAGGTGAGCGCTTGACGGTGCGCAATACGAAACTGGAGTTGACGTCGGCGACACCCGCGGCGTTGAGCAGATGATCCAGCAGAAAGCGCGAGAAGTCCTGTAGATCGGCGACATGCACGTGCAGCAGATAATCCATGTCGCCCGTGAGCGCATGACAGGCGACCACTTCGTCCCAGCCGTTGACGCGCTCGACGAAGCCTTCGATCGCCGCACTCTCGTGCTTGGTCAGCTGCACGCGCACGAATGCCTGCAGGCCCAAACCAACCGCCTGCGGATCAACCTGCGCTGCATAGCCGGTGATGATCTTGTCCGACTCCAGCCGCTGCAGCCGGCGCAGACACGCCGAAGGCGACAGGCTGACGCGCTCGGCCAGCTCGGCATTGGTGATGCGGCCTTCGCCTTGCAGCACGGCCAGCATCCGCAGATCGGTGCGGTCGAGTGCGTTCACGCGCACGATACCTCGCGCTGTTTATCCATATAACGCAAGAATAGTGCATAACTGGGCGAATATGGAGCAAGTAAACAAGCTTCATGTGCGTTATCCGCCATAGACTATTGATTGGACACGTTGAGCCAACCCGGAGTACGCCATGGACACACCTCGCAAAGTCGAACACCAGCAAACCGATCGCGGTTACGTGCCGGTGTACGCCACCGGCGTGGTGGAGCAACCGTGGGCGAGCTATTCGCGCACGGACCATGAGGTGTGGGACACGCTGTACAAGCGTCAGCGCGAAATGTTGCCCGGCCGCGCCTGCGCGGAATTCCTGGCTGGCGTGGAGCGCTTTGGCCTTGGCGACGGCGGCATTCCGAAATTTGCCGAACTCAATAAAGTGCTAGGCGCGGCTACCGGCTGGGAAGTAGTCGCCGTGGAAGGACTGCTGCCGGACGAGGTGTTTTTCGACCACCTCGCCAATCGCCGCTTTCCGGTGAGCTGGTGGATCCGCAAGCCCGACCAGCTCGATTACCTCAGCGAGCCGGACCTGTTCCACGATCTGTTCGGGCACGTGCCGCTGCTGCTCAATCCAGTCTTTGCCGACTACATGCAGGCCTATGGCCGTGGCGGCATGAAGGCGTTTGCGATCGGACCCGAAGCGCTGATGAACCTCACGCGTCTTTACTGGTACTCGGTCGAGTTCGGCCTGATCAATACCAGTGAAGGCATGCGCATCTACGGTGCCGGTATCGTCAGCTCGAAGGGCGAGTCGACCTACTCGCTGGACTCGGCTGCGCCGAACCGGATCGGTTTCGGGCTGGAGCGCGTGATGAATACGCGCTACCGCATCGATACCTATCAGCAGACGTACTTCGTGATCGACAGCTTCGAGCAATTGTTCGAAGCGACGCATCCGGACTTCACGCCGATCTACGCCAAGCTAAAGCAGTTGTCCACGCACAGCGCGGCGGATGTACTCGACAATGAACGGGTTTTTACCCACGGCACCCGCGAGGGTTTTGCCACCAATGCCGATGCCTGAGGTCTGGCCGCGCCGAATGATCAGCGCGGCATCGCGTCGACCGGCTGCTTATCGACCCATGGCTTGATGATGCCGATCCACAGCGCGTAGCCGGTGCGATTCATGTGCAGGCCGTCATCGCCAAACCACTTAAGCTGCGGCTGGCCGTCCGCGCCCAGCATGGGCGTATAGACGTCCAGATAGGTGACGTGCTTCTGCTTGGCGGCATAGGCCTTGATCAGTGCGTTGGCCTGACTCACCTTTGGCAAGAGAACCTTACGTGCGATGCTCGGCTTGATCGCGACGAAGGCAATCGGTACACCGGGATCGACTGACCTCACCTTGCGCACGAAGGCGGCAAAATCATCACGCACCTGCGCCGGGCTGTGGCCATCCTGCAGGTCGTTGTCGCCCGCATACAAGACCACCGCGCGCGGATGATAAGGCGCCACGATGCGGTCGGCGAAGTAGGTGGAATCCGCCAGCTCCGAGCCACCAAAGCCGCGGTTGATCACGCTGACTTCGGGGAAATCCGCCGCAAGGCTTTTCCAGTGCTCGATCGACGAACTACCGATAAAAAGGATCGAGCCCACTGCCGGCGGATGCACCCGGTCCGTCGCCTCGAACGCGGCGATGGCATTTTCCCATTGTGCAGGATGGGCCTCGACCGCATGGGCAAGCACCGGCAATAGCGCGAACAACAACAAGATCAATCGTTTCATGTATCGCTTCCTCTATACGAAACCGTGGCAAAGGATCACTCCCGAGGTTAACGCGGACGCGCCAGCTCCGATACCCTCAACACCATGGCGATGCGGTGGCCGTCCCAGCGATAGATCAAATGCTCGGACTGCACGCATGGCGCTACCAAGTCCGGATAAAACGCAGCCACACATTCGCCACCGGCATGGCGCGCGCTGTCGTAGACCACACCATTGGATCCTTCGCTGCGCAGCTGTTGCGCCAGCGCCTGACTGGCGACGTAACTGTCGGGTCCCTGCGCTTCGGGCCAGCCGCCGCGCAGATCGTGCAGCTTGCCGGCAATGCCGGTGCGATAACAGCGCATCTCGATATCGCAAGCCGGTTCCGCCGTGGCCGCGAGAAATCGCTGGCGGTGATAGATGGTTTCCTCGACCGCCGTCGCCACGCTATGTGCCGCATAAAAAACGCCCCAGCTGCCGTCGGAAAAACGGCTGCCTTCGGGATTCAGATGGGTAAACGCCGCCATCACCGGCGTACTGCCCGGACCGCTGATGCGGCGCTCCTTCGGCACCAACTTCAACGCACCGGCCTCTTCACGCAGGCGTGGATTGGTCAACGCCTCGATCGCGAACACGGCGTCCAGATCGTCCGGATCGGCGATACGGTCATACACGCCAATCGGCGGGAACCGGCTGGGCACGACGCGATAAGCGTGGCTCCAGCGAATGCGTTTCAATGGTGGGAGGGCGGTCGACATCAAAGATTCCGTTGGGCAGCGGACGGTTTCGAATCGGCAGGTATTCCCCGGCTGGAAAGGCTGGCCGGCTGCCGTGCGAACAGTCTCGAGACTCGGCGTATCGCGGATTGCGACGCGCCGCCCAGCCTCAGTTCACGCCACGCTGCGCGTCGAGATACTGCCGCACCACATAAAGATCGGCCACATTGCCCGACAACATGCGCTGTAGCGCGGAGTGCCCGCCAAACAAGGCTGCCTGGTTCGGCTTGTGCAACCACGCATCGGCCTGCGTCGTGTCCGGAAACAGGATCTGCAGTGCCTTCCAGATACCGAGCAGGTAGCTGATCCGCTCGATCACGTCGCGGCCGGGCGCGGCATCACGCTCACGCTTCCACTTGTAGAAAGTGGATTCCGGCGGATCGCCAAGCAGCTTGCGCTGGTCGGTGACGCGCAGCTTCCACTGTTCGGCCAGGCCAAAGAAGGCGCGCAGAGCTGGACCGCCAAGCTCAATCGAGGGAACGTTTTCGGACTTCGGTTGAGTCAGCATGAATAACTTCCCATATGAAGTTTTATTGAATATTACTTTATATGTGCATTTCTGACCAGCGCTGCGCGGATTTCATTTCGCTACCGTTGTAGGGCCCAGTCGCTAGATGCCAGATCCGGTCGAGGTCTTCAGATGTCAAAAGCCGTCGCAGTGGACACCATCTCCCAATCCTGTATGTCAGCCAGCATCGCTTCGGCGTGACTCCGCACCGCGTCGACAGCGTCCGATCCCAGTTGCAGGCGCAGTGGGGTATTTTCGGATTGCAGAGCCTGCGCAATCGCGGTGGCTGCTTTACGCGGATCGCCCTGCTGGGTCTGGTGCATGTCGCGGGCGAACGCCCGCGTGCCGCCAACCGTATCCTGGTAGGCATCGATGATCGGCATGTGGCGCATGGCGTCACCTGCCAGCTCGGTGCGGAAGCTGCCCGGTTCGACAATGAGAACCTTGATCCCGAGCGGTGCCAATTCCTGGGCCAATGCCTCGGAGGCTCCTTCGAGCGCGAACTTCGTCGCGGAATAGGCACTGAAACCTGCGAACGATAACTGGCCGCCGAGACTGGAGATATTGACGATGGCACCCGAGCGCTGCGTACGCAGCGTCGGCAGCGCCGCCGTAATCACCGCAATGGCGCCGAAGAAATTGGTTTCCATGATGGCCCGTAGTTCGCTTTCGGGTGTTTCCTCCAATGCACCCACTACGCCGTAACCAGCGTTGTTGATCAGCACATCGATGCGGCCAAAGCGCGCAACGGCGGCAGCCACGGCGGCCTTGGCGTCGCCGGGATGATTGACATCGAGCCGGGTGACCAGCAGGCGATCGGCCGCCGGATGGGCGACCAAACCCTGCAGTTTGGCGGTGTTGCGGGCGGTTGCCACTACGTTGTGGCCCTGTGCCAGGGCGTACTCGGCAAAGGCGCGGCCAAAGCCGGACGAGGTGCCGGTGATGAACCAGGTTTGGCGGGTGGATGCAGTCATGATCTTTCCTCGGGATCTCGTTCCATTCGAACGCGAGGAAAAGATCGCATGGCGGCGGTACGATGATAATCGGGCTTCAATCGCATTCGCTATTCGACAAGGTGCATGAATGGACCGCGAGCTGCTGACGCACTTCCCCGTCGTACTCGCCGTCGCCCGGCGTGGTGGTTTCGCGGCGGCAGCCGCAGAACTGGGCATGAGCCCATCGACGGTGAGCCATGCGGTCAAGACGGTAGAAGACCGTCTGGGCATGCCGCTGTTCGCGCGCACCACCCGCAGCGTCTCCCTGACTGAAGCGGGCAACACGTTCGTGGCCGTGATCGGTCCTGCGCTGACGGATATCCAGGAAGTGGTGGAGCACATTCGCGCCGACAAGGGAAAGGTCACCGGCCTGCTCCGGCTCAACGTTCCCCGCGTGGCATTGCCGATGGCAATCACCGCGGTGATCGCGCAGATGACCTGGCGGCATCCGGAGCTGACGATCGAGATCGCCTCCGAGGATGGCTTGGTGGACATCGTCGCGAATGGCTACGACGCCGGTGTGCGGCTCGGCGAAATGATCGGCGAGGACATGGTGGCGATCCGCCTCACGCCACCGTTCAAGGCCATCATGGTCGCCGCACCCGAGTACCTGGCGGCGAAGGGCGAGCCAAAGTCGATCGCGCAGCTTCGCCAGCACAATTGCATCGGTTTTCGGCTGCTGGCGTCGGGCGGCGTGTATGCGTGGGAGCTTCGGGAAAATGGCGCCGACGTCACCGCGCGCGTGCATGGCACCACGCGGGTAACGGATCCGCTATATGCACGCGAACTGGCGTTGGCCGGCGTTGGCATCGCCTATGTGTTCGAGCCGCTGGTTCGCGCTGATATCCGCGAAAAACGGCTTCGCTGGATCATTCCAGACGCAGCGATCGAAGAACCCGGCCTGTTTCTCTACTTTCCGCGCCGCGCTTCCGACGCGCCCAAGCTGCGCGCCTTTATCACTGTGGCTCGCGACGTGCTCAAGCCATAGCGTTACGGTGGCGTCTGTTTCTTCGCGCAGTCGCAGCCGTAATCCGGTTCCGGGCCAGCGTCGGCAATGAACTGGTTGATACGCTGTTCGAGTACCGGCAGCGGCACCGAGCCGATGGAGAGCACGGTGTCATGGAAGTGACGGATGTCGAATTTCGGGCCGAGTGCCTTTTCGGCTTTCGCGCGCAGCTCGAGGATTTTCAGATAGCCGAGTTCGTACGAGAGCGCCTGACCGGGCCAGCTGATGTAGCGATCCACTTCATTGGCGATCTCGCGATCGGACAATGCGGTGTTCTGCGTCATGTAATCGATCGCCTGCTGGCGGCTCCAGCCCAGGTGGTGGATGCCGGTGTCGACCACCAGCCGGCAGGCGCGCCACATCTGGTAGCTGAGAAAACCGAACTGCTCGTACGGCGTCTTGTAGATGCCCATCTCGTTGCCGAGGAATTCCGAGTACAGTCCCCAGCCTTCGCCGTAAGCGGAGATATAACCGTTGCGGCGAAAATCCGGCTGGTCATGCTGCTCATCGGCCAGTTCCAGCTGCAGCGCGTGACCGGGATAGGACTCGTGCAGGGTCAGCGCAGGCATGTTGTACAGCGGTCGCGACGGCAGGTCGTACGTGTTGACCAGATAGACGTCCGGACCGCCGCGGCCGGAGGTGTAGTAAGGCGCAATGGCGTCCGGCACGGGTTCAATGGTGAAACGCTCGCGCGGCAGATGGCCGAACAGCTTGCCCACCTGACCGTCTACTTCCTTGGCCACCCACGCGCTGCGATCGAGCAGTTCCTGCGGCGTCTTCGCGTAGAACTGCGGGTCAGTACGCAGGAAGTGCAGGAAGTCGGCAAAGCTGCCCTTGAAACCCGTCTGCGCCATCGTGTCGAGCATCTGCGCATGGATCTTCGCCACCTGGTCCAGGCCGATCTGGTGGATCGCATCGGGGCTCAGGTCGAGCGTGGTGTATTCGTGGATCTGCTGGTGGTAATACGCCTTGCCGTCCGGCATGGCCTCGGCGGCCAGCGTGGTGCGTGCCTGCGGCACGTACTCGTTGCGGAAAAAAGTGAGCAGCTTGGCGTAGGCGGGAATCACGTCGTCGCGGATACGCTGCACGGCCTCGCCCTGCAGCGCCTGCGCATCATCGGCACTGATCGATGCGGGCAGCTGCTTGAACGGTTTGTAGAATGTGCTCTCGGTCGGGTCCTTGAGTTCGGCAACGGCGGCGATCGACACGTCGCGGCCGTTGAGCACCGCGCGTGGCACGCTGAAACCGCGCTTGAGGCCGAGTTGCATGTTGGCGATCTGCTGATCGAAGTAGGCGGGAACCTGGTCGAGCTTGGCGAGATACTTGTGATAGTCGTCGACTGTACGCAGCTTGCCGCCATCCAGCTCGTAACCCACATCCGACCAGAATGCCGAGTCGCTGTTGAACGGCATCTGCCAGTTGGCAAAGTGCTGGTCGGCAACGAAATTACCGATCTGCTCGCGGTAAACCGCGGCGTTGACGCGATTTGCCGGCGAAAGCTGAGCTACGTCGATGCCGTCGAGCTGTTTGAGTACATGCTGCCAGTATTCCAGCCGCTGCTGCTGGCTGGCTGCGTCGACATCATCGAGCCGGCCATCGTTCGGCTGCGACTCGCCCGACGTACTGACGCCGGACTGGCCGGTACGCCACGCCCATTCCTGCTGATAGATATTCTGAAACGAGGTGTCGGCGGTGCTCTGCGCGGCCCAGAGTGGTGTGGCCAGCAGTCCGGTGATCGCCGCGGCGAGAAATTTTTTCACCAGGCCTTTCTTTATGGCTTCTATCTTCACTGCGTCTACCTTCACTCAATCTGCTCCTTCAACGTTTAATGCCAGCCATAACCATTGACGGCGTTTCGATACCGCTGGCGGCATCTTCCACGCTCCAGTAATCCAGTGTCGGCGGCGGCAACTGGGGCAGCGCCGCGATCAACAGCAATTGACGCACGGCATCCTTCAGTCGCGCTACCCGCAATTCAATATTTCGTGCGTGCAGCCAATCGGCAAAATCGGCCAGCGCCTCCAGCGCGCTACTGTCGAGGTCGGGCGATTCCTCCAGACTGAGGACGACGCACGACACCGAACTTTGTGTGGCGAGCGGCGGCCGCGGATCGGCTTGCATAAGCACGCGCTGCCGCGCTAGGGCCAGCATCGGTTCGGCGTTGGCGAAAAACAGCGGCTCTTCCGGCCGCAAAATCATGATGCCGCTCGGCGGCAGCGCCTGCGGATGCTGCGCGATATCGACGAAGTCATGGCTATCGGACAGACGGCCCAGCACGCTCAGCCGCGGCGTGGCCAGCGTGCGCAGAAGCATCGCCAGACTGAAACCGATCGCTACCAGCAAGCCATTCAGCACACCCAACGCGATTACCGCCAGCACCGCGGCCAGCGCCACCAGCCGGTCGCGCCGCCACTTCAGGTACGGCGCGAATACACCCAGGCGCAGCGACTTGCTCACCGCGTGGATTACGATCGCCGCCAGCACCGGTACCGGGATGCGCTCGATCCACTGCAGGCAGGTCAGTACCAGAACCAGCACCGTAGCCGCCGCGGTCAAACCGGCCAGCCGCGACTGCGCACCTGCTGCTTCATTGGCCGAGCTGCCGGAGTAGCCGGCACCGACCGGCATGCCGTGGAACAAACCGGACACGACATTGGCGACGCCCAACGCGGTCAGGTCGCGATTGGCAGCCACCGGCTCACCGTGCTTCAGTGCGAAGCTGCGGATCGAACTGTAGGACTCCGCATACAGAATCAGCATCAGCGCCGCAGCCAGCTCCAGATCCGGTAACCACTGTGCGCGATCGGGTAAAGCCGGCGCGGCCCAGCTCAGAGCAAGATGGATCACACCGGTCAGCACCACACCGTGCGCGGCCAGCCAGCCGGAACCGGCAATGCCCGCGACGATCACCAGCAAGGTACCCGGCAAGCGGCGCAGGCGTTCCAGCAGAAACAGCAACAGCAACGCAGCGATGCCGCAGCCAAGGCTGGCACCATGCCATTCGTGCACGCGCTGAAGCAGCTCACCGACCAGCGGCACGAAACTCGACTGCTTTGCCGCCAGACCGACCAGGTTGGGCCACTGCTTCACTGCGATCACCAGCGCCAGACCGAAGGCATAACCGCGCAGCACAGGCTTGGCGATCAGGTTGGAAATACCGCCCAGCCGTGCAGCGCCGGCCAGCAGAAAGCATGCGCCGGTCATCAGCACCAGCAACGCGGCAAACGCTGCGCGCAACGACGGATCACCGCCGCTGACCGCCACGCTCGCCGCGGCCAGCACCGCGGCTGATGACGATGTGGCCGACACGATCGCATAGCGACTGCGCCCGATGACGCCATAACAGACCAGGCCGGCGAACAGCGCGATGACGCCGGCCTGCGGCGGCAAACCGGCGATGCTGGAATACGCCACCGCTTCGGGCAACAGCAGCCCCGCAATCGACAGGCCGGCCAGCAGATCGGCCGATCGCGATGACGATGGCTCTGCCGCGGCGACTTGGTTCATGCGATCAAACCGCTCCAGCCTGGCAGGTACGCCGTCTCGTGGGTGTGCGCGAGCGCCAGTGCCTGTTTCAGCGCCCGCCCGCCCGGCTGCTTGTTCTTGAGCTTGATCCGCGGGCGCAGAAAGTCGGCCCACAGAAACTCGGCGTATGGCGTGGCGTCCTTGGCATAACCGCCCGCCTCGCGCACTCGTGCCGACAGCGTGCGGTAAGGATCATCGGTGAGATCGGTGAGCTTGGCCGGAAAAGCATCGTAACCGGCGCGATGACCGTGTGCATCGTAGGGATGCGCCCAGCGGTTGAACTCCATCGTGCGCCAGAACACCTCCGGCTCCAGCCAGGAGAAGTCACGCTGCACCAGCACCGGCACGCTATCGACTTTTTCCTCGATCAGCGCCAGCCCGAGATGATGATGATCGACGATATAGACCTTGCCGCCAGGACCCAGCACGCCGGGAAACCAGTGCCGGCTCAAAAGCTCCTTGCGCTTTTTCTTGCTGATTTGCTCCCATCCGGCGCGCTTCGCGGCCACCTCGGCATAGCCAACGGTGAGCTGGGTCGGTCGCAGGTCGGCCGGAGCCACCTGCAGCTGTGGATGATGGGGTTGCATGGCATGGCGTCCTCGTGGTTGCGTGCGCGCCAGCGTACTCGTCATCGCGCGATGGTGCACGGTCGCTGACCAAGGCGACGGGGCCTAGCTGTGATCCATCATGCTGCCGCCGACGGCACGCAGATAACTGGCCAGGTTGCGCTCGGCCGATTCCACGCAGATTTCGCCGGTCGATTCGCAGATGTCGATGCGATCCGGGCGAAAGTTTCGAAAGTCCTGCCGCAGCCGGCACCACGCACCCAGCGTCCACGCACCACCCCAGAACGACAGGCATAACGGCTCGATCTCGCGCGCACTGCTGCGTCCGCTCTCGTCGCGATAGTCCAGCCGCAGCACATGGTTCGCAACGATGGCCGCATGCAGGCGATCGATCATTGCCGCAAAATCGGACTGATGCTGATCACGCCATACCGGCGCGAAAATCCGCGTATGCGCCGCACGTTCGCGCAGATCCGGCGGCAACACGGCCTCGATCTTCAGCAATGCGGTCTTCGCGCTCTCGGCCAGCCGCACGCCAGCAAACGCCCGGACAAAACGCGTGCCGACCACCAGGGCTTCGAGCTCGTCGGCACTGAACATCAGCGGCGGAATATCCGAGCCCTTGCGCAGCACATAGCCGACCCCGGCTTCGCCCTCGATCGGCACGCCGGACAGTTGCAGGTCGGCCACGTCGCGATAAACCGTTCGTAGCGAAACACCCAGGGTCTGTGCAAGCTGACGCGCCTGCAGCGCGGTGCGGCGACCGCGCAGGGCGTGGATGATGAGGAACAGGCGGTCAGCGCGGCGCATGGGGCCATCATCGCCGACGCTGGCAGGCGCTGCCACCGCCATGCGTCATGCACGGCGCGAAAATTGGCTCCGCACGAGGCAATCTCGTCACGATGAAAAACGACATGATGCATGCCCGCAACCCGCTCAGCCTTGCTGCGCAGCGACCAGTGCGGTATCGCTGGCCGCTACGTGTTGCATCGCCGAGCGCGCGAGCACGCGATCGATGCAGACACCGGTCACCGACAGCTCCGGCACCATAGCGCACGCGTACCGCCTGAACGACTGTTGGACACGTGAAAGAAGACGATCTGTGGATGGCTCATAGGCTGGCTCCTGGCCAGATAACGGTATTCGATTCAGTGGTCTAGAGATGTCGCGTTTCTGCTGGCGACGCCCCCCAGTTGTCGTGCCGCCCATCGGCAAAGCGCAACGGCGCGTCGATCAGTTCTTGCGGCTCAACACCATCAAGGCAGGCAAGATTCACGCTGAAAAAATCACCACCGAGCACTTCCAGGTGGCCACGACCGAAGGACCGGACGCCACAGTGCCGACAGAACAGATGATGCATGCTGTTCGAGCCGAACTGATAGTCGGACAAGGCGTCCTCGCCGCTCAGCAGCCGGAAGGCATCGGGCTTCACGATCACGTTCCACGCCCGTGTCTTGCGGCAAATGGAACAATTGCAGCGCCCCGTGCCCGTAGCGAGATCGATGTCCGCCTCGTAGCGGATCGCCCCGCAATGACAGCTTCCCTGATAGTTCTTGATCATGGTTTGCTCCTCTGAGATGGAACGATGTGGCGCAGCCCTGTCAGTGCGGCAAGCAGCAGACGCGGACGTGTCTGACGTGCCGGTCTGAGGGGATCATCCTGCGCGTCGACGGACGGCCACTTGTACTGTCCGTCCATCAGCAGGCCACGTAGATACAGCGGCCGATACGCAGCCAGCACACGATTGATTAGCGGATTCATCGTCATCCTCCCTTATGCCGCCACGGCTTCACCGACGTACCACGGCGGCAGCTGGGCATGTTTGAACAGGCGGTACCAGTGTTCGCGATCGCTAGCGTTGTAGAGATCCAGCGTATGGATGATCTCGTGCGCAAACTCCACGCTACCGAGGTGGCTGGCGGTAATCACACCGCCATCGCTCACCGCCAGAACCGAAGCGTCGTATTGCCCTTCACCCGAATAAGCCTTTACCTGGCTGGCGATCTGCCCCGGCCAGTTACCGGTATGACAACAATGGTCGAGCAGGCCGGCGCGGGCCAGCGCCAGCACACCGCTGTCAATGCCGGCGATCGGTGCGCCCGCGGCATGCACATCACGAATGAGCTTGACTGCTTCGTCACCCTCGCCGCGCAGCCAGAGATGGCCGCCCGGTACGATCAGCATCGCCGCACGAGCAAGGTCGATCTGCGCCAGCGAGACGTCGGGCTGCACCGTGAGGCCGCCCATCGACACCACGGCGGCCACCGAGAATCCGACCGTCTGCACCTGCCAATCACCCGGACGACGGATCTCGCATAGCGCCAGTGCTGCCTGCCAGTCGGCAAAGCCTTCGAACGTCAGAAAATAGACGGTATCGCGCATGTCGTTTCCTCCCTTGTGGACGTGCAGCTTGGCCCTCCCCTGCTGCCACCGTGCTGTCAGTAGTCGGGCAATGGCATGGTCGTTCGAGCCGTGCTGCGGGCATGGCTAGCGCGGTTCAGCCGGAGCCGGGACAATGCAGGCTTCCTTCGCGATGGCTCACACATGAAACCAAGCTCGATGAAACCCGTCTCGCTGATCCAGTTCCTGATCGAGGAACGCCGCGCCGGCCACATCAACGCCGAGCTTTCACTGCTGATCGAAGTGGTCGCGCGCGCCTGCAAACGCATCGCGGTGGCCACCAACAAGGGCGCGCTGGGTGGCGTACTGGGCATGGCTGCAGGCGATGGCGACGCCGCGAGCATCAACGTGCAAGGTGAAGCGCAGAAAAAGCTCGACGTGATCTCCAACGAGATCCTGCTCGAAGCCAACGCCTGGGGCGGTCATCTCGCGGCCTGTGCGTCCGAAGAGATGGAAGACCCGCAGCAGATCCCGGACGGCTATCCGAAGGGCAACCACCTGTTGTTGTTCGATCCGCTGGACGGCAGCTCCAACATCGACGTCAACATTTCGGTCGGCACGATCTTCTCGGTGCTGCGCTGCCCGGATGATGTCGTCGAACCGAAGGCGGAGCACTTCCTTCAGCCCGGCACGGAGCAGCTGGCCGCTGGCTACGTGGTGTACGGCCCGGCGACCACGCTGGTGCTCACGTTTGGTCACGGCACGCACGAATTCACGCTGGAACGCGAGGTCGGCAGCTTCATGCTCAGCCGTCGCGGCATCCGCATTCCCGAAGAAGCCACCGAGTTCGCCATCAACATGTCGAACCAGCGCCACTGGCAGCCGCCAATGCAGCGCTATATCGGCGAGCTGCTGGCCGGCACCACCGGTCCGCGCGGCAAAGATTTCAACATGCGCTGGGTCGCCTCGATGGTGGCCGACGTGCACCGCATCGTGACCCGCGGCGGCGTGTTCTATTACCCGCTGGACGCGAAGATACTCAAGCAGGGGGGCAAACTGCGGCTGATGTACGAGGCCAACCCGATGGCCTTCATCATCGAGCAAGCCGGCGGCGCGGCCACCACCGGGCGCGAGCGCATCATGGAACTGCAACCGACCGGGCTGCATCAGCGCGTGCCGGTATTCCTGGGCTCGAAGAAAGAAGTCGAGGTAGCCACGCACTATCACCTGGTCGCCGACGGCGCGCAGGGCTGACCCAGGCTTGCGTCGTCATCTGCCTGCAAACGACGACGCAAGTGGGCGCACCGATGACCGCCCCTGCTTTGCCACTTGCAGACGTCAACATTCCTCTTCTCCCCTAATTCGTACACCCCACTCATGCCCTTCCACCGTCAGCTATTGCTATTGCTCACCACGCTGGCATTGACCGCCTGCTTTAGCCAGACCAAGCCAGCACCAGCGGCAGTCGTTGCAACACCGATGAAGCTGAAGATCGGCCTCGCCCTCGGCGGTGGCGCGGCGAAGGGCTTCGCGCATATCGGCGTGATCAAGATGCTGGAGGCTAGCGGCATCCATCCTGACGTGGTGTCCGGCACCAGTGCCGGCAGCGTGGTGGGGTCGCTGTACGCGGCCGGCATGGATCCGTTCCAACTGCAGGAGCAGGCGTTTGCGCTGGACGAAGCGAAAATCCGTGACGTACGCATTTTCTCCGGCGGCCTGGTGCAGGGGCAGAAGCTGCAGGATTACATCAACACGGCGGTGAACCACCGGGCGATCCAGGATCTGAAACTGCCATTTGCCGCGGTAGCCACGCAGCTGGAAACCGGCGAGCGCACGGTGTTCATCCGCGGCAATACCGGCCAAGCCGTGCGCGCGTCCAGCAGCATCCCGGGCGTGTTTGAACCGGTATTGATCGGCGACAAGCATTACGTCGACGGCGGCGTGGTCAGTCCGGTGCCGGTGGACGCGGCGCGCCAGCTTGGCGCGGATTTCGTGATCGCCGTGGACATCTCGTCTACACCCAGCGGCAGTAATCCGCTAGGCATGGTGAATATCGTCGGCCAGTCAATCACCATCATGGGACATCAGTTGGGAAAGCAGGAGCTGGCCCGCGCTGACTTCGTCATCCGACCCAACATCACGGGTATCGGCGCTACCGATTTCGAGCAGAAAAATCAGGCGATTCTCGAAGGTGAACGGGCGGCGCTGGCAGCCATGCCTGCGATCAAGGCCGCGATTGCGGCCCGACGGGCAAGCCTGATGTTGGCACCTGCCACTCCATAGAGGCCCTCATCGCAGTTCCAGTGCTGCTGGGCGCGGCGATGCCGAAGATCGTGCAAACGACGATGGCTGGAGGACCGCGTTGATCGGGACTTTCGTCACTTGGTGCGCGCCCGGTCGGCTGCTAGCGTAATTGCTTCGTGCTTGAAGGATCCACCATGACTTACCGTTTGCGCGCTGCTGCCCTGCTCGCCCTTGTCGCCGCCACACCGGCGGTGCTTGCCGGCACGTCCGCCATCGATCCCCGCATCGAGAGCCTGCTGACCCAGCTCGGCAAGGTCAAGCCGATCCAGGCTGCACAACTGTCACCGGACGGACGGCAGCTTGCCTGGGTCGTCGAGAACGATCACAAACCGGGCATCCAGATTGCTGATGCCGATGGCGGTCACGCGCGCTCTGTCGATCCGTCGGCGAAGGCTGGTAGTTGCAGCCAGAACGAGATCGCCTGGGCACCGGACTCGCGTCACCTGGCTTACATCTCCGACTGCAATGGCGCGCTCAACAAGGACAAGGCGCGCCCGTCACAAATCGTATTGGCCGATACGCAAGGCAAGGGCGAGCCTGTTGCGCTGACCGCATTGAACGGCAACGCACAGGCGTTGCGCTGGTCCAGCGACGGCAGCCGCCTGGCATTTCTTTACGTGGAGGGCGCGACCCGCCGGGCAAGCGCGGTATATGCGGCCAAACCCGCGGCCGGTGAAATAGGCGTGGATGGGCTCGAAATACAACGCGTCGCTACCGTCGCTGCCACCGGCGGTGCGCTGCAGGTGCTTACGCCCGCGAGCAGCTACGTCTACGAATTCAGCTGGTCGCCGGATGCCCAGCGCATCGCCTATGTATCGGCGCCAGCGCCGGGCGACAACAACTGGTGGGTGGCCAAGCTGTATGTGCAGAACGCGCAGGCAAATGCCGAAGCCACCGTCTTGGTCGACCCAGGTAGCGTCAGCGGCAACCTGCACGGGCTGCAGATCGCCCTGCCTCGATGGTCGCCAGGCGGCTCGCGGATTGCCTTCATCGGTGGACTGATGAGCGACCAGGGGTCGACCGGTGGCGACATCTACGCCGTGCCATCTCGCGGCGGCAGCGTGACCAACCTCACGCCTGGCATACACGTCACACCGGCTTGGCTGAGCTGGAACAACGATCAACAACTGCTGGTGTCGCAGATGCGCGGCGGCGAGAGCGAGATCGCCGAGTATCACATCGACGGCAACAGGGCCACGCAGGACCACGTGCTGTTTAGCGTGCCGGCCAGCGTCAGTGACGGCACGGACGAGATGGCATTGTCACTGTCACACGATCACGCGCAGCTGGCCTATGTGCAGAGCTCCTACACCGATGCGCCGGAAGTACACGCTGGCGCGCTTGGCAATACGGCACCCAAAGCGGTGACCACCATCAATGCCGCGCTGAAGCCCACTTGGGGCAAAGCGGAATCGGTCGAGTGGAATAACGAAGGTCGGCACGTACAGGGTTGGTTGCTCTATCCCGCCGGCTACGATGCGAGCAAGTCGTATCCGATGATTGTGATGGTGCACGGCGGTCCATCCGGGGTTGTGATTCCGCGCTGGCCAGCGGTCGGCTTTGGCGGTGTACCGTTCTCGACCCTGGGCTATTTCGTGTTCATGCCGAATCCGCGGGGCAGCTTTGGCCAGGGCGAGGCTTTCGTGCAGGCCAATCGCAAGGACTTCGGCTACGGCGACTTGCGCGATACCCTGGTCGGCGTCGACACCATCGAAAAAAAGCTACCCGTGGATGACAAGCGGCTTGGTCTGACCGGCTGGAGCTACGGCGGGTTCATGAGCATGTTCGCGCCGACGCAGACACAGCGCTTCCGTGCGGTGGTGGCCGGCGCGGGCATTTCCAACTGGCAGAGTTACTACGGCGAAAACCTGATCGACCAGTGGATGATCCCGTTCTTCGGCAAGTCGGTGTACGACGATCCGGCGGTCTACGCGAAAAGCTCGGCGATCAATTACATCAAGCAGCTGAAAACGCCGATGCTGATCGTCGTCGGTGATCGCGACGCCGAATGTCCGGCTCCGCAGTCGTTCGAGTTATGGCATGCGCTGCGCGCGCAAGGCGTCACAACCTCGCTGGTGGTTTATCCAAACGAGGGGCATCACTTCGTCGATCCGGCGCATCAACGTGACGTGCTGCAGCGCGCGCTGGCCTGGTTCGGGAAATATCTGCCGGCGTCGAAATAAGTCGCTTCGCTCAAAACAAGTCACCCTGTGGCGAAGGTTTTCTTGGCGGCACGAAGCGGGAGCTATCGAGCTTGAGTTCGCGCGCACGACCGTAGCCGTGCCGACGACTGGCGATGTCGAAACGACGACGCAGCAGATCGGCGAAAACACCTTGCCCGCGCATCCGAGTAGCGAAGTCGCTGTCGTAATCGCGCCCGGCGTTCATCTGCTGCACCAGACTCATGACGTGATCGGCGCGCTGCGGGGCGTGCAGTGCCAGCCATTCGCGAAACAGCGCTTTCAACTCATACGGCAGGCGCAGCGTGGTGTAACCGGCGCAGCACGCGCCTGCTTCGGCGGCTTGCGCCAGTACAGCCTCCATGTCCTTGTCATTGAGCGCAGGGATGATCGGCGCCACCAGCACGCCAACCGGGACGCCCGCATCGCTGAGCGTGCGTATGGTCTTGATCCGCCGATGCGGTGCGCTGGCGCGCGGCTCAAGCTTGGCAGCCAGCTGATTATCCAGCGAATTGACCGAGACAAAGACCTGCACCAGGTTTTCGCGTGCCATCGGCACCAGGATGTCGAGATCGCGTTCAACCAGCGCGTTCTTGGTGACGATGGTGCAGGGGTGATGGCATTCGGCCAGCACCTGCAGTGCGGCGCGCGTCAGCTGCCAGCGCTTTTCGATCGGCTGATAGGGATCCGTATTGCTGCCGATATTGATCGGGCTGACGACATAGCCGCGCTTGGCCAGATCGATGCGCAGCACCTCGGCAAGATTGCTCTTGGCACGCAGCTTGGTTTCGAAATCCAGCCCGGGCGAGAGATTGAGATAGCTGTGCGATGGCCGCGCGTAGCAATAGATGCAACCGTGTTCGCAGCCGCGATACGGATTGATCGCCTGGGTAAAGTGAATATCCGGCGAGTCGTTGCGGCTGATGACGCTGCGAGCACGCTCTTCCGTGACTTCGGTACGTGGACGCGGCGCAGTTTCATCGAGCAACTCGTGCGACCAGCCGTCGTCTTCTGCGTCATGGCGGATGGTTTCGAAGCGGCCCTCCGGATTGGATGCCGCCCCGCGCCCCTTGATCGCACGACCTTCCGGCTTCGACGAGTCGTGAAGGTTTGTTGGCTGCTCGTTGTCCATCAACCGATGGTGCCATCGCGATGTCTCAACGACCGCGACATCCGTCAGCACCGGCGCCCATGGCGGAAAAATGTTCGTGCGCAGCGCCCTGATGATGCCAGGTGCGGGGCGTTTGCCGACCGGTTTATGATGCACGCGTCCAGCTCTCGCTGGCGTTGTGTTTACCCTGATCGAGGTCTGCCATGCGCTGGTTGATGCTGATGGTTACGCTGTTGGCCGTCGTGCTGTGTTTCACCCGTCACACTGGCGGCGCCATGGGATGGTGGCTGTTTATCAGCGTCATCGGCGCGTTCGCCACCGCGCTGGCTTTTGCGCAGGCAAGAATTTCCGGCAACGCGCGCAGCGAAAGCCTGTCCGAATACGATCTGAAGCGGCTACGCGAAGGCAAGAACCCGTTGGGACGTGACTGACCCGGCACAGGCAGCGCCTGCGCATTTCCGCTGTATCGACGCGATCAGCCTTGAAATGTTGCCTGGTAGTCATTAGCCACCAAAACCCCATCACAGTGAATGCACATCGGGCAACGGAAGCTTGCTCGTCAGCGGCTTTGGGGTGTGCGCCGCTTGCCTGCCACCTCGTCTACCTGGGAATTTACGATGGACGGATATAGCTTACTTATTTTTCTCTTTATCGGCGCCATGGCCGGCTGGCTAGCCGGACTGATCGTGCGTGGTTTCGGCTTTGGTCTGCTTGGCAATATTGTCGTCGGCATCGTTGGCGCGTTTCTCGCTGGCTGGCTTTTGCCGAAGCTCGGCATTCACTTTGCTGTCATCGGACCGATTGTCACCAGCATCCTGCACGCGATGATCGGTGCGATTGTTTTGTTGGTGGTTATTGGTCTTTTCAGGCGCGCTTGATTCAATACATTCGACTGATTTGTATGGCGTGATTTAGTGCGGCCGATCTAATTCAAACGACCTGTATGGATCTACGGAAATTGATCCGCGAAAATTGACAATGTGTCGCAAAACGCAACAGTGTGAATTGTTGCGTTTTGCTTTTTCAGGCTCAAAAAAGGCCATCGTGATTTCGATCGCGGAATCTTTTGCCTCGCGTCATCAGCATGCCCACTTGCGGTATTACACTCGGCCACTGGCTGTGGCGCGATGCGCCATGATGATTTCCTGCTGGTGCGGTTTTTCACCGGCTCTGCGCGAGGCTCACCATGTCCAAGCTTTATCCTGTCAAGCCCGAATTCGCTGCCAAGGCACGCATCAGCAAAGCGGATTACACGCGGCAGTACGCCGAATCGATCGAAGATCCGGACGGCTTCTGGGCAGGTGTTGGGCAGCGGCTGGACTGGAGCAAGGCACCAACCAAAATCAGCGACGTCTCGTTCGATCCGAAAGACTTGCACATTCGCTGGTACGAGGACGGCATGCTCAACGTGACGACCAATTGTCTCGATCGGCACCTGGCGGAGCGGGGCGACAAGACGGCGATCATCTTCGAAGGCGATGATCCGAATGAGTCGCGTCGCATCAGCTATCGTGAGCTCCACGCCGAGGTATGCAAGTTTGCCAACACACTGAAGCATCTTGGCGTGGCCAAGGGCGACCGCGTCGCGATTTATCTGCCGATGATTCCAGAAGCAGCCGTAGCGATGCTGGCTTGCGCGCGCATCGGTGCGATCCACTCGGTGGTGTTTGGCGGATTTTCACCGGATTCGCTGGCCGGTCGGATTGCCGACTTCACCGCCAAGCTGGTCATCACCGCCGATGAAGGCACACGCGGAGGCAAGAAGATCGCGCTGAAATCCAATGTCGATGCAGCACTGGAACGCCCCGGTACCCATAGCGTGGAGACGGTTATCGTCGTGCGTCGCACCGGTGCCGCGGTGCCGATGCAGTCGCCGCGCGATCGTTATTATCACCATCTGATGGATGGCCAGACGGCTGAATGTCCGGCAGAGCCCGTCGAAGCAGAGCATCCGCTGTTCATCCTCTACACCTCCGGCTCAACTGGCAAACCGAAGGGCGTGCTGCACACGACCGGTGGTTATCTGGTCTACGCCAGTTACACGCATGAAAGTGTTTTTGATCTGCGCGAAGACGACGTGTACTGGTGCACTGCCGACGTTGGCTGGATCACCGGCCATAGCTATGTGGTTTACGGACCACTGGCCAATGGCGCTACCACGGTGATGTTCGACGGCGTACCAAACTATCCGGACTACAGCCGCTTCTGGGACGTAGTGGACAAGCACAAGGTCACGCTGTTCTATACAGCACCTACCGCGATCCGCGCCCTGATGCGCGAAGGCGAGGCACCGGTGAAGAGGGCCTCACGCGCTTCGCTACGCCTGCTCGGCACAGTCGGCGAGCCGATCAATCCGGAGGCATGGGAGTGGTATTACCGTGTGGTCGGTGACGAGCGCTGCCCGATCGTCGATACGTGGTGGCAGACCGAGACCGGCGGGATTCTGATCACGCCGCTACCCGGTGCCATCGACGCCAAGCCAGGGTCGGCCACGCTACCGTTCTTTGGCATAAAACCAGCGATCGTCGATGCAAACGGTGAAATACAGCAGGGCGCGACCGAAGGCAATTTGCTGATTACCAACTCGTGGCCGGGTCAGATGCGCACGGTCTATGGTGACCATCAGCGCTTTATTGAAACCTATTTCAGTGCCTACCCCGGCAGCTACTTCACTGGTGATGGCGTACGCCGCGACGAGGACGGTTACTACTGGATCACCGGACGCGTCGATGACGTGATCAACGTCAGCGGCCATCGCATCGGCACGGCAGAAGTTGAGAGCGCCCTAGTCGCCCATCCCAAGGTGGCAGAAGCAGCGGTAGTTGGCTGTCCGCACGATATCAAGGGCCAGGGTATCTACGCTTACGTGACATTGGTGTCTGGGGTGGAAAGCAGCGACGAGCTGCGGAAGGAGCTGGTGGCATGGGTACGCAAGGAAATTGGACCCATTGCTACGCCGGATTACATCCAGTGGGCACCGGGTTTGCCGAAAACGCGCTCAGGTAAAATCATGCGCCGCATTCTGCGCAAGATCGGTGAGAATCTACCCGACCAGCTGGGCGATATTTCCACACTCGCTGACCCCGGCGTCGTGAAGAGCCTGGTCGATGAGCGACTGATCAAATAGCCATCCGATGAATCCTGATGCTTTGCTGCAGAATGCCAGCACTCGTTGTGCTGGCGGTAAGATCCAGGCATGAAATCCACGGATATGC
>Ga0302313_10000117_pt1 | contig 72922 bp, 64 predicted proteins | sample III_Palsa_N2_2_FD_200454 | JGI IMG/M metagenome (GOLD analysis project Ga0302313, IMG submission 200454) | Peat permafrost microbial communities from Stordalen Mire near Abisko, Sweden - III_Palsa_N2_2 | ecosystem: Environmental > Terrestrial > Soil > Palsa > Peat permafrost | place: Sweden...
GCTCGGAGTCTTCAACTTCTGCATGCTGGGCAGCGCTTACGCGTACAGCTTTTCCGCACCCGCCATTGTTCAGGGACTTTCCAGCCTCAGCGTCACCGGCACGGGATTCGTCATAGCAGCCATGTACCTGCTTGCCGCCGTTGCCATGTTCGCCAACGCAATCCTCTCTGACCGTGCGCGCGATACCTTCCGGTACGTCATCCCGAGTTGCCTGATGATGTCCGCGGGCTTCCTGGCGGTCGCGCGCTCCTCGAATCCCGGCATCGCCCTTACCGGACTGCTCGTCCTCATCGTCGGTCACATGTCGATGCAGGGACCGTTCTGGTCCATCTCAACCCGCTTTCTGAAAGGCCGCGCCGCGGCGGCCACCATTGCACTCATGAATACGATCGGCATTGTCGGTGGCTTCGTCGGCCCATACTGGATGGGCGTCGCGCGGGATCTGACCGGCAACTACCGTCGTGGGCTCCTGACGATGGCCGTTCCGATGTTCGTCGGTGCCGGTATCATGCTCTACCTACGCTGGCAATCGCAGCAGAGCACCCCTCATTGCACTGTGCAGATGGCTGGAATCTGCCAATGACCATTCGGGTCGCGGATCAGCCAATAGACTGAATCGATCTGTGCGCGCCCGTTGACGCTGAACACCACGTGCACCGGATAGCCATAAAGGTTCGAATGTGCCGCTCCCGCAGGCGCGTAGAGGGCTTCATAGCTGTTGCGGGGATGCCGGGGCGCGCCAATCTCCAGCAGCTTCCATTCGAAGCTCCATTTGTCGCCGATATCCATTTGCCGGATGCACGCTTTGATCTCACTCGCGGCAGGCGGTGGCGCCGGCGCCTCATCCGCACTCGCCGATCCGGACATGGCGCAGGTCGCCACACTCCCCAGAAGCACGCTGCGCACTAAGGTCATCTGCCTCATGGATAGTTCTCAAGGTTCAGGTACGCCGCCTCGATGTCGACCTCCCGCAGCATGTCGAAGTAGGCCCAGTCCCGGTATTTCTCGAGCAGGAGTGTCTTTTTCAGTTCCTGCAGGCTCATACCCTGCGCCATGCCCTGCTCGACACCGGCCCGCAGATCCTCCAGAAACTGCCGTCCCACACTCACATCGGCCTTGGTGAAGGTGACTGCGCCGTGGCCCTGCGCCAGGATGTCGAAATCCAGAGCCTCTATTGTCCTGTAGGATTTGATCCATTCGGCAAGCGGGTGATGGTCGAACATGCCACAGCCGCTGGGCAGCGAGCGCATCGACGTGGTGACCAGCGCGTCAGCCGGGAAATCCACCGAGAACACCACCCGTTCCGCGGGGAAGTAGACGACCGTGCCGTCATCGGCATGATTGAGCCCCGGGAAGATGAGCTGGATGATACGACCCCCGAAAACCAGGGTCATCCGGTCCGAATAGACGATGTCAGGCGGGGCCACGCCCTGCACCGCCCACCATTGCGCCGGTGTGAGGTGTCCGGTGTGGTCGCGATCGATGCTCTCGAAGTACCCGCGGCCCATCCCACAGATGCCCGGGTGTTCCAGGGTGGGAATGGCGATCTCCTCTGACTCAAAGGTGCCATTGTGATTGAGGTCGATCATGTTTCCGGGCATGTGCGGAAAGCGGCCATCCATGTTCTTGAGAATGCGCTCCTGGCCGACGATGTGAGGATGACTGTCAGCGAATACGGCGGCACCCCCCACATGATCCCAGTGACTATGGCTATAGACGATATAGCGCACCGCTTTGCCCGGAAACCGCGTGGCGAACTCGCCCTTCAGCCAGCTTGCGAAGTCCGGACTGATCGGATCGACCAGGAGGATGCCATCCGGCGTCACATAGACCAGGGTCCACCAGTTGCCATTGCCTGCGCGCCAGAGGTCATCCTTGATCTGGATGAAGGTACGCGGTGGGCCGCGGCGCGGCGCAGCGACAGCCGCAGGTGCCGCAGGGGCCGCCGCCGATCCGGTGGCCACCCCCTGCGCCGGCGCGGCCGCGGAAAACAAGGACGCCATTACGCAAGCGACCAAAGGCCGTCGCGCTGGAAAAAGGCGGCTCTTCAAGTCCCGCACCCCTCTTTAGAGTTTCTAATGTAGCGATTTATCGCAGCTAAATCTTGGCCCGGAACGTAGCACAGATCCGCGCTTCTCGATTTTGGAACGACCGTTCCGGCAATCATCACCTGTGGCCAGGAGACCACGCTTAATGGAGCTGGCAGTGGCCGCTTCGCCTCTGACGCCCCCGATAAAGCGGGCCGCCGCGAGCATTGTAGCCGCGCGTGCGCCTTGCCCTGAAGTCCCGAACGTCTATTGCGCGTTTTTCGCTTCGTTTTCCCGGATTCCGGACAAGGACCCCCGGCGGACCGCCGTATTGCACCACGAAACCATGTTTCACTACCGGCGCGCCGGCGCCATCCCGGTTGATTTCTCAAGCTCGTTGTCGCAACGCGACAAAACAGCGCGCTTGCGAAATTTGTCATTTCTGCGACTATTCATCCGGTTCGGTTACAAATCGAATAAATCAGAAAAGTTCCCGGGGGGGGCAACATGGTTACTGATTGGTCCAAGGTTCGCGGCTTGGCTCTGACTGGCGTGCTGCGGGCATTTCTGCCGGCGGCTGCCTTGGTTGCGGCACTGAGCGTCCCGCAGCTGGCATCGGCACAGGAAACGCCGGCTAACGGCACTTCGCCCCAGAGCAACGATCAGCTGTCGGAGGTCGTCGTAACGGGTTCGCGCGTCGCGCGCTCCACCTTCACGACAGCAAATCCCGTCACGGTCCTTGATAACAAGGACATCGAAAATCTGGGTCTTGTGAACGTCGGCGACGTGCTGGCCGAACTGCCCCAGAACTCCAACTTCTTCTCCGCCGCCAATGTCGGACTGGGCAACTTCAATGTGGGCGCCCAGCTCGCCAACCTGCGCGGCCTGAACCCCTTCTTTGGAACCCGCACGCTGACCATGATCGACACGGAGCGCGTGGTACCCACGGCCACCGGCGGCGGCGTCGACGTGACGCTGATCCCCTCGATGCTGGTCGCCAGAACTGAAGTCGTCACGGGTGGTGCATCGGCCGTCTACGGATCCGATGCCGTGGCCGGCGTGGTCAATATCATTCTCGACAAGAAACTCGAGGGCTTCAAAGGACAGGCTGACTACGGCCAGACCTCCCACCACGATGGTGGCACGTCGCACTTTTCCTTGGGTTACGGCGGCGACCTGGCGGATAACCGCCTGCACTACATCGTCGGCGCCGAGTATCAGAACTCGGAAGACATCGGCATCTGCTCGCAGGTGCGCGACTGGTGCAAGAATGGTGCCGGCCTGTACACCAATACGCTGTTTGCGGGAGCTCCGGCCGGACCCGGCCCTGCCGTTCCGCCCAACGGACAGCCGCACTACATCATCGGGCCCAATGCGACGCTCGCGAACCAGAGCCTGACGGGCGTGCTGACGCCCTGCAATGTCTCCGTGCCGGTGTGTATCCCGTTCGGCCCCCAGTATATTTTCAATTCAGCAGGCACCGCTGCCACGCCCTTCAATCCGGGTGCCTACGCCGATGGCGCGGGCGTCTTCGGCTTCAGCCAGGGCGCCGGTGCCACCGGTGTCGGAGCCTACGATGGCACCACCCTGCGTCCCGCGGTCAAGCGCTACACGGGCCTCGCCAACGTTGATTTCAAGATCAACGACAGCCTGGACTCCTTCCTGCAGTTCTCGTATGCGAAGAGTGCGGCGATCAACCCCGTTGCCAATGGCGCCATCGGCCCCATTGCGCTGGAGGTCGGTAGCGGCGTTTTTGTTCCCTTGAGCAGCGTCATCGAGCCCAATAACGCGTATCTGCCCGCGCAATTCCAGCCGGGCGGCGCGAACGCGCTGCCGGCAGGCGGCGCGCTGCTGGGCTACAACATGAACGCCATCGATCCGGCCCGCAACCAGACCAACAACGACACGGTGCGGGTCACGGGCGGGCTCAAAGGCACCATCAGCTCGACCTGGACCTGGGATTCGTACTTCGAGTGGGGTCAGAACCAGAACAACCAGGCCCTCTTCAACAACGTCGTCGGCAGCTACCTGCAATTCGCACTGAATGCCGTCACCAATCCGGCCAACGGCCAGATTGTCTGCGCGGCAACGCTGCCCGGGCCCGCGTACAACGCAGCGGCGGCCGGTTGCGTCCCGCTGAACCTCTTCGGCGCCAATAACGCGAGCCCCGCGGCGCTGGCGTACGCGTTCCGCAGACTCGTGGAGTATTCCACCCTCAAGCAGGCCGTCATTTCCGGCAACGTCGGGGGGGACCTGTTCAGCGGCTTCGGCGCGGGGCCGTGGAAGGCGTCATTCGGTGCCGAAGCGCGCCGGGATACTGCCGATGTCACCCATGATCTTGCGGATCAGCCCTACTACGATGATTACTTCCTGAGCTACGGTCTGGACTACGCCGGCAAGATTTCGGTAGCCGAAGGCTACGGTGAGGTCAACGCACCGATCCTGAAGAATCTGCCGCTCGCCCAGTACCTGGAGTTCGACGCCGCGATTCGCGAAACCAACAACAAGAACCAGGACGAAACCTACGGTTCCGCGACGGATGGCGTGTCGGTCACCCACAACATCGCCAGCTGGAAGTTCAGCACCATCTGGGATCTGACCGACTGGTTCCGAATCCGGGGTACGCGCTCACGCGACGTGCGCGCCGCAGGGTTCCGCGAGCTGTACGAGTCCTACGCGGTCTCGGCCGGTGGTCCGTTCGGCACGATCACGAATCCTGTGAACCAGCAAAGTGAAGTGATTACGGCTCTCACCGGCGGTAACGTCAACCTGGAGCCTGAAAAAGCCGACACAACGACGGTCGGCTTCGTCTTCTCCCCCAAGACCGGGCCGCTCGAGCGCTTCCAGTTCTCTGCGGACTGGTATCGCATCATTCTTCACGATCCGATTACCGGGCCGCCGTTCGGCCTGGGCGTGCAGAACATCGTGAACCTCTGTGCCCAGGGCCAGGCGTCTTTCTGCGATCGCATCACCTTCGGCACACCCGGTGATTTCAGCACCATTACGACGATCAACAACACCGCGGTGAACCTGGGTCAATTCGAGACGCGCGGCGTGGACTTCGAGTCCAGCTACTATCTGCCGCTGCCGGAGCTCAACCACAATCTGAATGGGAATCTGAAATTCCGGCTGCTCACGTCCTTGCTGTACAACATGACCATCGACGACGGACTGGGCTCCACCCCGATTGACTACGCGGGTCAGTCTGGTCCGACGGCGGCATTCGGCGGCTTCAACACCTCACCGCGCTGGCAGTCGAATTTCTTCGTGACCTACGATATCGGTGCGTTCACCGCGACGGCGCAGGCCCGGTATGTCGGCTCCGGCACGTTCGAGGCGACCACGGCGGCGAATGGCGCGCCGATTCAGCCGGGTGACGTGGGTTATTCAACCACCAACGTCAATAGCATCAACAACAATCACGTCGCCTCGGCCACTTACCTGAATCTTTCGAGTTCATACGAAGTGACCAAGAACGTGTCGGTCTTCATCGCGCTCGACAACGTGCTGAACAAGTCGCCGCCGGTCGCACCGGGCGGCAACGGGTATCCCACGAACCCGGTCTATTTCGACACTTACGGCATGACCTGGAAGCTGGGCTTCAGGGCGAACTTCTAAGCAGGACGTTGGCGGGGGCAGCAGTACAACTGCCCCCGCCGCAGCGTTCGCGCTTCGCCTACTTGCTCGCTGTGGGCGAGCGCCAGGCCCTGCACCTGATGGCCTTGGCTTCCGCCTGCTTCGGGCGCTGCGATTTGCCAACAATTGCCGTGCTGTAGCCTAATGGCTAAATGAGTGAAGTCATCAAAGGCCCATGGCCCGACCCCGCTGTCCCTCGGACAACGTCGCGCCCCACTGCGAAGATTCCCGGATCGGACTGGGCAACGGGACTGGTGCAGGTGCAACCGACTACCAAGGTGGCGTCATTTCGTCCGCTCCTGGCAGCGGATCAGCAGCAGCTGTGGCGCTGGCTGCACCTTGCGCTGTGGGATCCTCCTCCGGCCGGACCACGGCCACTTGCGGTTCTGCAACGCCCCGAAGCCCGGGTCTATGCCGAGGATTGGGGTCGACCGGATGACCTGGGTCTTGTCGCCGTGGTGGACGGCACCGACGTGGGGGCCTGCTGGATGCGGGTTCTGCCCCAGGGCATCGGCGTGGCTTTCGTTGACGCCGTCACGCCGCAGTTGGGTATTGCATTGGAGCCGGCCTTCCGGCGCCAGGGGTATGGCAAGGCGCTGACGATGAAAAGCCTCCGGGCGGCATGGGACCGCGGTCATCCGCAGGTTTCGCTGACCGTCCATTCCCTGAATCCCGCCATTGCACTTTACGAAGCCTGCGGCTTCCGCAAGATCGATGAGCGGGGGCTATTCCATCTGATGCTCGCCAAGTCATCCGGATAACGGAGTCGTCATATGCGTACCGGGAATCAGTTGAGAGGGTTCCTCAGCGCGGCAGTGGCGTTGGTTGCAGCGTTGCTGACGACCGCCACGGCACCGGCGGCGGCGCTGTTGGTACTGGAGAAGGGTTCCAACACGCTTGCCATCATTGACCCGGGTAGCCTCAAGGTCGTTGCGCGGGTGCCTTCCGGTACCGACCCCCACGAGGTCGTGGCCTCGGGCGATGGCACCCGCGCCTACATATCCAACTATGGCGGTGAAGGCAGCAGCTTCAATTACATCTCCGTGGTGGATCTGACGACGCGCCGGCCGTTGCCGCCGATAGACCTCGGCGCGCTGCATTCCGCGCACGGCCTGGACTTCCAGGGTGGCGAACTGTATTTCACCGCGGAAACCAGCAAGGTGATCGGCCGCTACGATCCGGTGACGCAGAAAATCGACTGGGTGCTGGGCACGGGCGAGAGTCGCACCCACATGGTCATCGTTGCCCGGGATCTCGAGCATATCTATACGTCCAACGTGGCATCGGGGACGATCAGCATCATTCGCTCGCAGCTGCCCAGTGGTCCCGCGGGGGCCCCGCCGCCGCCTGGCTCGCAGCCGCGCAAGGTGTGGGAGGTGACGAACGTCCCCTCCGGCAGAGGCTCGGAAGGGTTTGATCTCGCACCCGACGGACGTGAGATCTGGGCCGCGAATGCCCAGGACGGGACTGTCACTGTGATCGACATCGCCGCCATGAAGGCAGTGGCAACCTTTCCCATACCGGTGCAGAACGCCAATCGCCTGAAGTTCAGCCTCGACGGCCGCTATGTACTGGTCACGGGTCTGGGAGCGTTCGGCGCGGCGCAGCCACCGGATGGCAACAACCTGGTGGTGCTGGAGGCGGCCTCACACAAGCTGATCAAGTCATTTGCGCTGGGCGGAGGGTCCGCCGGCATTCTCATGGACCCGTCCGGGTTCCGCGCATTCGTCGCCGTCAATCAGGGTGGCAAGATCGCTGTCATCGACCTGCGCGCCCTGCAGGTCGTTGGCCAGATCGCGGTGAATCGGCCCGATGGCATGGCATGGTCCGCTACTACGCCCCTGCCGGTCGGGCTGCCGAAGTAGGAATATGCCGGCGACCTGATGCGCACTTTTCACGGCCAGGCGCGGTCACAATGACCGCATGCATGCCTGCATCAGTCAGCTATTGCTTACGACGCTTGCTGTGTTCACGCTCGGCGGTTGCGCGACGGTGTCCCTACGATCGATGGACCGGCCGCCCTCGACCGCACTGGCCGCCCCGCAAGCCACCCGTCTCGGGCGCCAGTTCCTGGGTCTTTCCAAGGTTCATGATCGCGTACTGGTTGACGACGGCGACACAGTGGCAGGGGATGAACGTCTTCTGCAGCTTGATGGGCATCCGAATATAGAAGTGCGGGTGTTCAAGCCCGAGGCGGCCTTCCATTTAGTCGTTACCGGGAGCGCTGCCGGCAATCCATCGCTGGCATGGGAGACGGAGATCGATCATCACCTGGTCCGGTATTCGCGGGAGCCTTCCCGTGGCTGGTGGCAGAACCTGGGGGAGAAGCTCTTTGGATTTCTGCCGTTACACAAGGAGCTGTGAAGGACGCAGCTGCCGTCACGGTGCCGGTAACAGGTCGCGCACCTCGGGGCGCTCCCCGAACACCATGAACCTCAGGGATCCGGGCCGGTAGGCAGGCCACTTCGGCAGCGAGTTGCCCGAAGGCCTGCCATTGGCTGCAAAGGCAGCCCAATAGGAGGACACGGCCACCGCGAGAGTGCGATCCATGGCGGTCCACGGCCGCTTAAGTCCGGCGAGATCATCAAAGACGTAGGGCAGCTCGCCTGAATGAAAAGCGCCGAACTGTGGGTGCTGCGGCCAGGGAACGGCGTGCTCGAAATAGTAGGCGTAGGCTGCGTGCGTGCTGGTTTTCGCGCGCGCCGCGAGCAGCGCATCCAGCGCCCGCAGGCCCTGCCCGCGTGTCGCCTGTGCCCTGGCTGCGTCGTATCCGGGAGAAGCGCTCGCCTCATCGGCCATCATTCCGATCAGGAGCGGTACGTCATTTTGCGTGTGCGCGGCATACGCCGTGTCCGCATCGGCAGGCAGGAACCAGCCATCCACGACCGGGCCGAATCGTACCGCAGTTTCACCCGCGGGGCGTGCCAGGAGGCGCGCCGCTGGGAGTGCGCGCAGTTGCGCAGCCGTCGTCGCGCCGAGGCTTCTCGCAAAGTTGACGCCGGTCTGTTGCGCCTCTTCCAGGGGCACCGTAGCCGCCTTCCCGTCGGCAATACCCAGCGCTGCCAGGGCTCCCGGTCCACTCTCAATGATCGCCCGTTGAAAGAAACCTTTGGCCTGCGGTGAGACCGTCAGCAGGTGGACAGACATGGCACCCGCGGACTGCCCGGCAATGGTGACCCGATTGGAATCGCCACCGAACGCCGCAACGTTGGCCCGTAGCCAGCGCAATGCGGCCACCTGGTCCATCAGTCCGTAATTGCCCGACGCATGATGGGGGGATTCGGCGACGAGGGCCGGATGAGCCAGAAAGCCAAGGGCGCCGAGACGGTAATTGATCGTAACGACGACCAGCCCGCGCCGCGCCAATGCCGTGCCATCATAAAGCGGCACTGAAACCGACCCTTCGGTGAAGGAGCCTCCATGGATGAATACCAGGACCGGCAGTCGATCGGCCGCGGCGCGGGCGGGTGTCCACACATTCAGATACAGGCAGTCCTCGCTCACCGCCCCGTGATGCATGAATTCGTCCGTCCAGGGGAGGCGATTCGGCGCGACGGTCTGAATGCAACCGGGCACAGGGGCCGATGCGTCGCGAACACCGGTCCAGGGCAGCGGCGCTTGGGGTTCACGCCATCGCAATGCACCGGTCGGTGGCGCTGCGTACGGAATCCCCCGATAAACGGTTACATCGCCGCGGGCATCAGCTGACACTCCGCGAATTGACCCGGATTGGGTTGTGACAACCGCCGCCCGTGCAAACTGCGCAACGAGCACCAGCAGCGTTGCTGTGAGGAGGGCCAAGGGTTTCAACAGGGGCGGCCCGACGCCTCAACGTGGATTGTCGTGATGCGTGCCGTCGATGACGTGGTTGAGATCCTTGTCGATGCAGGGTGTTGCCTCGACCAGATCGACGTCGGTCAGTTTGGCGACACGCGTGACCGTCCAGGGGTCGGTCAACACCTTGGGGTCGGTCGCAACGGCCTGGTACTCGAGGGTATCCCCCACACGCCGCAAGCGCTCCGTGACCGTGAGTTGGTCGGAATGAAACGCGCCGTTGTCGGTGAGCCAGCTTTCGTCATTGAACTGGTTCGCCTCCACCACCAGGGTGTCCCCTTCCCAGTGCCCGACCGAGTCGCCGAGGGTGCTGGGATCCACGTCCGTGCGATGCGGACGACCGTCGATGGGAATGATCCGGAAGAAGTCCCCGGAGACATCATCGTACAGAAACACGATCTGCTTTGACTGCTGGACGATCTTGTCCGGAGGTCCGATCCGTGGCAGCCCGGGCGAGCGGCAATGCAGGACCGGGTCATGCTGCACCTGATTTTTTTCAAGGTCAGCCACCTTCGCCAGATATTCCGGGCGGTATTTCGGAAAGTTGCGCGGGGGGCGGGCAGCAGCGGGCGGCGGCGCGCTGGTTTTGGCCACGGAGGGCTGCGGATCGCAACCTGAGACACAGACTGACCCGTCGGCCAGGTGTTGCGGCTTGATGAAGTCGATGCCGGAGCCATTGTCCCAGGTGCCATTGAGGTCCGGATGGCCGTCCGCGGTGCGCGGCAGCTTCTGCGCGAAGAGGATTGATACAGCACCGATCGCCAGCACCGCACCGAGGTTGATCAGGAACGAGCGAGTATTCATTTGACGGCCCTCACAGCTGCCTGACCGCAGCCCTATTTGTCCGACGCGAACTGGTAGTGATGTCCATCCGCGTACGTGATTTCAACGAGGTAACCCAGATGGGCCGTTCCGTCACGCGCCAGATACGCCTCGACGTTGGCGGTCTGGCCATTGCCGAGCAGCAGAACCTTGCTGAGGCCGGCCTTGCGCATCATGGCCACCGGTACGCTTTCCAGACGCCACGTGGTGGCGGTCCCTGCCCCATCCTTCACATCCAGATGAATGTAGATGTGCGGATTCGCCCACTCCACATCGGAGACGACCCCGTTGAGCTTGACGATCTTGCGAACATCGAACTCGCCGGCGACCGAATGATGCGCAAGCGCGCTGTGTCCCGTGACCGCAAGCGCGACGGCCAGCACCAGCGCTGCGCCGATTCGAATTGACATACCCTCTGCCCCCCAATCAAAAACTAGCGAATGCTACCTGCCGCTCATTACCTTACCGTCAGGCATGATCACGTCACCGGGTTTCATCCCGGAGGGGCAGCTGCCCAGGTATTTCATATCCATGACGGTCACGTCCTCGGCGCCGGCCCGGTGCGAGTGCATTTCAATATGCGACGCGGTGTCTCCCACGTGGGAGTAGACGAGTCTTGTCACCTCACCGGCGTTCGGACCCTTCGCGCAGCGGCTCTCCTCCACGACCATGTTCCCGGACTGTTGAACAATGGTGGAGGTGCACTGGTTCGTCTTGCGCAGCTGCGCTGAGAGGGCCTCGCTCGACTGCGTGAGTTCCTTCGTCTGACACATTTTGATGGTCATCCCGTTGAAGCTCTTGCCGGCCGTGGATTGCACACTATGGGTTTCCCACAGACCATCCTTCATCGGCGGCGGCTTGTAGTCTTGAGCGCTGGCAATACCCGCGGACGCGGCCACAACGGCAATGCCGAAGCCCAGGCTTATTCGCATCTGCAATCCCCTCTGGCGGCCGAATCGCTGTTGTCGTGACTTGTCGGCCAGACTCAATCATAGCGCTGATTCGGCCTATCGCAGTGCAGCAGAACTGCCGGACCTGTCGATCAAGGGCTACGTGGTTCGTCGTACGATGACGACCACGGAGATGAACCATGCCAAACGCCGCCGCTGCCCCCTCTGCTCCCCCCGGCCCCCGTTGGATCTTCCTCGTGGCGCTCGCGTTCGCGCTCGCGGGCCAGCCGGCAACACCCGCACAACCTGATGCGTACCCGCAGCGGGCGCCGCTGGAGCAGTACCTGATCGGTGACCGCGATGCGGAGATCGCCCTGGCCCGGAGCGCGGCGCCCGCCGCCGTGGCAGCTGACGCCACGGTCCTGGTTCTGGGACCACAGGGGTATGAGACGGCCGTTCCCGGGCGCAATGGCTTTACCTGCCTGGTTGAACGCTCATGGATGAGCCCGTTCGACCACGCGGAATTCTGGAACCCGAAACTCAGGGGACCGGTTTGTTACAACGCTGCGGCGACCCGCTCCGTTCTTCCCTACACCCTCTATCGCACCAAGCTCGTTCTGATGGGAACCGCAAAGGTGTCGATGCTCGAGCAGATCAGGGCCGCCGTCGCCCGAAAAGAACTCTCGTTGCCCGAGACCGGCGCGATGTCGTACATGATGTCCAAACACGCCTATCTCTCGGATGCGGGCCGGGCGTGGCACTCCCACCTCATGTTCCATGTTCCCAGAACCGATGCTGCAACCTGGGGGGCGGGTCTGCCGGGCTCACCGGTGATAGTGGATTCGGACCACACCGAAGTGCCCGAGCCGCAGACCATTTTCATGGTGGCGGTGGCTGACTGGTCCGATGGGACCGCGGCACCGATGCAGCACTAGTCGGCCGCTGCGCTCTTGCGCGACTCCTCCACGAAGCCCGGCTCCACGGCGGCCATCGCCTCGACGAGATGCACCATCTTGTTGAACAGCACCAGCTCCCGATAGCGTCCCGCGCGCACCTTGTTGACGAAATCATTGTTCGCGATGTGCATGCGACCGACACCGATCAGATCCAGGGTTCCGCGGCGCACGCGATCCGCGAGGTACCCGAGGTCGCGCTCGAGAGTCAGCTCCGAGGGTTCCTCGTCGTCGAAAAGATTGGCGAACATCTCCACATTCAGGCCGACGCTGCCGCAGGTCATGACCACAGCGTCGGTCATGGATTTGACCCACTCGGCAATGTTGTAGTCCGGATGCGCGCTTTGCGGCCATTCGGGCTTGTGAAAGCGTCGTGAGGAAACATTGAACAGGTCCACGCCGCTGGTCCGCAGCAGGGCCAGCATGGCCCCGAGGTCTTCCGGACTGCTCGCGACGACGGCGCCGTAATCGACTTCCTTGAACTGCGAAAACCGGTAGGAAATGACGAAATCCGGGCCAACGGCGGCGCGGATGGCGGCGACGATCTGCGCCGAATAGCGGGCACGCTCGGCGAGCGTGCGTCCCCCAAACTCATCCTGGCGCTGGTTGGTCTGCGCCCACAGAAACTGATCCAGCAGATAGCCGTGTGCCGCATGTATCTCGATCCCATCGGCGCCGAGCGCCTGCGCCCGTTCCGCGGCGTGCACGTAGGCGAGCTTCAGCTCCTGCAGATCCTCTCGGGTCATGGCATGCCCATGTGGCCGTCCGTTCTGGATCAGACCCGACGGACTCCAGGCCGGGAAGCCCGCAAGCGGATGGCCCTCGGCGACCTTGCGCATCGAACCGGGATGCCACAGCTGCATCAGGAAGCCGGCGCCCGCGCCGCGCACCGCCTCGACCACCGGCCGCCACGCTGCGAGCGTTCCTGCTTCCAGCCGCCCCATCATGGACTGCCAGTACGCTGAAGGGTGATCCGGCGAAGTGGACTCGCTGATGATGAGGCCGACACCGCCGAGCGCACACCGGCGCAGGTATTCGACCATCTTGGGTGTCGGCGCACCATCGTTCATGAAGCCGCGCTGCATGCCTGGCATCACGAACCGGTTACGCAGCACCAGCTTGCCGACAGTCAACGGCGTAAACAATACATCCAGGTCTTTGGACACTGTCGGCTGCGCTCCCTTAAGTCATTCCCGTTCAGTATGCCAGCGCACACCCGTCCGCACGCATCTCACTCGCCGCGGCATACACCCGATCCTGCCCGTCCTGTCGGTTCTCGATACATTGGTAGCGGCCGAAGCCGCCGTCGGATTCCCCGATCTTCCACCCCATCGCGGCCAGTGCCGCCCGCGTCGCCCCGGGCACCCCCCTCTCGAGCCGCAACAGCCCGATCGCCGACGGGCCGGCAGCATCCTCACCCATCGACTGCGACGAGCCCTCGTGATGCCAGCGTGGGCTGTCCCCGGCGGCCTGGATTTCCAGCCCATGGTCACGCCGGTTGACGATGATCTGGGTCTGCCCCTGCGGCTGCATATCCCCGCCCATGACGCCAAAGCTCATCCACGGTCGGCCATCGCGAACCGCGAAGCCCGGAATGATAGTCTGAAACGGACGCTTGCCGGGCGCGTAGAGATTGGGGTGGCCATCCGTCAGGCTGAACAGCTGGCCGCGGTCCTGAAACATGAATCCCAGGCCATCGGCGACCAGCCCGGAGCCCATGCCGCGGAAGTTCGACTGGATCATCGACACCATGAGCCCATGGCTGTCGGCTGCGGTGAAATAGGTCGTATCACCGTGCGAGGGCGCTGTGCCAGGATGAACCGGCGTCAGGATGCGGTTCGGCTGGATCAGCCTGGCGCGCTGCGCGGCGTATTCCTTCGAGATCAGCCACTCCACGGGAAACGTCGCGAAATGCGGATCAGCGTAATAACGGGCACGATCCTCGTACGCCAGACGCTTCGCCTCCACCTGCAGATGGATCGACAGCGGCGATTGAAATCCTGCGCCATCCAGATCGAACTGCTCGAGGATGTTGAGCATCTGCAGGGTCGCGATGCCCTGGGTATTGGCGCCCAACGCATAGGCGTCGATACCCCGATAGCTCGTTTTGTAGGGCTCGGTCCATTCGCTGTGATGCGCTGCGAGGTCTTCGGCGCTCAACCAGCCGCCGATTCGTTTGAAATACGCGTCGATGGTTCGAGCGATCGGCCCTGCGTAATAGGCATCGCGGCCGCCCGCGGCAATCAGGCGATAGGTGCGGGCGAGATCGGGATTGCGGAATACCCCGCCCGACGCCGGTCCCTGGCCATACGTTTGGAGCGCATTGTCGAACTCCTCGATATCGGCACGCCGCTGCGCGAACGCCGCCATATTGCCGCGGATGTAGTAGGCAATGACATCCGGCACCGGCGTCCCCGCCTCAGCCATTTCGATGACGGGGGAAAAAAGGTCAGCCCATTTTAGCCGGCCGTACCGCTGATGCAGCGTCCACCAGGCATCGCAAACTCCAGGTGTCGACACCGCGACCGCGCCGATGGGCGGCAAGGCCCCGTTCCTGGCCCGCGCGCGCGCCATGTCCAAGGTGAGCCTGCGCGGTGCGGCGCCCGAGCCTGCAAGACCGACGACTTTGCGCTGTGCGGGGTCCCACAGCATCGCGAAACAGTCACCGCCCAGTCCGCAGGAAGTCGGCTCGAGAAAGCCCAGGCAGGCGTTCATCGCGATCGCCGCATCGATCGCCGATCCGCCCCGCTTAAGGATCTCGATGCCGGTCTGTGTTGCCAAGGGATGGGAGCTCGCAGCCGCCCCCGATGTCCCGTAGACCGCCGTGCGGCTGGCGAAGCGGTCTCCGACCACCCGATCGCCGCCGCGTACTTCGGAACTGAGACTACGACGCATTGGAGCCTCCGGCGAGCAGCTTTCAAGACTGGCTTAGCCGTTGCCATAACACAAGCGCCAAAAAAATACCCCCGGAAGGTCCGGGGGTATTTCGCAGTGAGCTGACCCGCAGCTGCTTGTCGGCTAGTTTGCGCGCGCGAACTGCCCGGAGTTGTCGGAGAACACAATCTCCACGCGTCGGTTCTGCTGCCTACCGGCCGATGTCGAGTTGGAGGCGACGGGCAACTCCTGCCCCTTGCCCACCGCCGTGATGCGGCTCGGAGGCACACCGCGCGTTTGCAGAGCCGTGGCAGCGGCTGCCGCGCGGTTCTGCGACAGTACCTGATTGAAGTCCGGTGACCCCGTGCTGTCGGTATGGCCTTCAATGCGCACATTAATCATCGGGTTATCGTTCATGAAGGCCGCAACACGGTCGAGGATCGATGTCGCACCGGGCTTGAGGGTGGCCTGTCCCGTGTCGAAAAGCACATCCCCGAGGGTCAACACCATTCCGCGGTCAGTCTTCTTGGCCTGCAGATCCGCCAGTTGCTGCTGCGTTGCTGCCAGCTGCTCGCGGGCGGCATCGGCCTGGAGTTTGGCGTTGTCGGCCTGCTGCTTTGAGGAATCTGCCTGCTGTCGCGCCGCATCGGCCTGCGCCTTGGCGATGTCCGCCTCCTGGGACCGGGAATGCAGGAGAATGGCCTCGCGCTCACTTTGAGCAGCGGCAATCTGCGCTTTCGCCTGTGCCTCCTGCACCCGCGCCTCGCCGGCCTGCGCGCTGCGACTGGCGAGATAGGCATCATGGTCGACGACCGCCATCGGCAATCGTTGCTGCAGGGCCGAGTCACCTTCCTGCAGGTAATGTCTGGCGTTCTTCAAATCATCAGCTGCAGCCTGTTGCGCCAGGGGCTGCTGCGACAAGGCGTCTACTTCGGCCCGCGCATCTTCCAGCGCAGTGTCACGCGGGGGCGCGCTGGCGCAGCCGGTGAGTATTAGGGTGGCAATGGCGATTCGCACAGTGTTGTTCATACATCAATCTCCGAAGGAGCTCCTGATTTAGTTCGGTGAGGCCGGCGGCGCCGTATTCACCGAATTCTCCACCGCACGGTTGGATTCGGAGCGCAGCGTGGCATTGCCCTGGACCACCTCGGTGGCGGCTCGCTGCGCTTCCCCGGCTGCGCCGCGTGCCGCGGCCAGATTGGCGTCCACAGAGGCGGCCTCCGCAAAATTCCGCGCCTCCAGGTACTGCCCCGCGCCGTCGGCCCGGGTTGCATCTGCGTACTCATCATGGGCGCGCTGCAGGTCCGCCGCAGCGTAGCGCTGCGCGTTACCGTCCTTGTCCGTCGCCTCGATCAATGTATGCGCCCGGGTCATCTCCTCGAGTGGACGGGGCCCTTCTGCGGCGCACCCGACGATGATGAAACCGCCGCAGGCGAAAATAAGAGAAACCACACCTTGCTTCATGCCACGCATTTGAATCACCCGTTTCGGTTTTTGGGACGCCTATAGTGTAAAAGCTCGCAGAAATAAGTGAACTCAGCGCGACCTCAGCCACGGTAAGCGCGCGCCTACAGATCACCTTGCCAGCGCCGAGCGCTCATGCTGGAATTGCCAGCCTCATGCAAACCAACCCCTGCCGTCTCTTTGCTGGCGCACTTGCCGCCGCGCTGGTATTGAACTTCGTTGTCGGCTGCAGCCAGCCGCCAACACTTCGCAATGCGACCGCACCGGGGGCGCAGCCGGCGCTCCTCCCACAGTCGGATGTGGTGGCAGCCAATATCGACCGGTCCGTCAATCCCGGCGAGGACTTCTTCAGCTTCGCAAACGGCGGTTGGCTCAAGGTCCACCCTATTCCCCCCGCCGATGCCGAGTACGGCATCGGCAAGCTGGTTCAGGATGATCTGGATGCCAAGCTGCGCGTCGCAAGTGAGCAGGCGGCTGCGCACCGTAACGCCGCGCCCGGAAGCGATGAACGCAAGATCGGAGACTTCTGGAACACGGCTTTGGACCAGGCACTGGCGGACCGGCTCGGGCTGGCACCGATACAGGCCGAGCTTGCTGCCATCGACGCGATAACCGACCTGAAGGGCGTACTCGATGTGACCTTCGCCCTGCAGCGGCAGAGTCTCGGTCCGCTGTTCAGTTTCGGCATTGCACAGGATGAGAAGTCCAGTGACGTGATGGCGGTGCACCTGAGCCAGGGCGGCCTCGGGCTGCCGGACCGGGACTTCTACTTCAACAAGGATGACGGGATCGCAAAAACCCGCCAGGCCTACGTGCGGCACATGGCCAACATGCTGAGGCTGTTGGGCATCGATGCCGGCGATGCGCAGGCCCGCTCCCAGGCGGTAATGGCATTCGAGACGGCGCTGGCCGCGGTATCGCGCCCGCTGGAAGACCTGCGCGATCCGCAGAGGAACTACAACCGGATGGGACCATTGCAGTTCACCGCGAAGTACACACCAGCCATTGCCTGGGCGCAGCGCATGAGCGCCTGGCAACTCGCGCCGGACTACGTGATCGTCGGTCAGCCCGAATTCTTCACCGGACTTGAAAACCTGCTCGCCCGGACACCGGTGGCGACTCTTCGCGATTATCTGCGGCTGCAGCTCGTGGACACCTATGCCCCCTATCTGAGTAAGACCTTTGACGATGAGCACTTTGATTTCTACGGGCGCGTGCTCTCGGGCAGCCAGGAACAGCATCCCCGGTGGAAGCGCGCCCTGGATGCGGAGAACACCTCGCTCGGCATGATTCTGGGCCGGATCTACGTCAAGCGGAACTTTCCGGAGAGCGCCAAGCAGCGTTACGGCGCTTTGGTCGAAGCCATCCGCACCGCCTACGGCGAGCGCATCGACCGGCTCGACTGGATGAGCCCGGCCACCAAGGCCAAGGCCCATGAGAAGCTGGCAAGAATGACGAAGAAGGTCGGCTACCCGGACAAGTGGAAGGACTATTCAGCGCTGGTTGTTGCGCGCAACTCCTACGCTGAAAACATGCGCAACGCCGGCATCTGGCAGTTCAACGACCAACTGTCCAAGTTCGGCAAGCCGGTCGACCGCGGTGAATGGGACATCACGCCCCAGACTTACAATGCCTACTACAATCCACCCAATAACGAGATCGTGCTGCCGGCGGCTGCGTTCCTGGTTCCGGGCTTCAAGGATACCGACCTCGACGATGCCGTCGTCTATGGCTATGCCGCAGCCTCCACAATCGGCCATGAAATGACGCATGGCTTCGATGACGAAGGGCGGCAGTTCGATGCCGGGGGCAATCTCAGCGACTGGTGGACCCCGGAGGATGCCGCACAGTTCGCACAGCGGGCTGCCGTGTTGGTCAGGCAGTTTGACGTTTACGAGCCGTTACCGGGTCTGCACATCAACGGCAAGGCGACGCTTGGCGAGAACATCGCGGACTTCGGCGGCGTGCTGCTGGGGCTTGAGGCGTTCCGGAAGACGCAACAGTACAAAAGCGGGCGCATGATCGCCGGCTACACGCCCTTGCAGCGGTTCTTCCTCGGTTACGCGCTGAGCTGGTTGTCCGAGGAACGCGAGGAACTGCTGCGGCAATACCTGCTCAGCGACGTGCACTCGCCCGCGAAGTGGCGGACCAACGGTCCGTTGTCCAATGTACCGGAGTTCTACGAGGCGTTCGCGGTCGAGCCCGGACAGCCGCTGTACCGCCCGGAGTCGGAACGCGTCCACATCTGGTGAATTTCAATCGCGCCGGCGCGTGACGACGAACGCCTCATCGTTGAACCACAGGCCGCCGTGCTTCTGCAGCACCTTCTGAGTGGCCGCGAGGTAGGCGCCGTTCGTGACTACTGCATCGAGCCGCTCATCCTCGATCTGGTTGACGTAGATGGCAGCGTTCCAGGCCGCGAACAGCGTGGAGGTGCCGATGCGGTTGCCGATCTCCGACGGTAACGTATGCATCTCGTAGCGAAACACCGCCTTCTCATCCGGCAGAGCGCTGAAATTGAACTCGCGGGCGTCGCGCCCCAGTTCGCGCCGTAGCGTGCTCACCAGTTCGTGGCGGCCGACCTGGAACGGTCGCTCCTCCGGCCATAATTGCTCGATGATCTCCTGCCCCGGATCATGTCCGCAGGACTGGATCGCCAGCAGCCGGCCGCCGGCGGCGAGGCTGCGTGCCAGCGGCATGAGAATCCGCTGTACCTTGAATTCGGCACCCATGCGCGCGCGCCAGGGCTGGGAGGCGAGTATCAGATCATAGTGCTCGAAGATCCGGCCCGGCTTGGGAATGACCGCATCCAGCAGGAACTTGTGGTCCTCGCGATAGATCACGAGCACCGTCGGCCGCACGACCTTTGGATTACCCGTCTTGGTGCTCGGCGCGGTCTGCCAGCCGCTGTCGAGCACACTGTGCAGTTCCTCGATCTGTTCGGCGTACTCGTGCGCGGTGGTTCCGGTCAGGCGCACTTCCTGCCAGTTGAGGGCCGCAGCCGCCTGCGCATCACGCGGCATGAGACGCGGCGCCTCGGCGTAATTGAGGTTGGTGACCACGAACACCGTCGATGGATGTTCAAACAACCGGTCGGGTAGTTTCTCAAGTCCCAGGCGCACATCCTCGAGACTGATTTCCTTGGCCACCACGAACTGCGGAATGGTCGGAAAGAGCCAGTGCGTGGCGCGCATCACGCGCGTGATCACCGTGCCATCGCCCATGCCGGCATCAAAGATCCGCACCGCCGGGGGCGTTGGCCGCAGCAGCGTCACCTCGTGCGTCGCGCGGTGCGCGATCGCCGACTTCTCATTGCAGGTGGTGACAAAGGCCAGGTATTTCTGGCGATTGTCGTAGAAGCGAAACGGCGGTGAGTTTTCTTCAGTCATGGCCCAAGTATAGACGGCTCGAATGACCGATGATCGATTGACCGCGACCTGAGCTTGGGTCGATGATGCCGCTGGATAACAATTAACAACCACGCGGCAGTCATGCTGCGGGTGCAACATAGTTTTTTTCGCATGCCGAACGAGGGGGGAAGACATGTCAACTGAAAAGCCCTGGGATGTGTCCTACGAATGGAAGGCGCTCCTGACCATGAGTCTTGCCTTCGGGCTGGTCGGCATCGACCGCTTCATCCTGCCGCCCCTGTTCCCGGCAATCATGAAGGACCTGCCGCTCACCTATCAGGATCTGGGCAATCTGGTCGCCGTGCTCGGCATTGCGTGGGGCGTTTCCGCCATCGCGACCGGGTTCCTGTCGGATCGTCTGGGCCGCCGCACTATCCTGGTGCCGGCGGTCGTGGTGTTCTCGCTCCTGTCCGTGCTCAGCGGCATGGCGACCGGGCTTGTGAGCCTGCTGCTCATCCGCACCGTCATGGGCGCGTTCGAGGGACCCGTCGCCGCGACCGGCGTTGCGGTTGCCGTGGAAGCCTCCCACCCCAAGCGGCGCGGCATGAATAACGGCATTTTCCAGTGCACCGTGTCGCTCTTCGGCAGCGGCATCGGTCCGATTCTCGCAACCCAGCTGCTCCTGATCACGACCTGGCGCCACGTGTTCTGGATCGTCGGTCTGCCGGGCCTGCTGATCGCCGCCATCCTCTGGTTCGTGATCCGCGAGCCTGCGACACTGGCGGCGCAACGTGGCACGGCGCTGGTTGCGCGGGCTTCCCTGCGCACGCTCTTCAGTCATCGCAATGTACCGCTCGCCATGGGCACCCTGCTGTGCGCGATGACCGGCATCTTCGTGCTCTCGGCCATGATGCCGAACTACCTGGTCGATTACGTCAAGTTGACGGGACCCCAGATGGGTGTGATCACCTCCGCGATCGGATTCGGTGGGGCACTGGGCCAGTTCGGGTTGCTAACTGTCTCGGACCACATCGGCCGCCGCCCGGCCACCCTGCTGTCATTCGTGATTGCATCGGCAGCGTTATGGCTCTTTATCCACACCGGAGCCTCCAACCTGCCCCTGCTGTTCGGGCTGCTGTTCATCGCGGCGATGTTCAACTTCGGCGCGCTGGCGATCCTGGCGGGACCCATTCCGGCTGAAGCGGCTCCTGCGGGCCTCGTCGCCAGCGCCGCGGGCCTCGTGATCGGTGCCGGTGAGATCTTCGGCGGTGGCATCGCAAACCACATCGCCGGCTCCATTGCCCAGAATTCGGGCATCCAGTACACGCTGTACTTCGCGCTTTCCGGCCAGCTACTCGGGCTGGTGCTGGCCCTGTTCCTGCGCGAGACCGCGCCGCGCCGCATGCGCAACGCGCCCGCCGACCAGGTTTCGGTACTGGATCGCGCGCGGATCAGCTGACTAGGTCCGGCTTTGCTGCAGGGACCAGAACAGGCGCTGTTCGGTCCCGTGCGGGTCATCGACCATCTTGCATTCGTTGTTGAAGATCATGGTGGCGCGTCGGGTGCTGTCATACGCGGTCCAGTGAGGCAGCCCGGGATGATTCGGGTTGCCCGTGCGCGCGAAGGCGACCCAGGCGTTGCTCATCCGGGTTGCGAGCGGATGGCGGTCCTGGCCGCTGCCGGTCATGGCCTCAGCGGCATCGACGTTGTCGAACACGAAGGGAATCTCCAACGTGTGGAACGTGCGCAGCTTGCCGTCCCGAACCGGTGAGCGCCAAGTGAAGTAGTACTGATACACCGGCGCCTGGGCCTGTGCGGCCTTACGGTCGGCCTCGAGCAGGATCGCCGCCCGGAAGGCGTCCGATCCCATGATCAGCGAGATATCGGTATTGCTGGCGGTGGGTCGTCCGGCACGATACGCCGCGATCACGCGATCCACGTCCGCCTCGCTGGCACTGCGCAGCAGCTTTCTGACCTGCGCATGCAAGCCGGCATCGTCGATGGGATCCATCTGCTGGCCCGGGAAGAACGTGACCTCCGTTTCCACGGTGCCGATGAGCAGCGGCACGCCGGCGGACATTGCCGGTGCGGTCGGATCAAAGGGATCCGTCGGCAGGGAATGGCCGTCGACCACCGGCCCGAAGTTGATCGGTGGACCCCCGTTCGCCTCGGTTGCCCTGATCAGCTGTTCCAGGGGGAGATCCTGGAGCTTGTCCAGCTGATCGGGCTTGAGATTCAGGCGGGCCAGGTAGCTTTGTGCATTGTGGCTTGCCGCCTCACGCGAGATGCCCTTGACGTCAGCGCCGCTTTGGATGATCGCCCGGTGGAACAGGCCGTGTGCGGCGGGCATGGCCATCAGCGAGCTGACCTTGCCCCCACCCCCGGATTGCCCGAAGAGGGTGACGTTGCCGGCGTCACCGCCGAACGCGGCAACATTGTCCCGCACCCATTCCAGGGCAGCGATGATGTCGAGGTTGCCGGCGTTACTGGCGTTGTCATAGCGCCCGGAGCCCAGTCCGGCGAGGTACAGATAGCCGAACGCCGACAGCCGGTGGTTGACCGTGACGACCACGACATCATGCTTGCGGGCCAGTTCGATCCCGTCGTAGATGATGAAACCGCCGGAACCGCTCGTGAAACCCCCGCCGTGCAGCCAGACCATCACCGGGAGCTTGCGTCCACGCTCGAGCGTCGGCGTCCAGACGTTCACGACCAGGCAGTCCTCGCCCATGCGCTCGTCGCGGTCCATGACCTCCACTTCGTGGGGGACGAAGCCATGAAACGCCGACAACAGCTGGGGCGAGCGCGGCCCAAGCTCGGTGGCTTCGCGGACATCCGCCCAGGGGGCCAGCTTCGCGGGGGGCTGGAAGCGCCCGGCGCCGGCGGTGGTGGCGGCATACGGGACGCCCCGGAAGGTATACACGCCCTTGCCATGGGTACCGCGGATCCTGCCGGCCGTGGTCGCCACTGTCGCAGGCGCTCCGGCGCCCTCTTCCGCCCACGCGGTCTTGATGCGCGGGGCAAGCGCGCCTGCCGCCACGGTGCACATCCCGATGAAACTGCGCCGGTCGATCATTCGTTCCCCCTAAATTACAGATTCCAAGCAGGCGTGCCGCGGCAATACTGATTCAGGAAGGCAGTGTAGTGCAACCATCAGGCGGTAGGCCCAGGTTGAGATCACAACTGCCTTACACTCCGGTCTGCATGAATCTGTGATAATAACGGCGCGGAGAGCGGGACCGCATTATGCACCGCCAAGCCGAAGGGGAAATGCATGCGCAGCACTTGGGGGAGCCGGATGGCTGCCGGGACGGCGATTGTCCTGCTGGGCCTGACGCTCAGCGCGGCGGCGTCGGCGCAGATGGATCCGTCGGGAGAGTGGGCGCCGCGGTTCGATGAGGATCGCTTCGAGCGTATTCCCGGTCCTGAAATCGGCGACTATCTCGGCCTGCCGATCAATGATGCAGCGCGGCTGCGCGGCGACAGCTGGGATGCCGCGCTGATCGAACTGCAGGAAAACCAGTGCCGCGCCCACGGCTCGGATTATGGCTGGCGGGGACCCTCGAACCTCAGCATCTGGAAGGAGGTTGACCCGGCAACGCAGAAGGTCATCGCCTACCACACTCACCTCTCCGCCTACGGCGCCGAGCAGACGATCTGGATGGACGGCAGGCCGCATCCCCCGGATTACGCGCGCCATACCTGGCAGGGTTTCTCGACCGGGGAATGGGACGGCGACACCCTGGTGATCACCACGACGCATCTGAAGGAGAACTGGATCCGGCGCAATGGCATTCCGCGCAGTGACCTGGCTACCGCTCGTGTGCACATCATGCGCCATGGCAACTTTCTGACTGTGGCAGTGATCGTCTATGACCCGGTCTATCTCACCGAGCCCTTCATCCGCACCACCGACTTCGTCTACGCGCCACAGCAGCAGATGGCGCCGTGGCCCTGCGAGGCGGTCGATGAGGTCGATCGGCCAGCCGGCGTGGTGCCCCATCACCTGCCCGGCGCCAACACCTTCCTGGACGAGTTTCCCGCCAATTACGGCATTCCGACACAGGCGACGCGCGGCGGCGCCGAAACGATGTACCCGGAGTACATGCTGAAGATGAAGAGCATGGCCGTGCTGCCGCGGCCGCCGAAGAAGGCGCCACCGCCATGATCCGTCACATCATCACAGCGTGCTGCCTCTCGGTTCTCGCCACCGCGGCGCCCGCCGCGCCCGCGCCGGCACCGGCGGAACTGCATATTCTCCCGGTTCAGGGCAACATCTACATGCTGGTCGGCGCCGGCGGCAACATCACCGTTCAGACCGGCAGCGATGGGGTGCTGCTGGTGGATACCGGGCTCGCCGCCAACGCCGACAAGGTCCTGGCCGCAGTGCGCACTTTGTCGGACAAGCCGATCCGCTACATCATCAACACCCACGTGCACGCCGACCACGTCGGCGGCAATGAGGCCATTGCCAGGTCCGGCACCACCATCGCCGGCGGCAACGTCGTCGGGGATATCGGCAGCAGCGCTTCGAATCAGGCGACCATCATGGCATTCCAGACGGTACTGGATCGCATGAGTACGCCGGCACCCGGCGCGCCGGCGACGCCCGCGGGTGCGCTGCCCACCGACACCTACACCACGCCGGAGCGCAGGATATTCTTCGACAATGAGGGCGTGGAGATGATCCATGTGCCGGCGGCCCATACCGACGGCGACACCATGGTGTTCTTCCGCCGCTCCGATGTGATCAGTACCGGGGACATCTTCGTCACCAACGGCTATCCGATCATCGACCTCGACCACGGTGGCAACATCCAAGGCGTCATCGCGGGCCTCAATCGCATCATCGAACTGGCGATTCCGGCCGATGAGCAGGAGGGCGGGACGCTGATCATTCCGGGGCACGGCCGCCTGTGTGACATCGCCGATGTGGTGTTCTACCAGGAGATGGTCACGATCATCCGCGATCGCATCCAGGACCTGATCGGGAAGGGCATGACGCTCGAGCAGGTCAAGGCCGCGAAACCCACCCGCGACTATGACCCAAGATATGGCTCGACCACCGGATTCTGGACGACCGACAAGTTCGTGGCGGCCGTCTACACCAGTTTGCGCGCAGGAGATTCCAAATGATCCGCAAGTACCTGGCCCTGCTCACCCCCTTCGTACTCCTGCTCGGCCCGCAGGCCGAGGCGCATCACTCGTTTGCGGCGACCTATTTCGTCGATCAGGAAATCAGTATCGACGGCACGCTGACTCAGTTCATGTTCCGCAACCCCCACTCCTTCGTGAAGGTCATGGCCAAGGATAACAAGGGACAAAGCCAGGTCTGGTCCGTCGAGTGGGGCGGTGGTGCGCAGCTCACCCAGGAGCACGTGACGCGCGATACGCTGAAGAGCGGCGATCATGTCATCGTCACGGGCAACCCGGGCCGGGACCCGAACGAACACCGGATCCGCCTGCACAAGATCGTGCGGACCTCGGATGGTTGGACCTGGGAAGGAGTAATCATGTGAAGAGTCTGCACGTATTGCAGTTGTTCGCGGGACTCCTGGCGGCGGGCATCGCCCAGGCCCAGGTCGGCACGGCAGCGGCGCCCGCGGACGCACGCAGCCGCGCACCGGTTGATCTGGCCGGCTACTGGGTCGCAGTGGTCACCGAGGATTGGCGCTATCGCATGATGACGCCGGCCAAGGGTGACTTCACGGGCGTGCCGCTCAACGCGGCCGGACGGGCCGTGATGGCGACGTGGGACCCGGCCCGGGATCAGAGCAGCGGTGAGGCCTGCCGTGCCTACGGCGCCGCGGCGATCATGCGGGCTCCGACGCGGCTGCACATTACCTGGCAGGATGGCAGCACCCTGAAGGTGGATACGGATGCCGGCGAGCAGACGCGACTGTTCCATTTCGCCGGCGCAGCGCCGCACGATGCGACACCCAGTTGGCAGGGTTATTCCGCGGCAACCTGGGACGGCTTGCGGGCACGCGGCGGGTTTGGCGGTGTCACTGCCCGCCTGACGACCACCGCCGGCCTCCCCACCGCCGCCACGCCGACCCAGGATGGTTATCTGAAGGTCGTGACGACCCAGGTCCGTCCGGGGTATCTGCGCAAGAACGGCGTACCGTATGGCGCCGATACCACGGTGGAGGAGTATTTCGACAGCTTCAAGGAAACAAACGGGGATGTGTGGCTGGTGGTGACCAGCATCGTCACCGATCCGCAATACCTGGATCAGAACTTCATCACCAGCTCGCAGTTCAAGAAGACCGACGCCGCCAAGTGGGCCCCCACGCCATGCCAGGCGAATTGACTGCGCGCTGGCTGCTGCAGCAATGATGCTCGAAAGCGCCCTGGTGTGGCTGCATGACACCTCGTTCGGTACGCTCATCCGCGAATCCACCTGGGCCGAACCCATCATTGAGACCATTCACGTCCTGACGCTGACGGTGTTTCTGGGCTTCGTGATCCTGCTGGATCTGCGGTTGCTCGACCTGGCCTTGCGCCACACGCCGGTCTCCCGGGTCTTCAGGCAGTTGAATCCGTTCCTGTTCGGCTCCTTCGGCATCATGCTCATCACGGGAATTTCGCTGTTTGCCGGTGACCCGGTCCTGTTCTACGGCACCATTTTCTTCAAGCTGAAAATGATGATGCTGCTGGCGGCGGCGCTCAACGTCGTGGTCTTCAACTTCACTCTGGGTCGCAGCCTGGGGCAGTGGGATACGCTCATCCGCACCCCGCGCGGCGCGAAGATCACCGGCATCCTGTCACTGGTCCTGTGGATCAGCGTGGTCGCCTGCGGCCGCGGTATTGCCTACGTGCTGCCGCCGCCATGAGGCCCGAATGAGCGAACTTGCCGCCTGGACCCTCGCCTTTTGCCGCTGGTGCAACGGCTCCTTCTTCGGCCATGGTATCCGCGAGTCCGCCTGGCTGTTCCCCTTTGTCGAGGTGTTCCATCTGCTGGCGCTCGCGCTGCTCGGTGGAATTCTGATCCTGGTGAACCTAAGCTTGCTCGGCGTCCGCTTCGGCAGCACCTCGACGGCACAGCTGGCGCGGGAACTGCGGCCCTGGATGCTCGGCTGTATCGTGGTGATGCTGGTTTCCGGCTTCCTCCTGTTCTCCACCGAAGCGGTGAAGATGTACGGCAATTGGGCATTCCAGCTGAAGATGATCTTCCTGCTGCTGGCGTTGCTCTTCACCCTGACCCTGCATCGCAGGATCATCGAGTCACAGCGGACACCGCCGTCACTGCGCCGGGTGGCCGCGGTGGTGTCGCTGCTGCTGTGGCTGGGAGTCGGCCTCGGCGGCCGCGCGCTCGGCTATGTCACGACTGCCGCGTCTGCGGTGAACGGCTAGACGCGCTCGAGCAGCAGCGCGATACCCTGGCCCACGCCGATGCACATGGTGCACAGGGCGAGCCTGCCACCGCTGGCATGCAGCTGATTGACCGCGGTCATCACCAGCCGTGCGCCGCTGGCGCCGAGCGGATGGCCGATGGCGATGGCGCCGCCATTGGGATTCACGTTCTCGCCGTCATCGGGCAGGCCCAGTTCACGCAGCACGGCGAGCGCCTGCGCCGCGAAGGCCTCATTGAGTTCGATCACGTCGACCTGTGACAGCCTGACGCCGGTCCTGGCCAGCAGGCGCTGCGTCGCCGGTACGGGCCCTCTGCCCATTACCCGCGGTGCGACCCCCGCCACGGCCCCGCCGAGCACCCGGGCACGCGGTGTCAGCCCGTGGCGCTGGGCCGCCGCCTCGCTGGCCAGCAGCAGTGCCGCGGCCCCATCGTTGATGCCCGAGGAATTGCCGGCGGTGACCGAGCCGTCCGGGCGGACCACACCCTTCAGGCGGGCGAGCCCTTCCAGTGTCGTATCGGCCCGCGGGTGCTCATCGCTGCCGACAGTCACCGCGGGTTTCTTCGCTGCGGCGTTTGTATAAGGGGCGATCTCGCCTGCGAAAAAGCCGCGCGCCTGGGCACGTGCGTAGCGTTGCTGGCTGCGCAAGGCGAAGGCATCCTGGTCGGCCCGGGAAATACCACACTCTGTCACGAGGTTCTCCGCCGTCTGCGCCATGGAGTCGCAGCCATAGCGGGCCTCCAGCTGCGGATTGATGAAGCGCCAGCCCAGGGTGGTGTCCTCGAGCCGGGCGCCGCGCGCGTAGGCGCTCTCGGCCTTTCCCAGCACGAATGGCGCCCGCGACATGCTCTCGACGCCTCCGGCAATCACAAGTTCGCAGGCGCCGCTGTGGATGCTGCGGGCGGCGATGAGCGCGGCGTCGAGGCTCGAGCCGCACAGCCGATTGATGGTCGCAGCCGGCACTGTCTCGGACAGACCGGCCAGCAGCACCGCCATGCGCGCGACATTGCGGTTGTCCTCTCCGGCCTGATTGGCACAGCCCAGACACACCTCATCGAGGCAGGACCAGTCGACGCCGGGATTGCGCTGCTGCAGCGCCCGCAGCGGCAGCGCCGCCAGGTCGTCCGTGCGCACGGCTGCGAGGGCACCCCCATAGCGCCCGAAGGGCGTACGGATACCATCACAGATGTAGGCCTCGGTGAGCTTAACGTCTGGCATCAGCTGTTCTCCCGATGCGCCGCCGTGGAGCGCGCCTGCAGATCACGCAGCACCGCAAGCTCACGGTCCGAGGGTGCCGCTGTCGTGGTGAGCCGATCCGAGAAGCGCAGTGGCCAACCGCAGGCCGCGCGTGTGGCCTCCTCGGTCACACCCGGATGCAGGGACGTGACCTGCAGTTCCCGGGTGTCAGGGTCCGGCTCGAGCACACACAGATCGGTCATGACCCGCGTCGGGCCGCGGGTACTCAGCCCGAGCGCCGCGCGCGAGCCGCGGCCGGTACCGTGCCCGAAGGAGGTGATGAAGGGCAGCTGATCGACGAAGGTTCGCTTCGACATCGGCATCGTGATGAATATTTCCTGGCAGCTCGAGGCGATCTCCGGTGCCCCACCGCCCCCGGGCAGGCGCACCTTGGGCTTGTCGTAGCTGCCCACCACGGTGGTGTTCAGGTTCGCGTAGCGGTCCATCTGCGCGCCCGCGAGGAACCCGACCGTGATGCGTCCGCCCTGCAGCCAGTAGCGGAACATTTCCGGCACCGAGACGGTGGTCAGCGCGGTCTCGCACAGCTCGCCGTCCCCGATCGACAGCGGCAGCACCGTCGGTCGCGCACCGATGGTTCCGGATTCGTAGATGAGCGTAATGCCGGGGGCGTGCGTCAGCCGCGCAAGATTGCAGGCGGCCGAGGGGGCGCCAATGCCCACAAAGCAGACGTCGCGGTCGCCCAGTGCCCGCGCGGCCACGATGGTCATCATTTCGTTGGCGCTGAAGGAACCGGTGGTGGGCGTATCCATGGAGTCCCTACCGCCCGCGCGGGGTGAATGCCCTGAAGGCCTCGGGCCCCTGCTTCATGACATGCTCATCGATCCAGCCCCTGAAGCGGTCGCGGTCCCGCGAAATCTCATCCCACTGGGTATAGAACGCGTTCGCGCGACGGTAGTACCCCTGCGCATACGAGGGGTAGGCGCCGCCGGGCACCTCGGCAATGGCGGTAACCGTCCAGGACGGCAGTACCACGGCGTTCAGACCCGGTGCCGCGAGGTCAGCCACGATCTCCTCCACCGTCACCACGGCGCGTTTGGCGGCGAGCACGGCCTGCTTCTGCACACCGACGATGCCGTCGAGCAGCACATTGCCCTCGCGGTCGGCTCGCTGCGCGTGGATGAGGGTGACATCCGGGCGGATCGCGGGCACGGCCGCCAGCAACTCGCCGGTGAACGGACACTCGATGTGGCGGATCCTGGGATTGACCTTCGGCAGATCCACACCGATGTAGCCACGGAATGCCGCGAACGGCAGATTGGCCGCCCCGGCCTCATAGGCATTCGCCATCGCGGCATGCGAATGCTCCTCCAGCGCAAGCGGCTGCGGCCAGCCGTTCTCGACGGCATCGCGCAGCCGATGCAGGGAGCCGACGCCCGGGTTGCCGCCCCAGGAAAACACGAGCCGATCCGCCGCGCCCATGCCGATCAGCTGGTCGTAGATCAGGTCCGGGGTCATCCGCACCAGCGTAAGGTGGCGGCGCCCCTGGCGCAGCACTTCATGGGCGGCCGCGAACGGAATGAGATGCGTAAAGCCTTCCATGGCCACGCAGTCCCCGTCATGGACGTGCGCGGCAATGGCCTCGGGGAGGGAACAGTACGAAGGCATCAGGCCTGCGGCCTCGCCTCAGTACTTGAGGGGTTCGATCTTCTCCAGCAGTTCCTCGCGACGGTTGGCGAAGAATGGCGGTATCTGCATGGCCGTGCCGAGCTTCTCGTAGGGCTCATCGACCAGGAAGCCCTGCGGCTTGGATACCGTCGCTTCGAACAGCGCGCCACCGGGTGTGCGCACATAGACCGAATCGAAGTAGCCGCGGTCCTTCATCTCCGACACATCGGTGAACCCCAGTCCCTCGAGATGGAATTTGACCTTGCTCTGGGCCTCGTGGTCGGCGACCTCGAAGGCCACGTGATGGGGCACGCCCTCGCCGTAGGTCCAGCTGCCCGCCGCCACATTCGGTTCCACGCGGAATTCGACCATGGCGCCGCTGCCGCCGTTGCCCACCTCGTAGCGCAGGTGCTGGCCGTCGGTGCCGATGCGGCGTCCGTTCCAGCCCCCCTGCATGAATTCCTCCGAGTTTTCCGCATCGCGCACGGCCACCACGATGCCGTACGTGCCCCGCAAACCATGTTCCTGCGGCACCGCACCATTGCTGTAGGGCGCACGCGGGTCGTGCTTGGCTTCGATGAGTTCGTATTCGATTCCGCACGGATGTTCGAACGCGACCAGCCTTTCCCCGAAGCGCTCCTGCTCCCGCACCGCAAAGCCGCGGCTTTGCAGATGCCCGTGCCAGAACTTTGCCGAACCTACCGGAATCGACAGCGCGACGGTGCAGATCTGCCCGGTGCCCTTGCGGGCCTTGCGCCCGGAATGCTTCATCGGGAAACAGGTGATCAGCCGGCTCACGTCCCCGGTATCGTTGCCATAATAAAGATGCAGAATCGGCTCTTCGCCGTCGTACAGAGCGGTCTTCTTGACGCTCTTCAGACCCAGCACCTTGGTGTGAAAGTCGTAGTCTTCCTGGGCATTGCCGACACTGAGTGTCAGGTGATGATGCCGCTTGATGTAGTTGTTGACGCTCATCCTTAAATCCCCCCGAAAAATCGTACTTCCGCGCCGGTCAGGCCCGGCTGATTCTACCCCATCGGCGGGAGTCCGCACCACGGTCGGGCCCTTGAGGACCGGTGTATAGTTCGCCGGACTGACAATAAGGCTTGATTATGCACACCTCAGGGATACTGACGACCCACGTCGGCAGTCTGCCGCGCAGCCAGACTGTGACCGATGTGATCTTCGCGCGCGAACGGGGCGACGCGCGTGATGTTGGCCAGGATGACGCCGTCATTGCCCAGGCGGTAGCCGATGTGGTGCAGCGGCAGGTGGAGGTCGGCATCGACATCGTGAGCGACGGGGAGATGAGCAAGATCAGCTACGCCACCTATATCGCAGGACGCTTCACGGGTTTCGCGGGCGACACGCCGCGCGAGGCCGGCCAGGACCTGCTCGACTTTCCGGACCTGCTGCGCAAACTCGCCGACCGCGGCGCGACCGCCAAATACCGTCGGCCCCGCTGCGTCGGGGAGATCAGGGTGCGCGACACCGCGCCGATGGAGACGGACATCCACAATCTGAAGGCCGCCGCCGCCGCGTCCTCTCCGACGGGGACCTTCATGAATGCCGCCTCCCCGGGCGTCATCGCGTTCTTTCAGCCAAACGACTATTACCGCACCGAGGATGATTACCTGGAAGGCATCGCGGCCGCATTGCAGTCCGAATACGAAGGCATCGTCCGCAGCGGAATCACGCTGCAGATCGATGCCCCGGATCTGGCGATGGGCCGGCACACGATGTATCGCAACCGCACGCTCGAGGAGTTCGAAGGCCGCGCGGCGCGGCACATCGAAATCCTCAACCATGCGCTGCGCAATGTACCGGCGGAACGCGTGCGGATGCATGTGTGCTGGGGCAACTATGAAGGTCCCCACCATCACGACATTCCGATGGGGCGCCTGTTGCCCATCGTGCTTAAGGCAAAACCTCAGGGCCTGCTGTTCGAAGCTGCCAATCCGCGCCACGCGCATGAATGGGTGGTATTCAAGGACGCCAGCATTCCGGAGGACAAGATCCTGATTCCCGGAGTGCTGTCCTCGACCACCAATTACGTGGAACATCCCATGCTGGTGGCGGAGCGTATCGGGCACTTCGTCGACATCGTGGGTCGCGACCGGGTGATCGCCGGCACCGATTGCGGCTTCGGAACCTTTGCCGGGTTCGGTCCGGTAGAGCCGGACATCGCCTATCTGAAGCTGCGATCCCTGGTCGAGGGGGCACAGATCGCATCCCGCCGCGCAGCTGCATGAACAGAGCCTCCCCCTGGCTCCGCCTGGCCTTTGTGACGGTGATCGCCTGCACTGCCGGCGCCGCGTTCGCAGCCTCTCCTGCGTTTGATGCTCTGAGCTCCAAGGACGCCGCGGGCGGCCTGCGCGATGCCCTGGCGAAGGGCATCGACGTCGCCGTCAGCCAGCTCGGCGCCGAGAATGGCTTTCTCAATGATCCGAAGGTGACGATTCCGCTGCCCTCCGCGCTGGAGAAGGCCCAGCGTGCAATGAAGATGCTCGGCATGGGCGCACAGGGGGATCAGCTCAAAGCCACTCTGAATCACGCCGCGGAATCGGCGGTGGCCCAGGCAAAGCCGATCTTCAAGCAGGCTCTGCAGCACATGAGCGTCGCGGATGCGAAGGGAATTCTCACCGGCGGGGATGGGGCCGCCACGGCCTACTTCCGGCGCGCCACCAGCACGCAGCTCACCGCGAAGTTCAAACCGGTCGTCGCAGTGGCAACCGCAAAGCTGGGATTGGCCGCGAAGTATGATCAGTACGCCGGCAAGGCCTCGCAGCTCGGGCTCGTTTCAGCGCAGGACGCGAATCTCGACGACTATGTCACCGCGAAGGCCCTGGATGGCCTCTTCAGCCGGATCGCGGACGAGGAACACGAGATCCGCAAGGATCCCCTGGGGCAGGCCAGCTCGCTCATCAAGAAAGTCTTCGGCGCCTTGTAGCGCCGCGCAATCAGAGCGCAATCTCGCGACCGATCTCGACCACCGCATCACTCGGTAAGTGCAGGATGTCGTTCACGCGCGCCGCATTGCGCAGCATCCAGGCATAGGGAATCACCTCCCAGGCAGGCATCCGCGGGCCCTTTTCGGCGCGCGTAATGGTCTCGTGACCGACGTAGTAGGTGACATCGTGGAGCTGCAGCGGGCAACCCAGCGCGCGGGTCTCCTTCAACACGGACGGGATGTCCGGGCGTTCCATGAAGCCGTAGTGAACCGTCGCCCGCCAGAAATCCGGCGCAAATTCCTTCACGGTCAGCCGCTCGCTGTCCTGAATATACGGCACCGATTCGGTCACGATGGTCAACACCAGCAGGTGCTCGTGCAGGGCACGGTTCATCTTCACGTGCCACTTCATGACAGGCGGGGTGTCCTGAGCCGTTCGTGTGATGAACACGGCGCTGCCCGGCACTCTGGGTATGCCCCTGCGTTCGATCTCCACCAGGAACTTAGGGATGGGGATCAGTGCCTCACCCACCTTCTGCGCCACGATGCGGGCACCGTGATGCCAGATCCACATCACCGAGTAGACCATGCACGCCAGCAGCAAGGGTATGTACCCGCCCTCCAGCACTTTCACGGCATTGGCACAGAAGAAGGCGCCGTCGACACACAACAGGGCTCCGGCGAGCGCGCCACTGGGCAGCAACCCCCAGCCCCATACTTCGCGCATCGCGATATACAGCAGCGCTGAAGTCATGAACATGGTGAGCGACACGGCGATGCCGTAGGCGGCCGCGAGATTGTCGGACTTACCGAAAAAGAGCGTGAGGCTGATGGTGGCCAGCGCGAGCAGCCAGTTGATGGCACCGACATAGATCTGTCCATAGCCTTCCGATGAGGTCTGGATGACCCGCATGCGCGGCAGCCAGCCCAGCAGAATCGCCTGCCGGGTCATCGAAAATGCTCCGGTGATGATCGACTGGCTGGCAATGATCGTCGCCAGCGTGGCCAGCACGATCAGCGGCAGCAGCGCAACCGTAGGACAAAGCCGGAAGAAGATGTTATCGGTGGTCGGGACACCGGTGAGCACGATGGCCGCCTGACCGGCATAGTTCAGCAGCAGGCTTGGAAAGACGATGGCGAACCACGCCAGCCGGATCGGGCGCTTGCCGAAGTGGCCCATGTCCGCATACAGCGCCTCGGCGCCCGTCACGCACAGGAAGACTCCGCCCAGGACCAGGAAGCTGGCGTAGCCGTGGGATACCAGGTAGCGCAGACCATGCATCGGGTTCACGGCCGCGAGGACCGCCGGATGCTGGGCAATCCCCCACACTCCCAGCACCCCGATGGCAAGAAACCACGCTGCCATGATCGGACCGAATGCCTTGCCGATCCGCGCGGTGCCGAGCGGTTGAATCACGAACAGTGCGATGAGTACCGCAACTGCGGCCGGCAGAATGTAACTGCGCAGGCCCGGCACTGCGATGTTGAGGCCCTCCAGTGCGGACAGCACGGAGATCGCCGGCGTAATCGCGCCATCGCCGTAGATGAGCGCCGCGCCGAACAGCCCCACCGCGACGATCAGGGGCCGCTGGTGTTTCTTGATTCCGAGCAGCGACATCAGTGCCAGAATGCCGCCCTCGCCGTCATTGTCGATGCTCATCGCGATGCCGACGTACTTGATCGTCGTGATGATGATCAGCGTCCAGAACACCAAGGAGAGCACGCCCAGCACGACCTCCGGGGAGGGATTGCTCCCCGTGAGGTTCAACACCGTCTTGAGCGTGTAGAGGGGGCTGGTCCCGATGTCACCGAAGACTATGCCGAGAGCCGACAACCCCAACGCCGCGGCGCCCTTGCGAGCGACGGCATGCGTCACCAGCCCGATTCCATGCGGAACGGCACTGTGGTCAAAACCGCCTCGATCTGCCGGATCTGGCCGTCGGTCACCTTGAACACCTCGGCGATGTAAAAAGTGATCGGTTGCCGGAAAGTCGGGCTCACGTCCGCCTCCTTATGATCCAGGGTCCGGGAAAACTTCGCGTGAGTGCCATCGTGGTCAAAATAGCCCCAGCCGAAGGCCAGACCCTTGGTCCGGTCCACGATCGCAAAGCGCCGTTCGCGGATGTTCGTGACGATGACCGAGAAGCCGGTATCGAACTGCGACTTGCAGTCCAGCCACTGCATCGAACCCTGGGGAGCTGTGGTGTTGTTGGCTGTCACGGTGCCGTTCTCGCGCCGCTGACATTGCGGCGAGAACGGCACGTTCGTACCGCTCTTTTCATCCGCCATGCCGGTGAAATAACTGTTGCCGATCCGTGCGAGGTCCGCCCGGTTCTGCCGCTTGCCCTCGGGTATGACCTCGGCCATCAGGGGATGCGGTTCGGTGTTGGCCTGCGTGCCACCCGGCGCTCCTGCGCCGGGGCCGGCGCTGATGCTGCGGTTGATGAGGGTTTCGATCTCGGAGATCTGATGGTCGGGCTCCACCTTCAGGCGCACCGCGAACCAGTTGTTGTTGCCGTTCTCACTGATGCGGCCCAGCAGTCCCACCTGCTGCGCCTCATCGTCGATCACGTCCAGACGATAGGTCGGCATGGACGAGGCCGTCTGCCACAGGCCGTCGCCGAGGTTCAGACGCACGCCGTTCTCCGTGTACTTCACGTTGCGCCTGACGGACATGCGCGTCGGATCGTGACTGATCAGCGCCTGCAGGTAGCTGTTCAGCGCTCCTGACAGACATTCCCGATTACAAGTGGGCGGTGCGGCCCCCGCACCTTGAGCGCACAGCGCCAGGGCTGCGGCAAAGCCGACGAGTGACAGTTTCATGGAATCCCCCCTTGGCTGCTAGTGAACGGGCGGCACCTGCAGCGCTGCAAAGCCGGGCTCGCGCTCGCTGCCCGGCCGCCAGCGCAGCGACATCGCCGCGAAGCTCAATCCCAGAAGCGCCCCTGCCGCCACGTCCAGGACCACGTGCTGCTTGATGGCCAGCGTCGAATACGCGATGACGAGGCACCAGATGAAGTTGAGGCAGCGCACCGTGAACGGCACGCGCATTGAGCGCAGTGACGCCTCGACGCGTACCGCGGTGAAGATCGCGACCGCGACATGCATCGACGGACAGGCGTTGCTGGTCTGATCGACCCGACGCAGCATGTCGAACCCCGGAAAGCGGGTCGCGGACAGGACCGGTGGGGGCACCTGCGTCGGCAGGAAGTAGAAGATCGCGAGACCGCCGACGCACAGCGCGCACAGCCACAGCCCGCAGACCGCGAAGTCCCGGAAGCTCCGCTGCAGTCCGGGTCCCACCCCGACATAGATCCACAGCGAGACATACGCCAGCAGCGCCGCGGGCTGGAAGGGAATGAGCAGATCGAGGGCGGTGAGCGGCATCTGCATGGGCGGATAGGCCGGATGCCGCTGCACGAAAAAGTAGGCGATGAAGAAGATCCCGGTGAGCGCAGAGGTTGAGATCACCGTGCGCAGGAAGCCGGCGCGGATGCGGCTGGCCAGTTCGGCTGCCCAGCGCGGCGCAGGGCCCGGCGCCGCAGATGCATCAATGCCGTGATGATTTGGGAAAGGGTCGCGCACCGTGAGGGCATACTAACCGGTATGGGGCATCCGTCGACAGCTTCTGGCAGACTCCCCATATGAGTGCAACTGACCAGAAACCTCGCGATCTGCTCGCAACCATCGCGCGCCAGGCAATGCTGGACAGGGGGCTGCTACCGGATTTTTCAAAGGAAGCGCAGGACCAGGCGCAGGGCCTGAGCGCAGCCGCCCGCGACGCGCGTGCCCAGGACCTGCGGGCGCTGGATTGGGTCTCGATCGATAACGACGACTCCCGCGACCTGGACCAGCTGTCCGCGGCGGAGCCCCTGGACGGCACGGCCACCCGGCTGCTGCTGGCCATCGCCGATGTCGATGCGCTGGTCCCCCGGGGCACTGCGATCGATGATCACGCCCGCCAGAACACCACGTCGGTTTATACGGCAGGACGCATTTTCCCGATGCTGCCGGAGAGGCTCTCCACCGACCTGACCTCGCTGGTCCCGGGCGCGGAGCGGCTGGCAATCATCATGGAAATGGTCGTCGGCGCCGACGGCAGCATCGTCTCTTCGGACATCTACCGCGCGACGGTGCTCAATAAGGCAAAGCTCGCCTACGACAGCGTCGCAGGCTGGCTGGAGGCCGTTGCGGGTCCGCCTCCGGGGCTCGAAACCGCCCGATTGCAGAATCAGGTGCGCCTCCAGGACCAGGTCGCGCAGGCGCTCGGCCGGGTCCGGCACGCGCAGGGTGCGTTGACGTTGGAGACCATCCAGACCAGAACGGTATTCGAAGGCGAACTGCTTCGCGACCTGGTGCCGGAGCGCACCAATCGCGCCCACGACCTGATTGAAAACATCATGGTGGCGGCCAATGGCGTCGCGGCGCGCTGGCTGCAGGCCAAGGGGCTGCCCTCCATACGCCGGGTCCTGCGCACGCCGGAACACTGGGACCGGATCGTGGCGCTCGCCGCCGCGCACGGTGGCGAACTGCCCGCGGCGCCGGATCCGGTAGCCCTGAATGTCTTCCTGGCGCAAGGCCGCAAGGATAATCCAACACAGTTTCCGGACCTCTCGCTCGCCGTGATCAAGCTGCTCGGCCGCGGCGAGTACGCGCTGCAGCCTCCGGGTGAGACCGTTGCGGGGCATTTCGGCCTTGCCGTGCATGACTACATGCACTCCACGGCACCCAACCGGCGCTTTCCGGACGTGATCACCCAGCGCCTGATCAAAGCGGCACTCGGCAACGAACCGGCGCCCTATACCACCCATGAGCTGCAGGCACTGGCGGCCCACTGCACCGAGCAGGAAGACAACGCGTCCAAGGTCGAGCGCCGCGTCGGCAAGTCCGCAGCTGCGCTGCTGTTGCGGACGCGGATCGGCCAGACGTTCGACGCCATCATCACGGGTGCTGCGGACAAGGGCACCTGGGCGCGGACGCTTTCACCACCGGTTGAAGGCCGGATCGTTCGCGGCTTCCAGGGTCTTAAGGTCGGCCAGTCGGTGCGCGTGCGGCTGCTGAGCGCAGACGTCACCCGCGGCTTCATCGACTTCGCCTGCGAGGGATAGCCCATGACATCCAGTGGTGACAAGCCGGTACAGCTCGCCTATGACAATGCGGAGTTCATCGGCGGGGACGCGGCACGGCCGTTGCGGATTCTTGCCGAGTACCTGGAGCCCCTGAACCGGTTTCGAGAGGCCGGCATCCACGACACGATCGTATTCTTCGGCTCCGCCCGTCTGACGGCGGACGGCCCGATGGGGCGCTACTACCACGATGCGCAGGCACTGGCGCGCCTGATCACGCAATGGTCGAAATCGCTGCCCACGCATGCGCACCGCTACGTCGTCTGTTCCGGCGGCGGCGGCGGCATCATGGAGGCGGCAAACCGCGGCGCCTCGGAGGCCGGAGGCAAAACCATCGGCCTCAACATCAGCCTGCCGCATGAGCAGCAGGCCAATCCCTATATCACCCGCGAGCTCGGGTTTGAATTTCACTACTTTTTCATGCGCAAGCTGTGGTTTGCCCATCTCGCACGCGGGCTGATCGCCTTCCCCGGCGGCTTTGGTACGCTCGATGAGCTTGCGGAAATTCTCACGCTTGCCCAGACCCGCAAGCTCGAACAACGCATCCCCGTGATCCTGTACGGGTCGGCCTACTGGAACGAGATCATCAATTTCCAGGCCCTGCTGCGCCACGGAATGATCAGTGCCGAGGACCTCGAATTGTTCGAATTCGCCGACAGCCCGGAGGCGGCGCTGCTGGCGCTGCAGACCCGGCTTGCACCGGCGACGCACGGGGAGACGCCCTGCTTTGCCCATTCCCGGACCTGATACCTTGGGCGGAACGGCAGCCACGGCCGGTTAATGTCCAATAGCGGCCCCGGAACTGAGCACCGGGTCCCAGCTCTGCCCTGCGAGATCAAAGTTTTCGGCAGGCTGACCGATAATCCACTCTATGGTTGCCCCGATGCCCTTCTCCCCTGCTGCGTTGACGATTGTCACGGACGATGGGGATCGGGTGGCGCTGCTGCGGGACGACTCCGCCTTTACCGCGGTGCCGGATCCGGCACTGGAGCGCTGGCTCACGGCAGTCCAGCGACAGGCCGGCGTCCCCTGCGCGGCGCTGTCCTTGATGGAGTCTGCGCGCCAGATCATCCGACTCGTGGACGGCGCCCTGGGATCCCCGGGACGAACCTGTGAAATCGCCGCGACCGGGTCACTTGAGGATTATCTGCGCGGACCGCTGAGTGCCTACACGATCGGCGGTGCCGGCGCCTACGCCGAAGCGCGAATCCTGGTCGCCGGAAAGTTCATCGGCTCTCTGGGCATGGCAGATGCGCATCGCACGACGTGGTCGGTCGATGAACTCGCCGTACTGGGCGATGCCGCGGTCGGAGTTGCCGCCGAGTTGGAGCGGCGCCTGGCCCGGGCGCAGGTCGAGCGCGTGCACGACCTGATGGCCTCCCACAATCGCGTACACGACATGATCGCCGCCGGTGTCCCGCTGCGCGACGTGCTCGTTCAAGTGTGTCGGATCATCGAACACTACGACGCCTCGCTCATCCCCTCGGTGCTGCTGCGCGATCCGCTGTCGAACACCCTGCACTCCGGTGTCGGGCCGTCGCTGCCCAAGGAATACCTGGACTCCGTCGACGGGGCGCCGATCGGCCCCAATGTCGGCACCTGCGGCCCGGCGGCCTGGTTCGGCGAATTCGCCGTCTCCGCGGATCTGCGCGAGGATCCCAAATGGGCGCCCATCCGGGCGATGGCGGAAATGGCGGGGGTGGCGCACTGCTGGTCGATGCCCATCAAGGACAGCGCGGGCGAGGTTCTGGGCACGCTGGCGCTGTACGGGCGGCACCCGCGTCGACCGCAGCCTGAGCATGTGGCGCTGCTTCAGGACTGGGCACGCGTGGCCGGCACGGCGCTGGAGCGAACCCGCTCGCTCGCGCGCCTCAAACACGACGCCCGACATGACAGTCTTACGAGCCTGCCCAACCGTGCGGCCATTTTCGAGAGACTGGATGCCGCCATCCAGCAGGTGCGCCCGGAGGCCCCGCTGGCCGTACTGTTCGTGGATCTCGACGGCCTCAAGGCCATGAACGATACCCTCGGACACGATGTCGCCGATGAGATGATCCGCGAAGTCGCGCGGCGCCTGTCGGGCAGCGTGCCCAATGATGACTTCGTCGGCCGATTCGGCGGGGACGAATTCATCGTGGTCGCCGAGCGCCTCGGAGGCCCCGATGAGGCAGGCCAGCTGGGCGCGAAACTGCTGGATGCCGTGGCGCAGCCCCTCCCGGGCCTCGGATCGAGGGTCATCACGGCCAGCATCGGCATCGCGCTGATCCGCAGCAGTGCCATCGACGCAAGGGAGGCGATCCGCCGCTCCGATAAGGCCATGTACGAGGCCAAGCGTACCGGCCGGGACCGCTGTGTGTTTGCCGAAATCGGCGAAACGCCCCGCGCGGGTCGGCGCCTGGAGATGGCCCGGGCGCTGCGGGGCGCGGAGGCGCGCGGCGAGATGCACCTGGTCTACCAACCCGTGATTTCGTTGCCGGCGAGGACGGTCATCGGGGTGGAGGCGCTGCTGCGCTGGGACAGCCCGACACTCGGCTCCGTCGCGCCGGGGGAGTTCATTCCGATCGCCGAGGACTCCGGCAGCATTCTGCAGATCGGCGCGTGGGTACTGTGGGAGAGCTGTCAGGCCCTCGCAGACCTGGCCAAGGCAGGGCATCGGCTGGAACTGGGCGTCAACGTTTCGGCGCGACAGCTCTCACAACCGGACTTTCCGCTGTGGGTCCGCCAGACCCTGTCCCATGCGCAATTCAGTGCGGCCAACCTCAGTCTCGAATTGACTGAGACCTCCTTGCTGCGACCCGATAGCGTCAGCATCGGCAATGTCCGGGCGCTGGAGAAGATGGGCGTACGCGTGGCCCTGGATGACTTCGGTACCGGCTACTCCTCCCTGACCTGGCTTCGCGATCACCCGTTCGGCTCCATCAAGATCGACCGCAGCTTCGTCCGCGGCATTCACGAACAGGAAAGCAGCCGTGCCATCGTCGCGGCGATCATCCGCATGGCCAAGGACCTGGGTTGCACGGTTACGGCGGAAGGTGTGGAGACCGAAGCGCAGCTGCACATCCTCGAGGAGTTGGGGTGCGATCATGCCCAGGGCTTCCTGATCGCGCGTCCCGTAAGCATCGCCACCCTGATGAGCGGTCTGAGCGGGCTGCTGCCCGGCATCAGCGCCCCCTGACCCCTCGCGTTGCGGCGGTCAGATTTCGCCTACAGTACGGCGAACGGCTGAATCGCCCACTCGGGGTCGATTCCATGGTTTGCTACGCGGATGCAGTTTTCAGTGTGGGCACCGCTCGCCAAAAAGAGCGTCGAACTGGTGTGCGCCGACCAGCGTTTTGCGATGGCGGTCGATGCCGAGGGCTACTGGCGCGTAGAGTGCGTGCCCCCGCACATCGCGCAGGGATATCGCTATTCCCTTGACGGTGCGGCGCCACTGCCGGATCCACGCTCCGCGTGGCAACCCGAGGGCATACACGGCGCCTCATTCCTGGTGAACCCCGAGGAGTTGCAGGCGATCAGCCGCAGTGCCTTCACGCCGAAGTCATTGCGTGAGGCGATCATCTACGAACTGCACATCGGAACCTTCACCCCCGAGGGGACCTATGCCGGTGCCGAACTCAAGCTCCCGCATCTGGCCGCATTGGGCATCACCCACATCGAGATCATGCCGCTGGCCACGTTTCCCGGAAAACACGGCTGGGGCTATGACGGCGTCTATCTTTTCGCCCCCCACCCTGCGTACGGCACACCCGCGCAGCTGGCGCACTTCGTGGCCGCCGCCCATGCCCAGGGTCTCGCCGTGCTGCTCGATGTCGTCTACAACCATCTGGGCCCGGACGGCAACTATCTGAGTCAGTACGCTCCCTACTTCACCGATCGCGTCAGGACCGGGTGGGGCGAGGCGGTGAACTACGACGGCGCGCACAGTGACGGCGTCAGACGCTTCGTCATCGACAACGCCCGCATGTGGCTGGAGGTGTATGGCTTTGACGGACTGCGACTGGATGCGGTGCACGCCATATACGGCTTCGAGGCAGTCCATGTGCTCGAGGAACTGGCAACCACCATTCAGGCCTGGGCAGGCGCCAGCAACCGCTCGGTCGTGCTCATCGCGGAGAGCGACCTCAACGACCCACGGCTGGTTCACGCCTCTGGACGCGGTGGCTATGGGCTCGATGCTCACTGGGAGGATGACTTCCACCACGCGCTGCATCGTGTGATGACCGGCGAAAGCTCGGGCTACTATAGCGATTTCAACGGAATCAAAGACTTGGCGCTATCTCTTCGAGACGGTTACGTCTATCAGGGACAGTACTCCAGCCACCGCAAACGCCGACATGGACGCACGCCGTTGGATGTGAGGCCCGAACAACTCGTGGTGAGCGCCCAGAATCACGATCAGATCGGCAACCGTGCGCATGGCGAGCGCTTGAGCATGCTGCTCAATCCGTTGCAGCTGAAGGCAGTGGCCGCGCTGACCATTCTGTCGCCCTTTGTACCGCTGCTCTTCCAGGGAGAGGAATGGGGCGCCGGCACGCCGTTCCTGTACTTCACCGATCATGAGGACGAGCAGTTGGGAAAGCTCGTGGCACAGGGGCGCCGCAAGGAGTTTGAGAGTTTCGGCTGGCAGGATGAAGTCCCCGATCCGCAGGCACCAGGCACCTTCAGCCAATCCCGGTTGAACTGGGATGAACTCACGCAGCCCGTGCATCAGGAGCTGCTGGCCTGGTATCGCCAGCTGATCGCGCTGAAGGCGAGCGCCCTTCGACCCCTGTCGCACGCCGTGACGGTTTCCTACGACGAGACCGCCGCCTGGCTGTGCTTCGTCCTCGCAGATTTATGCGTCGCGATCAACTTCGCATCGCAGGCCGTCGCCTTTACCTTGCCCAAAGGCAACTGGCGCCCGCTGCTCACTTCGAGTGCGCACTCAACAACGCCCGCGCAGCTGGCAGCATTCGAGACCCGGATTCACATCCAAAGTCTGTAACAAAAGAGCGCGCCGGTCAGGCGGTGTGCTTCAGCAGCAGCGCCACCGGAAAGCCGCTGAACAGCTCCCCGGCGCTCACCGATGAGGACAGTTCCTGCAGCGTGAAGACGTTTTGCCAGGTACCCCCGGGCAGCGGCAGTCGCGTATCCTCCCATTGGTTCGCAATCGACAGGGTGAGCCGCGGCACAACGGCGATCAGATTTTCCCCGCGTCGGAACGCGAACAGATTCCCCAGATGTGCTCCTTGCGCTGCCAGCGGCTGGTAGCGGCTATCCTCGGCAAACTGTTCGGGTCGGGCGGCGCGCAGACTCAAAACACGGTCAATCAACCACAGCTTCGGCAGGCCGCTGTCCCACTGGGCAATCGCCTCGGCGGCGTTGAGTGAGCGGCACTGCGCCAGCAGCCGGGTCCGCTCGTCGTAGTCGACGGGCCGGCGATTGTCCGGATCCACCAGGCTTAAGTCCCACAGCTCCGTTCCCTGATAGAAATCCGGAACACCCGGAGCGACCAGCTTGATGAGCGTTTGTGCGAGGCTGTTGATGCGGCCTGGCAGCACCAGCGGCTCTACGAACTCGATCAGACTCTGAATGAAATCGAAATTGTCGAGTGCCCGTTCCACGAAACCCTGGATGTTGGCCTCGTAGCCGACGTTGGGTTCCTGCCAGGAAGTGCGCATCTTCGCCTCGCGACAGGCCTTCAGCATGTACTGCCAGCTGCGGGCGGCATTGATGGGCCACGCGCCGACCAGCGTCTGATAGAGCAGATACTCCGCATGGCGGTCGGGCGTGCGATTGTTCCACGCACCCTCGTTCATGGTGGACCATTGGTGCAGTGCTGCCGCCCAGCGGTCCGGGATTTCCGACAACAGCGAAATTCGCGTCCGCACGTCCTCACTGCGTTTGTTGTCGTGGGTGGAGGTCGCGAGCATGTTCCGCGGCCAGTGTTCGCTCAGGTAGTGGCAGTATTCGTGGAACTTGTCCGAGGAGATACCGAGCAGGGAGGCCTGGGCGCCGACCTCGTTGCACGACAGCAGCCGGTCGAAACAGTAGAAGGTCGTGTCTTCCACTCCTTTCGCCATCACCGCCGGCGTCAGCTGCTGCCACTCGCAGATGAAAGCGAACTCCTCCTCGTCCAGCGGCTCCTTGGTCAGCAACCCCTGGAGGAACTCGAAGATGGCACCCTCGATGTCGGTGCGCGCGAACCGGGCATTGCGTACGGCTTCGGCAATCACCCCCCTGTCTGCCTCGCTCACCTCTGCGGCCGTCCGATAGGTGCGATAAATCCCCAAGGCCGCAGTAATCTGCGCCAGGGCATCGCGTATCTGCCGCGGGCTCAGGTCACGGGTCTGGCGCGATTGCCGCGCGATGCGAATTGCCGCATCGGAGAGCCGCTCATGATCGTGCGCAAACGCGTACCGGACGATGTAGTCCTTCTTCTCGCGGATCAAGGCGCCGAGATTCACCGAATGTCCGGTGAAGTCCGCGTAAGTCGAGGTGAGCGAGTCGGTATGCTGATCGCTCATCCAGAGCCGGTTGACCTTCGCCAGGAAGTCGTAACCGACGGTGCCGTCGATCGGCCAGCTCGAGGGCAGGCGCTCTTCGGTGTCGAGGATCTTCTCGACATAGACCCGACCCCGGGGCAGGAGCACCCGCAGGCGCTTGAAGTACTCGAGCGGATCGCGCAGGCCATCCGGATGGTCCACCCGTAGCCCGTCAATCTGCCCTTCGCGAATCATCTTCCGGAAGCGATCGTGGACGGCGGCGAACACTTCGGCGCGTTCGGTCGAGAGGCCCACCAGGGTCGAGATGTCGAAAAATCGCCGGTAATTGACGAGTTCGCCCGCCAGCTTCCAGCCATGTACGGCATAGAACTGACGTTGGATGACCTGATCGAGTCGATCCACATCGCCATTGATCGCATCCACCTGCCCCTGCAGGTGCCCCTGTTGCGCACACTCCTTCAGGACGCGGGTGGCGGCTTCCACCTGCTCCCGGTAGCCGCCCCGGTCCTGCTCGTTCGGCGATTCAAGCTGGGCGAGCCGCTCGAGCTCCGCAAAGCACGGGTGCGTCTGCGCTACCAAAGCGCCCCAGGACGCCGGGGTCAGCGGCCAGCTGTTGTCGTAGTGGCGAAGGCGCAAGCCGCCGTCGCGGATCTCGATCTTGAGCTCCCCGCCGCTCAGCGCCTCGCCGTACGGTTTCGCGAGACTGCAGATGTGAATGCAGAAGCGGCTGGGTATCGGCATGCGCAGATCGAAGTAGCGGCAATGAGAGCTGTAGGGTCCGTGGGCGAGCACATCGTCCCACCAGGGATTCTGGTCGGTGGCCGCCATGTGATTCGGAACTATGTCCAGGAGGATACCGAGCGCATGCGAATGGGCGCACGCCACGATCCGTGACCAGGCCGCCTCTCCACCGAGGTCAGCGCTGATGTGTTCCGGATTGGTCACATCGTAACCGTGCTGACTGCCGCGGGTGGCCTGCAGGCACGGTGAGAGATAGACATGACTGATGCCCAGATGAGCCAGGTATGGCAGCACCTTTTCGGCATCCGCCAGCGTGAAGTCCTTGTGCAGCTGCAGACGGTAGGTGGCAATCCACGAGCGGGGCGATGCGGCTTGGTCTGGCATGCCTAGTTCGCCCGGACGAACATGAAGAGTGAGCGGCCGGTAATACCGAACACGGCGCCGGTCTTGCCCTTGTAGGCGGCTGTCCGATTGGGAATGTCCGTATCCAGAATCAGGTCCCAGGTCTCCCCATCCGGATACTCCGGCAACGTGAAATTAACCAGATCGTGATGCGAGTTCAGAATGATGAGCATCGCAGCCTCGGTGCCGCGCTGTCGCAAGCCGGTCGGGCGGCTGCGTCCGTCAATGAGCATGCCGAAGCACTTCATGAGATCGTCACCCCACTCCTCGGCGGTCATCTCATTACCCGACGCGTTGATCCAGGTAAGGTCCTTGATGCCGAGTTCCTCATCGAGGCTGCCGATCAGAAACCGGTTGCGCCGCAGGATCGGATATTTGCCCCGCAAGGCACACAGTTTCTGTACGAACTGCATCAGCGACTGGCCCTTCTGCGCCAGTTCCCAGTTCACCCAGCTGATCTCATTGTCCTGACAGTAGGCGTTGTTGTTGCCCTGCTGCGTTCTGCCGAACTCATCGCCGGCGACGAACATCGGGGTGCCCTGGGACAGCAGCAGCGTGGCGAGCATGTTGCGGATCTGCCGTTCCCGCAGCGCGTTGATCTCCGGATCCTCGGTAAGACCTTCGGCCCCGCAGTTCCAGGACCGGTTGTCGCTGGTGCCATCCTTGTTCTCTTCGCCGTTCGCCTCATTGTGCTTTTCGTTGTAGGAGACGAGATCATTCTGGGTGAAGCCGTCATGCGCCGTCACGAAATTGACGCTGGCCGACGGGCGCCGTCCGAGGCGATTGAAGATCTCCGCGGAAGCACACAACCGCTGCGCCATGGCACTGGCCGATGCTTCACCCTTCCAATAGTCGCGAACGGTGTCGCGATAGCGGTCATTCCACTCCGCCCAACCGGGTGGAAATTCACCGACCTGGTAACCACCGGGGCCACAATCCCACGGTTCGGCGATCAGCTTCACTGTCCGCAGTACCGGATCCTGGTGACAGGCTTTGAGAAAGCCGCTCTGATTGTCGAAACCATTGGGCTCGCGCGCAAGGATGGTTCCGAGGTCAAATCGGAAGCCGTCGATATGAAATTCGTTAACCCAGTAGCGCAGGCTGTCGGTGACCATTTCGATGACGTTGGGGTGCGACAGGTTGACCGTGTTGCCGGTCCCCGTATCGTTGATGTAGTAGCGCTTCTCGGGAAGCAGTCGGTAATACGAGGCGTTGTCGATGCCCTTGAATGAGAGGGTCGGACCGCGCTCGTTGCCTTCGGCGGTATGGTTGTAGACCACATCGAGGATGACCTCGAGGCCGGCTTCATGGAAGGTGGCCACCATTTCCTTGAATTCGCGCAGGCTCTGCTCAGGTGCCGAGGCGTACCGCGGATCCGGCGCAAAGAAACCAATACTGTTGTATCCCCAGTAGTTGGTCAGACCTCTGTCCAGCAACACTCCGTCGTTGATGAAAGTATGGATCGGCAGCAGCTCGATGGTCGTGACGCCCAGTGATTTGACGTAGTCCACGACCTGTTTTGTGCCCAGGCCCGCGTACGTACCCCGCTGATGCTCCGGAACCCCGCTATGCAGTTTCGTGAAACCCTTGACGTGGGCCTCATAGATTACGGTGCGGTCCCAGGGGACGCCCCGCTTGCGCGGCTGACCTTTCCAGTCAAAATTCGGATCGACGACCACACACTTTGGCATGAACGCGGCGCTGTCGCGCTCATCAAAACTCAGGTCCTCGTCCTTGTGACCGAGGGTATAACCGAACACCTCGGGTGCCCACTTGAGTTCCCCCAGATGCGCCCGCGCATAAGGATCAAGCACCAGCTTGTTGGGATTGAACCGGTGTCCGGCATGCGGTTCGTAGGGACCGTGGACCCGCATGCCATAGACGGCGCTGGGATGGACATCCGGGATGTACCCGTGCCAGATCTGGTCCGTATATTCCGGCAGTGCGATGCGCTCCTGCTCGGTGCCACCCACCGAGTCGAACAGGCACACCTCTACCTTGGTCGCGTTCGCTGAAAAAAGGGTGAAATTGGTGCCATTGCCATCCCAGATGGCACCGTGCGCCTGGGAATTGCCTTCGCGCACGCGCGATTTTGGGGACTGAGTCACCACCGACCTCTCAACGTAAGGGCAACCAATCCACAGGGCAGGCGCGCCGCATAAATGGGCGCCTGCCCTGCCAGAAGCCTAAACGTCTTCTGGCGTGCCTCGGATGCTCAAAAGGGGAACGACCGAGGCGTCTTGCCGCGAATGTCGCGGGCGCTGACTAACGGCAATGCTCGTCGTCCCGACCACAGTCAACCCACGCATGCTCGTGGTAATAACGGTGGTGATCGCGATCGTAGTAGCCCTCATTCGGCGTGGCGACCACGCATCCAGCGGTCAACGCCGCAATGCTCAAAAACAGAGTTCCGATGGCGAGACGTATTGAATTGTTCATGGCATGTCCCTAGGTGGTGATGTTCGGTGGTGATGTTCAAAGTTTCCGTGAGGCTTATCCTCACGCTTTGGCTGGGAAGATGTTGCAAGGGTAATTCCCAGTGTGTCGCACGGAATCAGAGCCGCAATCTGTAGGAATCCATACCGGCTTGTAGGCATCCACCGCTGCACCATTGCACCGCATCATGCCGCGCGCATTACACCTGCCGGTGCGCAGCGGTAGACTCGCCTCGCTGTTCACCAGGAGGGGTCATGACGATCAAGGCTAACCGCTCGCTAATTGCGCTCTGCGCCCTGTCGTTTACCGCCGCGCTGGCCCAGGCCCCGGCGGGATTGCCGCCACCCGGAAGTCCGCCCGAACATGGTCCACAGCGCCCACCTTTGCTGTTCCGCGAGGAATGGAAGCAGCCCCCGGGAGGCGGCGAGCATCCCGTCAGCCCCGCGTCGGTCGGGAACCCGGCCCTGGAGCTGACACTCATCGTTCCGGGTGGAGCGCTCATGCTCACCGGAAACCCCGGCGATGAAAACAATCCGGTGCACACCTGGTCGGGTCTGTGCACCACGCCCTGCGGGCTGGCATTGCGCGACCGGCAGCACCTGGCCGACTTAAGCGGCCTGGCGCGGCTTCGCTGGACGACCCGCACCTCCGGCTACCACCAGATCCGCCCGGTCGTGAAACTGGCGGACGGCACCTGGCTGGTCGGCGATCGCGCCGATGGCTCGTCACGCGACTGGTCCATGAGTGAGATTTCCTTCGCCGATCTGCATTGGGTGAAACTGGATATCTCCCGTGCAGTCACCACCGGCGCACAACTGGATCATGTCGACCTGTCGAAAGTGGACCAGATCGGCTTCATCGACCTGATGCCCAGCAGCGGGCACGGCCCCGGCGGCTGGTCAGATGTGGCGCAGGTCGAGATCTACGGCAAGGCGGTAGCGCGCTAACTCTGCACCAGACGCACCTCGCGCTGCGGGACCGGCACGTTGATGTGGTGCGCCCGCAGTGCCTCGAGGGTGGCACGGGCGATTTCGGCGGTGACGGCACCGTAGTCATCAACCGACACCCAGGGCTGGATGTTGATGTGCACGGCTGAATCCGCCAACCGCGCCACGCCGATGAGCGGCGCCACGTCCTTCAGCACCCGCGGGTTCGAGCGCACGACATCCCCGATGACCTGCAGGGCGGCCGCCATGTCGGTGTCATACGCCACGCCCACCTGGACGCTGACCTGGCGGATATGACCGTAGTTATGCAGGATCTCACCGACGATCTTGCGATTCGGGATCACCACCTTGGAGCGGTCGGCGTGCAGCAGGATGGTACTGAACAGGGAGATATGCTCCACCTGGCCTTCGACGCCGGCCACCTGGATGTACTGACCGACCCGAAAGGGTTTGGTGAGAATGATCGACAGGCCGGCGACGATATTGCTCAGCACCCCCTGCATGGCCAGCGCAATGCCCGCGCCGGCGACGCCCAGACCTGCCACCAGGGGCAGGAGCTGGACACCCAGGTTCTGCAGCGCCATTACGCTGAACAGCAGCAGCACCAGCCCGCGCACGACCCGCGAAATCAGCTGATTGAGCGGTGGTTCGAGCTCGAAGCGGCGCAGTGCCCGAAGCAGCCAGCGCTCCACCCAGCCGCCGACGATGCCACCGGCGATGATGATCAGCACCGCCGTGAGCAGTTTCGGGCCAAACTGGATGAGCAGATCGAGCACCTGCTCGCGGATGTGTTCGATCGAGGCCAGGTGCAGGTCCATGGGCCTACCTCGTGCCGTAGAGGCGGTCGCCGGCATCGCCCAGCCCGGGAAGAATATAGCCGTGATCATTGAGCTGCGAATCGATCGCAGCCGTCCACACCGGTACCTCGGGGTGCTGCGCATGCAACCGGGCGAGGCCCACCTCACTTGCCAGCACGCACACAAAACGCAGGTCGCTGGCGCCATGCTCCTTGAGGCGGTCGATTGCGGCCACCGCGGTGTTGCCGGTCGCCAGCATCGGATCAACAGCGATCACCAGGCGCTCGGAAAGCACCGTCGGCGCCTTGAAGTAATACTCGACGGCCACCAGCGACTCCGGGTCCCGGTACAACCCCACATGGGCGACCCGGGCGGAGGGAACCAGATCGAGCATTCCATCCAGGAGCCCCATTCCGGCGCGCAGGATCGGCGCGAACACCAGTTTCTTCCCGGACAGTTTGCGCGAGCGCATCGGCATCAATGGCGTCTCGATCTCCACCGGATCCAATGGCAGATCCCGCGTGACTTCGTAACACAGCAGCGTCGCGGTCTCGCGCAGCAGCTGGCGGAAGGTCTTGGTTGAGGTGCTCCGGTCACGCAGTAAAGTCAGCTTGTGCTGCACGAGCGGATGATCGACCACCGTCACATTGTTCATCAGAACACCGTCCCGTCACTTGTGATCAGAATGGGCGGTCCGCCTTCGGGCCGCTTCCTGCGGGCAATCAACCGACCGGCGGCCCAGGTGCCCCCTTCCAGCACTCTGGGCAGCGGAAACTGCTCGGTCGTGAGTCCAAGTCTGGCGGCGACCAGCGGCGCGATCTCATCCAGCAGTCCCACGGTCAACGCGCGCCAACCCACGATAAACGGGTCTGAAACGTCGTGCACGCTGAAAAGCGCCTGCGGATCCCGGGGCACCAGTACTTGCATATCGACGAACAGTCCGCCGTTGCGGTACTCCGCAAGCCCCGTCAGCCCAGCCACGTCGCTGACCTGGATACCGGCGGCCTCCAGCGGTTCAATCAGCGAATAGGTGAGCCACTGCGACAGCTTGTGAAGGGGCACGAACCGCTCCGCGGGCGTGTCGCCGCCCAGCGGCGGATATGGCCAGCAGTCACCCAGTGCCACGCCATCCAGCGTCGGACGGTTCGGCCAGATGCTACCCAGGCCGTCCAGGACCACCTCCAGAATCGTGGCCGCCGCTATTCGGCCGCCCGCCGCACGTGCGCGCAGCGCGTCGAACAAACCGCCCGGTCGCGGCGTGTCGGCAAGGGCAAAAAGATCCGGCCGCGCTGCCACGGCAGTGCCCAGGCGGTTCAGGAGGGCCGCCCGACCCGCCGCGCCCTGGAGTGGATTGAGCGTCCCGGACTGGAACGCTGCGGCCACGGCGGCCGCATCAATGTCGCGCAGCGCCGCGGCATCGGCCCGCAGGGGGTCTTCGGGATCACTGGAGATTCCGCCGCGTTGAAACCAACGCAGGCTCGCCAGCGCCAGGCCCTCCGAGCGAGCGACCGTCAGCCCTGTCGCCGCATCGGTGTAGCGCCAGTCGGCACCGGCTCCGGCGTCCAGCAATACGGACGTGATCGCCAGATCGAAGGCCGCCCGCGCCCGCTCAGCCGGGGTCTCCCAGGCGCGCGCGCCGGCCACCCGCTGCCACTCATCCCGATCAGCAACCACGAAATGCCGCCACCTTGCATGAAAGGGGGGATGCAGATTCGGATAACGCTCGCGCACGACCTGCGCCACGAAGTCCGCCGCGGCGGGCAGCCGCTCAAGGTCGAGGACCCAATCCTCCAGAGATTCCTCCACCGCCAGCTGCCGCACGCGCTGGGCAGCGCGTCGCACGGCGGCGGCACAAAGCAGCGAACGCGCGCCGGCGGCGGAAGGTTCCGTAGCGCACGTTTCAGTAGTCCTCGAGATCACGCCCCACCACGCTCGCTGGGTCCACGCCGACCTCGGAACTGAAATAGCCCGCCGCCTTCTTGGCCTCCATTTCAACCCGGGCGTCGGGCGGAATCAGCTCGGCCGGGAGCGCCACCCGCTCGCCGATCCGGATTCCCGCGCCGATGAGCGCGTCATGCTTCAGGTTGGACATGGAGACCAGGCGGTCAATCCGGGTGATGCCCAGCCAGTGCAGGATATCGGGCATCAACTGCTGGAACCGCGCGTCCTGCACGCCGGCGACACATTCGGTGCGGGCGAAGTAGGTCGATGCCTGGTCGCCGCCCGCCTGGCGCTTGCGGGCGTTGTACACCAGGAACTTGGTCACTTCACCCAGCGCCCGACCTTCCTTGCGATTGTAGACGATGAGTCCGGCGCCGCCGTCCTGCGCGCCGCGTACGCACTCCTCGATGCCATGCGTCAGATAGGGTCGACAGGTACAGATGTCGGAGCCGAATACGTCCGAGCCGTTGCACTCATCGTGGATGCGGCAGGTCAGATGGCGTGCGGAATCGTGCAGGGCCGCCGGATCACCGAATATATACAGCGTCATGCCGCCGATGGGTGGCAGGAACACATGCAGGTCGCGACGCGTCACCAGTTCCGGATACATGCCACCGGTTTGTTCGAACAGGATGCGGCGCAGCGCGCTCTCCGTCACACCAAAGCGTTCCGCGACGCCGGGCAGATACCACACCGGTTCGATGGCCGCTTTTGTGACACTGACCTCACCCCCCGGCAGAACGACCATCCCATCCTCCTTGATTCTTCCAAGGCGGATGGCATCGCGAAGTTCGTGCAGGGTCAGTCGTGCTCGTGTCACCGCGATCGTCGGTCTGATGTCGAGACCTGCCTCGATCTCGGAGCGGAAGTCGGCGGCCGCACGGTGCCCCCACGGGTCCAACGACACGATTCGTTTCGGATCGGCCCACTGGGCGTGCGGCCCGATCTGGATCACCGGTTCAGTGTCGGTCAGATCCGGACGCGCGACCGGATCAAGCTCACCGGAGGAGACCGCCAGGGCGCGATAGATGGAGTAGGACCCGCCGTGGGCGCCGATGACATTGCGATCAGCGGCGGCAGTGACGGAGCCGATCACCGGTCCGCGCTCACGGGCCGTGGCCGCACCCCACTGGATTGGAAAATGGTGCGCCTTACCGCTCCCGGGATGCGAGGTGAGCCGGATATGGCGTGATGAGTCTTTCCTGGTCACGTCCTGCAGCCTAGCTCAGCTTCAGGCATGTTGTCCCGAATATGAATATCGTGATGCAACCTATTGAATTACCTTATAACAAAGATGCCTCAGCACTCGTGCCCTTCCCCGATGTCCTCGTCCCAGACTTCCGGATGCTCGCGGATGAAGCCGCCCAGCAGCTGTTCGCATTCGCTTGAATTCAGATCGATGACCTCGACCCCGCGCTCGCGCAGCCAGTCGATACCGCCGCGGAAGGTCTGCGACTCACCGACCACCACCGCACCGATGCGAAACTGCAGGATCAGGCCGCTGCAGTACCAGCACGGGGCCAGTGTGGTGACCATGATGGTGTCCTGGTACGTGCGCCGCCGCCCGGCGTTGCGAAAGGCATCCGTCTCCCCATGTACCGATGGGTCACCGTGCTGAACACGGCGATTGTGACCGCGGCCGAGCAGCCTCCCGGTCCTGTCAAAGAGCGCCGCGCCGATGGGGATACCTCCCTCGGACAGACCGAGGCGGGCTTCCTCGATCGCGACACTCAGCATTGCGGTGTAGTCAGCGTCACTCATGATTGGAATGCCATCAGGTTGTCAGTTGATCCTCGGCCGCGCGCCGCAAAACAGACACTACAGAGTTGCCCCGACAGCTGCCACTCGCGCGGCCGTTTCATTGCGGCGCGGCGATCAATACGGCACACTTCGGCGCATACGGGCTGTGCGGAGCGCAAAACCCGGTGAACAACGGGCCGCCGCGCAGCTATCGATCCTCCGGTCAGCGAGGCTTCTCGCAGCAGCTGCAGTCGTTGCCGGGCCTGACCTTCGCCCGCTAGTCCCCCGGCGAGGTCGGCGTCACATTCGCTTCAGGGGAGTGCAGCGTCCAGACCCGTGAAGGCAAGGTGCACGCCCGGCGCGAGGATGGACGCTACGCTGCCTTGCCGATTCGAGTCGCCGCGGTCCGGATGCACGAATCATTCGCGGTGATACTCGCAGACGGAGTCTCGGTGCTGGCGGGCACTCCCGGTGATTGGCTGGTGGATTACGGTGACGGCCGTCTCGGGGTCATCGCACCTGAAATTTTCGCGTCACCCGGCGCTTTGCGGGTAAGCGTAGAGGCTGCAATTGCCGTGATTCCGGACGAGCATCAGGATTGGAATCTCCTGCTCCGACCGCATCATCTGCCGCTGGGGTAAGAACTCCATTTAACCGTATCAGGCACTGCCTTTCGCTCCCCTGACACCGCGCTGTGTGTGTCTCCGATCAGTGACAATACAACTCAAATAGCATCAATCAGCAAAAGTCGCGTCAACCTTATCCGTGTTCGACCGCTACTGACTCCCATCGACACGAGGGAGTCTCAAATGGACACCAGGAAATTCAACTACGCCGTATGCGGTGCAATTGTTGCCACGCTCACGGCCTGCGGCGGCGGCTCTTCAGGCACGTCGGGTGCTTCAGGTCCCACGCTATCTTCAACAGGAACGACGCAGCAAAGTGCGAATGTTCCCATGGTGATCAGCGACGCATCATCGGATGATTGGGCGACCATCGGCGTCAAGGTATTGAGCATTGCACTGATTCCGCAGGGCGGCGGTGCCAATGTCACGGTTTACACGGCGCCCTCGCCGGCCCCCTTCATCAATCTCGAGCAATTGGACCAGCTTGGCGAAATCCTCGGCAATGCCAGCGTTCCGGTCGGCACCTACACGGGTGCCGTGATCACGGTCAGCGGCAATGCGGGAGATGTGCTGCTCACGGCCTCGGCAGATCCCGAAGCTGGGTTTGCCCTGAGCGCAGGCACTGCCGTTGCCGCCTCCAACATCAATGTCGTGCATACCCAGGGCAGCGGCTCGAATCTGACGGCGCCCATCACGGTCAACTTTGTCTCGCCGCTGACGGTGAGCACCACAGCGACCTCCGCGCTGGATCTCGAATTCGATCTTTCGCATCCGGCGTTCATCATCGGCCACAATCCGCCCGGCGCCACCGCCACGCAGTGGGTGGTGAACTTCATGGCACCCGTGCGACATCATCCGCTCTATGACCTGCGGCGCCTGATCCTGCGCCACAGCTACGGCACGGTGACCGCGGTGTCCGCCGACAGTACGTCGATCACCATCGACAAGGACTTCCCGACCCTGCCGGCGGTTTCTCCCGAAACGGAGACCACCAGCACCCGGGCACTCACGATCCTGGCAGATGCGACCAATGGCACGCTGTTCTATGACCTCGATGCCAATACGACCACGACGATCATGAACTTCGCGAGCGAGACCAGCCTCACCGGGCGCTACGTGCGCATCGCCGCCCGCTACCAGGAGGACGGCACGCTGGTCGCCACCCGGATCTGGGCCAGCAGCACCTTCAACAATGTGTGGTTGAGCCCGGAGGGTCACGTTCTGAACGTGAACACGACCACCAATGTCATCACCATCACCAATGAGGATGGCGTCGGTGTGCCACTGACCGTCAATGCCCAAACCCAGTTCTTCCTGCGCCAGCCCTGGAACCCCGCGGCCGATGCCACTCCGATCGGAACCGGTGTTGGCTTCCTGAGCAATCAGGACATCGTGCGCGGCTTCAAGGTGCACGCCAGCGTGGTTGATCCGCTGGCAGTGCCGCTCGTCGCCCAGACGATCGACATCGAGACCGCCGCCTATTCCGGTGCGATCTCGGCATCCAGCGCCAGCGGTTTCACGTACACGCACGAATACATGCACGCCGCAGATGACTACACCGTGTCGCTGGGCTTCATCGCTGCGGCTTCAGCCAATGGCAACGATCCGCTGACCGGCAATGCCATCACGGGCTTCAAGTGGTGGAACTTCGCCTATCCCACGAACGTCGACTCTGGCAGCACCGCCGTGAGCGACTTCGTCTCTGCCACCAATGGCACCGCAAGCTTCGGGGGTACCGCCGGGGCCATTATTCCCTGGGGCGTGAGCTACGTCCGCTGGGCTGATCCGGCCAATGCCACCGGTTGGAGCGTGGCCGCCTCGATCCTCGAGCCGACACCGCTGCCGGTGGGCAGTGTGGCGACGGTGCCGGCGAGCAGCACCAACGGTGAAACATTCACCATCACCGCGGCGAACGGAGCCAACGCGGTAACGGTGGACGCCAGCACGCTTTCCGGCTCCGGTACCCTGGTGTACCAGGTCGACATGAGCGGCGGGGTGGTGACGGTGAGCCCGATCGACATCACCTCGTCCGCCGGCCAGACCAGCTTCAACAACGGCATGGTCGTGGGCACCAAGGTGAAGGTATCCGGCATTCCGCAGGCCGATGGCTCGGTCAAGGCTTACGTGATCACCTACTTCACCGGCACCGCGCCGGCGATCTGACCGCCTCATAGGCAATTCGGCGCCCGGGCTGCACCGCAAGTCCCGGGCGTCCGAACCCACTGCTGTATCGGTGCGCGATACTGTAAAGTTCGCAGCAACTGATTTTGCGGTGCATCCCATGGATTTGACCCCTGCCGTCGCGGCCACGCAGAGGCGTGCGTTTACCACCGTCTTCCTGATCGAAATGTGGGAGCGCTTCGGCTTCTACGGCATGCAGGTGCTCATGGTCACCTACATGATCAAGAAGCTCGGTTTTGTCGATACCCGGGCGAACCTGGTATTCGGCGCTGCGGCGGCCTTGATCTACGCGACCCCCGCCGTCGGCGGCTGGATCGGCGACCGGCTGCTCGGGACACGCCGCACCATGAGAATCGGCGCCGTGACCCTCGCGTTCGGCTATGCGCTGCTGTGGCTGCCGACCGATAGTGCCATCTCCCTGTATTTCGCGCTCGGCGTGATCATCGTGGGCAATGGCCTGTTCAAGTCGAACTCCGGCAACCTGGTCCGCAAGATCTACGAGGGCGACGACTCCCGGATCGACAGCGCCTTTACCATCTACTACATGGCCGTGAACATCGGCTCGATGGTTTCGATGACGCTCACGCCGTGGCTGCGTGACTACGTCGGCGCACGCTATGGAAACTCCGCCGGCTGGCACACGGCTTTCGGCGTCTGCTCGATCGGTCTCGTCGTGGGCCTGATCAATTATCAGCTGCGGCTGCGCTCGCTACTGCACATCGGATCCCCTGCCGATGAGATTCCCGTGAAGGCAGCGCGGCTGGCGCTGGTTGGCGGTGGTGCGATCCTCGTGGTGCTGGCTTCGGTGCTGATTCTGCAAAGTGAAACGGTAGCGCGCGTCTGCGTCTACCTCGCAGGTGTCGTGATCCTGGGAATATTCATCAAGCTGATCATGACCAGCGAGCGGGACGAACGTACGGGCATCATGGCGGCCTTCATACTGGTCATCCAGACGGTCTTCTTTTTCATCTTTTATCAGCAGATGTCCACATCGTTGAATCTGTTCGCGCAGCGCAACGTGAACCTGGACTTCCGGATATTCGGCTGGCACCTGTTCACCTGGATCCCGGAACAGTATCAGAACCTCAACTCCATCTGGATCGTCCTGCTGAGCCCCGTGCTGGTGGTCATCTACAACACTCTCGGCCGTCTCCATAAGGACATTTCGATCGCGGCCAAATTTGCCTGGGGCTTTGCCGCCGTTGCAATCGGCTTCTTCATCTACGGCGTGGGCGCCCGCTGGGCGGTCGATGGCCAGGTGTCCTCCTGGACCATGATCTGGGGCTATGGTCTGTATTCGCTCGGCGAGCTCCTGGTGAGCGGCCTGGGGCTGGCGATGATCGCCCGCTACGCTCCGGAGCGCATGGGCGGCTTCATGATGGGCGCGTATTTCGTGGCTTCGGGCCTGTCGCAGTATCTGGGCAGCGTGGTGGCCAATTTTGCCCACATCCCGGAAAACATCACCAACCCGGTCGAGTCATTGAAGATCTACACCCACCTCTTCAATGAGCTGGGGATTGCCGGCGTGTTGTGCACGCTGATTGCAATTGGCATGCTGCCGCTGATGAAGCGGCTGTCGACCCACCACGCGGGAGCGGCGGCCAACCGCTGATGACGCTCAGGTCTGTCGCAGGTACTCGGCCAGCGTGATGATCCGGTGCGCGCGGATGTCCCAGAGAATGCACTTCATGGCACCGCTGACTTCGGACAGCTTCACGCGTGCCACGTCCGGAAACAGATGCTGGTATTCCTCGTGGCAGGCAACCAAGCGATAACTGGGAATGCTCGAGGACAGATGGTGGATGTGGTGATAGCCGATGTTGGCGGTGAACCAGTTCAACCAGGCCGGCAGCACCAGGAAGCTGGTGCCTTCGATCGCGCCGGTGTCGTAGTCCCAGTTGGCGCAGTCGGTGGCATAGGAATGCTCAAAGTTGTGCTGCACCGTGAACAGTACGATCCCCAAACCTCCTGCCACGGAAACACTGAGTACGTACACCAGGAAGAACAGTCCCGCGCCGCACCACCAGCACATCACTGCCCAGGCGCCAAGCAGCACCAGGTTGTTCCAGAGCATGGCCCGGTATTCCCTGGAATTCTTCCAGAAGCGCGTCTGATAGCTCGCCGCGAGCTCGCGCACTGACAGGCCGGACCGCCCGAGCTTGCCTTTGGCGATGTGCGCCCACAGTCCGAACGTGCCTTTGAGCCATGTCAGGCGCGGATTCAGCACGAGGTAGATGAACCCGGCCAGCGGCGCCGCGGTAATGCTGCATTTGTGTCGATAGAAGCGCTGCTGCGCGCTGCTGAGCGCCGCGTATTCGTCGACGGACAGCGTTGCGTAGGGTCCGCGGTACCGTTCCCAGTTGCCGTTGTGCGCGTGGTGATAGTTGTGATGCTGCGCCCAGACGTACTGGGGCATGCCGGAGAGCACCCCCAGCAGAAAACCGGTCCAGCGATTGAGCCAGACGCTGCGGAACAGACTGCGGTGCCCACACTCGTGCATCAGCGCGAAAACACGCAGCGTGAAGAGGATGAGGAGCAGCACGCCGCCGGACAGCACATACCAGGAAGTGCGTCCGAATCGCATGCATAGCCACCACAGCAGGACATAGGGCACCAGGGTCAGGAGAACCTGGAGTACGCCTTGCGCATTGTCGGACTTGCCGTAGCGTCCGATCATTCCCTGCTTCTGCTGCCTGAGGCAATCGATCAGGGTTGTGATGGAGCGATCCCCGTGGCGAAACGGAAGGGCAAAAACCGGTGGTCGCACTCGAACTTTCTTATTGCTTTGGGCGAACCACGAGCGCGGAGTGTACCAGAGCGTACATATCATTACTGTGAACTATCTCCGATTGGGGATTTACTTTGTCGCGCAAAGGCACCAGCTTATCCTTGGCTTGAGGGCCGGAGCCGGAAGTCGTAGTTCACCGTGTAAAACGGGACTTCCATGCGCACCCCTCCCGGACCGACGCCCGGCAGGTGCCGGTCGAACTGCGCCACCAGCGACTCCTTCATCCCGAACACCGCATCGGAATCCAGGTATTCGCTGCCCGCCACGAACAGATGCGTGGTCACGGGATGGTGCCCTGCGGCAGAGACGATCATGTGAATGTGGCCGGGGCGATTGGGATGACGACCCATTTTGCGCAGCATGCGCCCCACCGGTCCGTCGGTGGGAACCGGGTAGAACGTCGGGCGGATCGAGCGAAACCAGTAGCGCCCTTCCGCATCGGTCCTGATCTTGCCGCGGGCTTTCATGCCCGTCTCCCCCGGGATCTGCATGTCGTAGTCGCCATCGCCGTCACCGGACCAGATATCCAGCAACGCATTCGCCAGCGGCGTGCCGTCGGCGCTGAGCACGCGCCCGGAGTAGAACGTCGGCTCGCCCTTGACCCCTTCTGCCAGATTGCTGCCACGCGGCAGATCCGGAGCCCCCTCCCAGTAGAACGGTCCGAGGACGGTTGACTCCGCGCTGCCGTTGTCGGCCGGATGATTGAGGGTGATGACCAGCACCGAGACGCCCAAGGTATCGGACAACAGGATGTATTCCTGGCGCTTGGGAGTGCAGGTCTGGCCCACATCCGTGAGAAATTCGATGGCCGCCAGCCACTCCGGTTCGGTGAGCCGCACCTCGCGCACGAAATCGTGAAGGTGCGTGACCAGCGAGGTCATCACGCGCTTGAAGCGCGGGTCATCGCTTTGGTCGAGCCGGTCGATCACCGCCTGGGTAATGCTCTGCTCATTGAATTCACGCATCCTGCCCCCTTTCCTCTTTTTTCCGATCGTCTCAACGCCAGAGGCGGCTGGAGGCGAGCTGCGCGCCCTCAACCAATGACCTCAGCTTCAGATACGCAATGTCCGGTTCCACCGGACCGAAACCGCCGAAGGTGCCAAAGCCGCAGTCGGTGCCCGCCACCACCCGCTCGCGCCCGACGACCTGGGCAAAGCGCTCGATGCGCTCGGCCACCAGTTCGGGGTGCTCGATGTAGTTGGTCGTGGTCGCCAGCAGGCCCGGGATCATGATCTTGTCATCGGGGATCCGGATTTTCTGAAATACCGTCCACTCATGGGCATGGCGCGGGTTGGCGGCCTCGAACAGCAGGCCCTGCGGCTTGGCCTTCAGGACGATCGGCAGCAGGCGCTCCAACGGCACATCGTGATGATGCGGCCCCTCGTAGTTGCCCCAGCATACATGCATGCGCGCCCGCTCCGCAGGCACGTTGCGCAGCGCGTGATTCAGCACCTCGATGTGCCTTGCGGCCAGAACGTCGAACTCCTCGAGCGTGCGGTCGCGGTACATCGTATGACGCCCCATCGCCAGATCCGGGGCGTCGATCTGCAGGATGATGCCGGCCTTGACGATGGCTTCGTATTCCACCGCCAGCGCGTTGGCCAGCGCTTCCAGGTAAGCATCCTGGGTGGGATAGAAATCATTCGGCTGGAACAGGGCGATCACGCCCGGGGAGGCCGAGTTCATGAACGCGCCATGGGGTTTGCTGACGGCGGCGGCGCGACCCAGGTTCGCAATGTCGATTTCGAGCGGTTGCAGATCCTTGACGTTGACCGGGCCGACACATCGCGGGCGACGGTACTTGGCGGTCGAGCCACGATCCGCCAGCTTGCGCAGCAGCCCGGGAAACTCCACCAGGTCCTGTCCCGGCTCACGCGGCGTATCGCCGTCGAATCCGGAAAACCGCCGCGCGATGTACGTGGCGTAGCTGATCTTGCTCATTTCGCCATCGCTGACGAAATCGATGCCGATGCTCTTCTGGCGCGCGACCACTTCAGCCACCGCCGCGCTGATCACGGCATCATCGCGGGCGATGTCACGTTGCGCGTCGGTTTCGCGGGCGAACAGCACCTCGGTTACCGCCGGACTGCGCGGCAGGCTCCCTACATGGGTCGTGGTGATGCGATCGATGCGACTGCTCATCAGCGGTAGGTATTGTTGGAGTGGTGATCGCCGGCAAGCCAGCGCTTCAATTCCTGGTGCGCATCGCTGCGACGGGTCGTGTTGATCTCCTCCACGCGCGGTGAATCCAGCGTGAACTCCAGGATCAGCCCGTTCGGATCATTCACGTACACCGAACGGCAGTAGCCGTGTTCGAGCACGTAGGTATCCGGCGGCTTGATGCCCGCTTTGGCGATGCGCTCTTCGATGCCCGCCTGAGTCTTCGCATCGACGGACAGCGCGATGTGATGGAACGGCGATTGCGGTATCTGCGGCCCGAACTCAGCCTGGTCATCAGCATTGGCGAACTGGAAGAACGCCAGCGCGCCGCCATCGCCGATGCCGTAGAAGGTGTGCACATAGGTGCGCTCCTTGCCGAACAGCATGTCGGACTCGCACCAGGTCGCCGTCAGCGGCAGGCCAATGACATCCTCGTAGAACTGCCGCGTCTTTTCCTGGTCCTTGGTGACGTAGGCGGTGTGATGCAGTCGTGCGGGAAGCTTGGTCATATTGTACCTCCGGTGGTAACAGTTGCGCGGACCGGCCACGCCGGATCACTTTCCAGGGCCGCGCGGATGATCTTGCCATGTTCGTCCAGAAGCGGCGCCGGGCGCACCGAGCGCGCCCGATGGCCGTCGAATCTGACCGCCGGCCGCACCGCCTGAGTCGCAGTATGCGGCGACTCAATGGGCACGACAACGCCCAGGTGCTGCACCTGCGGGTCCTTCACGACCTCATCGATCCGGTTCACCGGCGCGTGCGGCACGTCGGCCGCCTGCAGGCGCTCGACCCAGTAGGCAAGCGGCTGGCGCGAGAAGCGCTCATCGAGTTCCACGCGCAGCGTGTCGTACTCCTCGATGCGCCGCTGACGGGGATTGAAGCGCGGGTCGGTACCCAGTTCCGGAGAGTCCAGCGCGGCGACCAGGCCCGTCCAGAACTTCTCCAGCGAGGACAGGTGGATGGCGATCAGACGGTTATCGCCGGTGCGCAGGATGTAGGCCTGCGCAAGCCGTGGCCGGTCCGCGGAAGTGGGGGTTTCACCCAGCGCGAAGAACGCGGCAAACGGCTCAACGGCGAAATGGGCCATGGCCTCGAGCATCGAGATTTCCACATGACCGCCGCGGTTGGTGCGCCCGCGGCGTACCAGCGCCGCGAGAATGCCCTGCGCGGCATACATGCCGGTGATGGCATCGGCCAGCGCCGGTCCGAGGAACTGCGGGCGCCGGTAGTCCACCACGACGCTCAGAAAGCCACTCAGCGCCTGAGCCACCGAGTCATAGCTCGGCCGCTCGGCATAGGGTCCGGTCGCACCGAACCCGCTGATGGAACAGTAGACCAGCCGCGGATTCAGCTTCAACAGCTGTTCGGCGCCGGCGCCGATGCGCTCGGCGGCGCCGGGCCGGAAATTCTGAATATAGACATCCGCCTCGCGGATCAGAGTCTCGAACACCGCCCGGTCGGCCGGCTGTTTCATGTTCAGCGCCAGGCTGCGCTTGTTGCGGTTGTAAGCCTGGAAGTGCGGTGAGTAGTGGCCACCCTGGTAGGAGCGGTACGGATCGCCATCCGGACTTTCCACCTTGATGATGTCCCCGCCCAGGTCCGCCAACAGCATCCCGGCACAGGGGCCGGTGATGAAGGTCCCCTGCTCGACGACGCGGATTCCGGTCAGTGCTGGTTCCATGCCTTCAACCATCCTGGTCAGGCACGAAGCCGGCGGGTACAGCCCCGTCGTACGTGATGGCCTGTCCGGCCGCGTGCGACATCACGAAGCCGATCGGGCGCTGCTGCTCCTCGAGCAGATGCGCGACCAGCCCGGCGGTGCGCGCGAGCAGCGGTACCCCTTTGAGTGCCTGGAGCGGATAACCGGCATCCAGCAGCACGGCCGGAATGGCGCCCGAGACATTCAGCGCGAGCGGGCGGCCCACCACCTCCGGCAGCAGCTGCTCGACGATGCCGGCGATTTCGGCATGCGGCCCGGAGGTCTGCGTTTCCGTGGCGACGGCGAAGAGTCGCAGCGCACGCGGATCACGGCCCTTGTGCAGCGGATGTCCGTAGCCGGGAATAGCCCGTTTGGCCGCCCGGTATTCCCGCAGCACGGCCAGAGCCGCCTCCCGCAAGGGGGTGCTCGCCGCGCGCGCCTGGATCTCGGCAAACAGCCGGCCCGCCGCCTCCGCCGAGCCCAGCACCACCGAGCCGCAACCCAGGATGCCCGCCGCCACCGCCCCCTGGAGGGCTTCCGGCGCGGCCGCCAGCGTCATGCGCGCAGCCTGCACGCTGGGAACCAGCCCATGCTCGGCAATGGCCACCAGGGTCGCATCCAGCACCCGCAGCTGGGCGGCCGAGGGCAGCGAGCCGGTCAGTAGCAGCCAGAAGTGCTCGGTGAAACCGATGGCGCCGACCAGGTCGGCGGCCAGGTCGCGGCCGCGGACCACGATGGTCTCGGCGTTAGAGGTGGAGATTGCGGAGCTGCGATGCTCCTGACGGCCGATTTTCACTTTGATCCTCGGTGTGATATTTTCGGATATCGAAATACTTGTCGTTATTCGAAACGATACTGAACCGGCCTCACGGGGAGTGTCAAGGTCAGTGACAGCCACTCGTACTCCCGCCCTGCGCCGCGAAGCGATGGGTGGTCTTGCCAAGGGACTCGCAGTGATCCGAGCCTTCGGGCGCGATCATGCGGCGCTCAGCCTGAGCGATATCGCGCGCAGCGCGGGCATGCCTGCCGCCACTGCGCGACGCTGCCTGCTCACGCTCGAGGAGCTCGGCTACGTCACCCGCAATGGCCGCAGCTTCCTGTTGCGCCCCAAGGTACTGGAACTGGGCGCCGCCTACCTCGAATCGATCAACATCGAGCAGCTGACCCGCACCCACCTGGAAGAGCTCGCCCGCGAGACGGCCGACTCGGCAGCGTTGTGCGTCCTTGATGGCGCGGAGATCGCCTACGTGGCGCGCACCTCGGTGCGCACGCTGCTGCGCCTGGAGGCGCATGTCGGCAGCCGCTTCCCGGCGCATGCCACCTCCACCGGCCGGGTGCTGCTGGCGGGGCTGGGTGCGGAGCGGTTGCAACACTATTTTGCGAACGCTAGATTCGAGGCACTCACCGCGAACACCGTCGTTGATCCGCAAACCCTGGGGACCCTCATCGATGAGGCGCGGCGCAACGGCTACTCCGCCGTGGAAGATGAACTGGCCTATGGCGTGATTGCACTTGCGGTGCCGGTGTTCGATCACCGCGGCCATGTGGTGGCGGCCCTGAATTCCTCGAGCCATTCCGGTCGTACGACCCGCACGCGGCTGATTCGGGGGCGCCTGGCGATGCTGCAGCAGGTGAGCCGACAGATTTCGGCCGATCTGGCGGCGGTGCCGTGGCTGTCCTTGAGTGCTCAGATCTAAAGTGGCTGCCGAGCCGACGGCCGCCCCGGACCGCTACCTCGAGGTCGAGGGCGCACGACTGCACTATCGGGATACCGGCACCGGACCGGCAGTCGTGCTGGTTCACGGCTGGACTTTGGATCTTGAAATGTGGAATCCCCAGGTTGAGCGCCTGCGCGATCAGTTCCGCCTCGTGCGCCTGGACCGGCGTGGCCACGGGCGCTCCTCGGGCAGTCCGGGGCTGCAACAGGATGTGGATGATCTGGCCGCGTTGTGCCGCAGCCTCGCGCTTACCTCCATCGCACTGGTGGGAATGTCCCAGGGTTCGCGCAGCGCGCTGGCCTTTGCCGGCAGTGCGCCTGCAACCGTGCGCGCGCTGATACTCGATGGCACACCGGACCTGCAGCCCGGTGCGGCGCCCAGCGATCTGCCACTGGCTCACTTCCAGCTGCTCCTGCGTACCCAGGGCATCGCGGCGTTTCGCCGCGAGTGGCGGGCACAGGACGCCATGCAGCTGCAGACCCACGATCACGCCATGCAGGGGCTGCTCGGCGCCATGCTCGAGCGCTACGACGGCAGGGACCTGCTTGATGCCGGCGCTGCGGAAACGCCGCTCATGCCGGCCGTAAGCCTTGCGGGTATTACGGCCCCGGTCCTGATCCTCAATGGTGAGTTCGACCTGGATACCCGCTCCACCGCGGCTGACTACCTGTGCACACAGCTGCCCCAGGCCGAGCGTTTCCTGATCGCGAGGGCGGGCCATCTGCCGAACCTGGACAACCCGGATGACTACGCGGACCTGTGCCGGACGTTTCTGTCGCGCCAGCTCGTGGGCTCAACCTGGCGCTGAGGCTTCGAGAATCTGGAATTCGGAAGCCGTGTCGATCCGCCGCAGCGTCTTTAAGCCCGCCGAGTCGAGCAGCGCCTGCATCTGCGCCTGCGTGCGCTCCTGCGCACCCAGTGCCACCAGCATGTGCAGGTCGACGCGCGCCAGGGCCCGGTGTTCCGCGGAGGGCTCGAGCCGCTCGGGCATGAGCCGCTCGATGATCAGCAGCCGCGCATCCGGCCCCATGGCACTGCGGCAGGTGCGCAGAATGTCCCGCGCCTGCTCATCGGGCCAGTCGTGGATGACGGTCTTCAGAAGGTACACATCACAGCCTGGCGGCACGCTCTTGAAGAAATCCCCGGCAATGAATTCACAGCGCTGCGCGAGCGCGCGGCCGCCCAGATGCTCGCGTGCCTTGGAGATGGCGTGGGGCATGTCGAACAGCACCCCGCGCGCGGTGGGCTGCGTGGCCAGGATCTGTGCCAGCAACTCCCCGTAGCCGCCGCCCACATCCACGACCCGCTTGTCCGAAAAGTCGTAGGCCTGCGCAATGTCCATCGCCGCCAGGCGCGTGAGGTCCACCATCGCCTGGTTGAATATCTGCGCCGCCTCCGGATCGCGCTCCAGGTGCGTGAAGCCGGTGTCACCGGTAATGAGCGAGCGGGCGCTGTCGCCGGTCTTCACACTGTGCAGCAGGTTCGCCCACACCCGCCACGCCTCCCCGCCCCACTGCAGCGTCCAGGCCCGCATCGAACAGGGCACATCAGCGCGCAGCAGCCTGCCCAGGCGCGTCATTTCGAAAGACCCGTCGTCGCGCTGCTGACACACCGCAACGCTCCCCAGCGCGCTGAGCAGGCGACGCAAGGCCGGCGCATGCGTGCCGGTCGCCGCGGCCAGCTCCTCGGCGGTGCGCGGTCCGGCGGCCAGCAGGTCCGCGATTCCGAGTCGGGCTGCGACATAACAGGCCTGGGCAACCCAGCTGCCGTTGACCAGATCCAGCAGCTCACGTGCTGCCGCCATATCATCTTTCGTGTTCAAGCCGTCATCCCTCCATCCACTGCCAACGTCGCGCCGGTGACGAAACTGCTCAAGTCCGATGCCAGATACAAGACCGAGCCGGCGATCTCCTCCGGTTGCGCGTGCCGACCGAGCGGAATCTGCTCATCCAGAAACGCGGTCGCATCGCGGCCGATGACGCCACTGAGGTGGCGCTCGATATCCGCCTGAAAGCCGTTGTGGGTGGGCCCGGGATGGATGGTGTTGACGCGGATGCGCCGCCCCGCGACCTCCTTGGCCACTGCGCGCATCAGTCCCACCTGGGCGTGCTTGGCGGTGATGTAGGCATAGGGCCCGGGGCTGCCCATGAGGCCAACCACGCTCGAGGTAATGATGATGCTGCCGCCGTCATTCATCTGTGGGATGCCGTACTTGCAGGCGAGGAAGGCGCCCTTCACGTGCACCTGGTAGACCTGATCGAACACCTCTTCGGGATACGTGGTGATCGACCCGATGGCTCCGGCATTGCCGGCATTGCTGAACAGCACGTCGATCGCACCAAAGCGCGCCACCGTTGCCGCCACGTACGTTTCCGTGTCGGCGGCGCGGGTCACGTCCGCGACGCAGATCGCGATGCGGGACTCGGCCACGTCGGCCGCCGTCAGTGCGCTGCGGGCGCGCTCGAGGTCCGCGGTTTTCAGATCGACGAGCATCACGCGGGCACCGTGTTCCAAAAAAAGTCTGGCGCTCGCCAGGCCGATGCTGCCCGCGCCGCCCGTCACGATGCAGGTCCTGTTCTCCAAGAGCAATGTCATGCCTCAGCCTCCGCCAAATTCTGCTCGCCTGCCATCAGTGGTGCGGCGATACCGCCGGCTTCGGGCCCGAACCTTGCGAGCAACGCAATCGCCACGGCCGCCGCCAGCGCGACCACCGCCAATGCCAGACCGTAATTGCCGCCCTGCTCGGCTGCAAACCAGGTCTGGATGAGTAAGTTGGAAGAGGCGATGAAGTTTCCGAACTGATACATCGTGCCCGGGAAGGTGGCCCGGGCCTCGGGGGGGGAGACCTCGATCAGGTAAGCCGGAACCACGCCCCACGCGCCCTGCACGCAAAACTGCATCAGGAACGCTCCGGCGGCGAGCAGCACGGGACCAGAGGAATACGCCCAGACGTAAATCACGGGTATCGCCAGCAAGGCAGCGATGATCATCGTGCGGCGCCGGCCGAGCCGCTGGCTCCACATGCCGAAGGTCCAGCCGCCGAGAATGGCGCCGATGTTGTAGACGATGGCGATGGCGCCGGTCGTATGCGCGTTGAAATGATGTACGTCGCGCAGGAAGGTCGGATAGATGTCCTGGGTTCCGTGGCTGAAGAAATTGAACGCCGTCATCAGCACGATGGCGTAGAGCGCCAGCTGCCAGTGCCGACGCAGGGTCTTCAGGATGGGCGTCGAGCGCACGAGCCCGGGCTGGAAGGACGGCGATTCCGGAACATGCCGGCGGATGTAGAGCACCAGAATCGCGGGCAGGAACCCGATGGCGAACATGCCGCGCCACCCCACCACGGAGTACAGCAGTGCGAACACCAGTGACGCGAGGAGGTAGCCGGCCGGATAACCCGACTGCAGCAGTCCGGACACGAGACCCCGCGCTTTCGGGTTGACACTCTCCATGGTAAGAGACGCCCCGATACCCCACTCCCCGCCCATTGCCACGCCGAACAGCGCGCGGATCACCAGAAAGGCGGTCAAGCTCGGCGCCAGCGCGCTGGCCAGGCCCATCAGCGAATACAGCGCGATATCCAGCATCAGGATCGGCCGCCGCCCGAACCGGTCCGCCAGGCGGCCAAAAATAAAGGCACCCAGCGGCCGCATCGCAAGCGTCAGCGTTGGCGCCCAAGCCACGGCCCGGTGGGTCGTACCGAATGCATGCGCGACATCATCGATCACGAACACCAGCAGGAAATAGTCGAAGGCATCGAGCGTCCAGCCCAGGAAGCTCGCCGCCACGACCTTGCGCTGTACGGGCGTCCAGCCTTTCAACGCGTCAAACATGTGCCGCCACCGTTGCCTTGTTGCCGCAGAGGAACAAGTATGCCTGAGGTTGATTGCGCAACACGGGGCTCTGATCCGTCCGCGCGCAACTGTGGTATCGTTCCTGCCACAAGTTTTCGAAGTGCGTTCAGGGGGAGGGGGTATGGGAGTCAAACTCAAGGCGCTGCTGCTGGGAATGCTGCTGTTCGCCACACCGGCCTTCGCCGCCGGCGTCGACGGGGACTGGTCCGGCTCCCTGGACACACCCAACGGTCCGGTGCAGATCGGCTATTCCTTCAAGAGCGACGGCACCACGCTCACCGGCACCACCACCGGCCCTGACGGGTCCAAAATCCCGATCAAGGACGGCAAGATCGATGGCGACAAGATCACCTTTGCGGTGGACTTCGATCTGGGCGGCACGCCGACGACATTCAAGTACGCCGGTATGGTATCCGCAGACAGCATTGCCCTGTCCAGCGACTTCCAGGGACAATCGTTCAATTTCACCGTCAAGAAAACAGCCAAATAATTTTCGGCCAACTGATTTCTGAACGGCCCTCAGCCTTCCTCGAGGAGAGCGCCATGCCGCTACCGCTCCTGAATTTCATTTCGTCCCGTGGCTGCGTGCTGCTGCTGGCCGGTGCATTGGCCACGGCGCTCACCGGCTGTGGTGCGGACTCGATGACCGCGCCCACCGCCACCAGCACCGCGCGCGGCTCACTGCTCTATGACCCGCCGCTGCGCATCGCCTCGCTCACTGCGGCAACCTTCACGGCAAGCCTCAGCGCCAGCCCCTCCGGAGCGCAGCTGCTCGAGGTCGCCGGGCCGCCGGCCTGCGGCGTCGATTTCTATTACATCCAGTACAACACCGTGGGCGGCAAAGGCGAGACGACCACCGCTTCGGGCGCCTTGATGGTGCCAACGGGCAGTGCCTCCCAGTGCAGTGGGGGGCGGCCCATCGTGCTGTATGCGCATGGCACCAATCCCGACCGCAGCCTCAACATCGCGGATATCACCAATGCGAGCAACACCGAAGGTGCGCTGATTGCGGCGATGTTTGCCGCACAGGGGTACATCGTGGTCGCGCCGAACTATGCCGGCTACGACACCTCCGCCCTCACCTACCATCCGTACCTGAACGCCGACCAGCAGTCCAAGGACATGATCGATGCGCTGACGGCCGCGCGCACCGCGCTGCCCCACACCATGACGAGCTCGACGACCGATGGCGGCAAGCTCTTCATTACCGGATACTCCGAGGGTGGCCACGTGGCGATGGCCACACACCGCGCGATGCAGGCCGCAGGCATGACGGTCACGGCCTCGGCACCCATGTCCGGACCTTATGCGCTGGAGGCCCTGGGTGACGCAGTGTTCTTCGGGCAGGTGAACATCGGCTCCACGGTCTTCACACCCCTGCTGGTCACGAGCTATCAGGAGGCGTACGGCAACATCTATCAGAACCTGACCGATGTGTACGAGCCGAACTACGCGCCACGAATGGCCAACCTGCTGCCCAGCATCACCCCGCTCGACACTCTGTTCGCGGATGGCTATCTGCCGGAAACGGCTCTCTTCAGCAGCACGACACCGGTCACCGGCAACCCCACTCTGGATGCCGCACTCGCGGTGCCCACCAATCCGGTGTTTGCCACAGGCTTCGGCGCCAACAACCTCGTGACCAACAGTTATCGGGTGGCCTATGTGCTGGACGCCGTGGCCAATCCGGACGGAGCGGTTCCCTCGCCGATGGCAGGCGTACCCGTCGCGGCGAATCCGCAGAACCCGCTGCGCATCGCCTTCAAGACCAATGATCTGCGCAACTGGGCGCCCACCTCGCCGGTGCTGATGTGCGGCGGTGATGAGGATCCGACGGTGTTCTTCAGTGTCGACACCCTGGTCATGCAGCAGTACTGGGCCGCGTTGCCCACCGGGCTGATCACGGTCGTGGACATCAATGCTCCGGTCACCAATCCGGCCGATCCCTTTGCCGCGGCCAAGGTCGGATACCAGCAGACCATCGCGGGCATCGCAGCCAGCAGCGGCGCCGCGGCCGCAGTGCAGGCCATCCATGCCACCGAGGCGCCATTCTGCACCGCCGTGGCCCGTGGCTTCTTCGCGCAGTTTTGAGGGTTCAACATGAGAGCCAGCTTCACCAGCACCACCGCCCGACTGCTCCTCGGTCTGGGTCTTGCGGCAGGACTAGGCACCGGGGTCGTCCACGCGGACCAGAACTCGGACGCCTTCGACAATCCCAACACCGTTGCGCTGGGGCTCTACGAGGTGAGTTTCCATACCCATGCGGACGACATCTCCGGGTCCTTCACGCCCTCGGGACTGAACGTCCACAATCCCAGCATCACGACGCTTTACGCAGCGTACATGCGGCGTCTGAGCCCGCACTTCGACGTTGAACTCGCCCTCGGTGTGCCGCCATTGACCAAGACCGTTGCCCGCGGACCCGCGACGGTGGGCTCCGTGCCCTACAATGGCCAGACCATTGCCACCACGCGCTGGTTCGCGCCCAGCGCGCTCTTCAAGTACTACCTGTTCACCCCGGATGCGGTGTTGCGCCCCTACCTGGGTGTGGGTGTGAACTACACCAAGTTCTATTCACGCCAGATCACCCCGGCGGGTGAGCAGATCAGCGGCGGCCCCACTTCCCTGTCGCTACCGGTATCGGTGGGACCGGTGGGTACGGTGGGTGTTGCCTGGCAGCCTCTCAACCGGGTGGTGGTGGTGCTCTCCGGATCCGCTTCCTGGGTGAACACCCGGCTGACCACGAATACTGCCGGGCTCCTGCGAACCTCGCACGTGGAGTTCAACCCCAGGGCCCTGGTGCTGGCCGTGGGTTACCAGTTCTAATCAGCCCAGCAGGCGGCTGCACAGCGCCAGCAGCGGCCCGGGCAGGACGCCGAGCACGAATGCCGCCATGCCGTTGATTCCGACCGCCAGCCGCACGCCCGGCTGCCACTCAGGCAGCGGCTGGCCGGCACCGGGCTGATCGAAGTACATGAGCTTCACGATGCGCAGGTAGTAGAACGCGCCGATCACGGACACCACGGCCGCGATGATCACCAGCGAGGTATGGCCGGTGACCCACAGCTGCTGCAGGATCGACAGCTTCGCCCAGAACCCCACGAACGGCGGCACGCCGGCGGTGGAGAACATCAGCGCCATCATGACCAGCGCGAGCAGCGGATCGCGGCTGTAGAGCCCCTTGTAGTCATCCAGGCGGTCCGCCTCGAAGCCTTTCTGCGTCATCAGCAGGATGACACCAAAGGTGCCGAGGGTCGCCAGCACATACACCAGGGTATAGAACAGTGCCGCCGCGTAGCCGGCCTGGGTGCCGGTGACGAACCCCAGCAGGATGAAGCCGACGTTGGAGATCGCCGAGTACGCCAGCATGCGCTTGATATTGCTCTGTGCGATGGCGACCACGTTGCCGAGGATCACCGTCAGGACGGCCATGACGCCCAGCATCTGCGACCACTCGTGCTCCGTGCCGATCAGGCCGTGCGTGAGCAGGCGCAACGCCAGCGCGAAGTAGGCGATCTTCGGCGCCGTCGCAATGAACAGTGTGACGTTGGTCGGCGCACCCTCGTACACATCCGGCAGCCACATGTGAAATGGCACCGCGCCAAACTTGAACGCCACGGCAACGACTATGAAGGACAGTCCCAGCACCGCGCCGGCGCTATGCGTCGCGCCCAGCCGCGCCGGCAGTTCGTCCAACGCCAGCGTGCCGGTAATGCCGTAGATGATCGACATGCCATAGACCAGCATGCCGGAGGCGATGGCGCCGAGGACGAAGTACTTCATCGCAGCCTCGGCCGCGATTCCGTTGTCGCGGTCGAAGGCCACCATGGCGTAGACCGACAGCGCCAGCAGCTCCACCCCGATGTACACCAGCAGCATGTTGTTCGCCGAGGCCAGCACGAAGATGCCCAGCAGCGCCGTCAGCGCCAGCACGTAGTACTCACCACGCGCGGTGCCGCGCTGGCCCATGTAGCCGCGCGAATACAGCAGGGTCACCGCCACGAACAGCAGCGCTGCGAGCTTCAGCACATAGCCGATCGGATCGGCGACATACAGGCCATCGAACAGCACCATCCGCCCCGTGACCTGCCCGGGACCGGCCAGCAGCGCGGCGGTGATCACCAGCACGATCAGCGTCAGCGTCGGTGCCAGGCCCCGGCGCTTCTCCCCGACGAACACATCGATCAGCAGTACCGCGCAGATCGCGAATACCAGGAAGATCTCCCCGACGGCGGGAGCAACCGAAGCCCAGGTCATTGTGGTG